>ERZ761607.3120-NODE-3120-length-16541-cov-5.782179_pt1 | contig 16541 bp, 16 predicted proteins | sample MGYA00511164_ERZ761607 | MGnify/ENA primary metagenome ERZ761607 (study PRJEB28899, sample SAMN02445080) | bioreactor sludge metagenome | biome: EBPR sludge | place: Australia: Brisbane, Thorneside Wastewater Treatment Plant | collected 2011-06-22 ...
CCTACCGCGACGCCGGCGTCCCGTCGTATTGGGTGATCGACCCGATCAACCCCCGCCTCCGGGCCTGGCGGCTCGAGGACGGGGAGTACGTCGAGATCGCCGACGTCAGCGGCGACGAGGAGTGGACCGCCACCGAACCGTTCGAAGTGACGGTTCGGCCGGCGGACCTGACTCGCTAGTCCACCCTCGTGAGTTTCACGAGGCGCGCTCGCTCCGCTCCCGAACGCCCCAGAACCGGCTGGCTCGCAAGACATCGTCGTAGACGCTGGCGCGGCCATGCGGCGTGCGCAGACACGCCTCTAGCTCGCTACCTCGCCAGGAAGGTGAGCAGGTCCTGCCGGGTCAGCACGCCGACCGGCTTGCCGTCCTCGTGGACCAGCACGGCGTCGGCGTGCTCGAGCAGCACGACCGCGTCGCGGGCGTCCTCGGTCGAGCCGATGGTCGGCAGCGGTGCGCTCATGTGGTCCTCGACCTGGTCGGTCAGCTTCGCGGAGCCGGCGAACAAGGCGTCGAGCAGCACCCGATCGGAGACCGAGCCGGCCACTTCCGCGGCCACGATCGGCGGCTCGGCGCGCACCACGGGCATCTGGGAGACGGCGTACTCCCGCAAGATCGCGACCGCCTCCGCGATGGTCTCGCCGGGGTGGGTGTGTACCAGGTCGGGGAGCCGACCGTCCTTGCCCCGCAGCACCTCCCCGACGGTCTGGGTCTGGTCGCGGGTGGCCTCGGTCGGGAAGCCGTACTGTGCCAGCCACTCGTCGTTGAAGACCTTGGTGAGGTAGCCACGGCCGCTGTCTGGCAGCAGCACCACGATCACCGCATCGCGCTGTCCGGCGGCCGCCAGCTCCTGCGCCAACTGCCGGGCGGCGTACGCCGCCATGCCGGACGAGCCGCCGACCAGCATCGCCTCTTCGCGCGCGAGCCGTCGGGTGAAGGCGAACGAGTCGGCGTCGGAGACCTCGATGACCCGGTCGGCCACGGTGCGGTCGTAGGTCTCGGGCCAGAAGTCCTCACCGACGCCCTCGACCAGGTAGGGGCGGCCGGTGCCGCCGGAGTAGACCGAACCCGCGGGGTCGGCCCCGACCACCTGGATCTGGGGGTTCTGCTCCTTGAGGTAGCGCCCGACGCCGGAGATCGTCCCGCCCGTGCCCATTCCGGTGACGAAGTGCGTGATCCGGCCCTCGGTCTGGGTCCAGATCTCGGGACCGGTGGTCTCGTAGTGCGAGCGCGGGTTGTGCTGGTTGGAGTACTGGTCCGGCTTCCACGCCCCCGGCTGCGAGGCGAGCCGGTCGGAGACGTTGTAGTACGAGTCGGGGTGCTCGGGGGCTACCGCCGTCGGGCAGACGACCACCTGGGCGCCGTAGGCCTTGAGCACGTTGCGCTTGTCCTCACTCACCTTGTCGGGGCAGACGAAGACGCACTTGTAGCCCTTGCGCTGGGCCACCATCGCCAGCCCGACTCCGGTGTTGCCGGAGGTCGGCTCGACGATCGTGCCACCGGGCTGCAGCGCACCCGAGGCCTCGGCGGCCTCGATCATCCGGGTGGCGATCCGGTCTTTCACCGAACCGCCGGGATTGAGGTATTCGACCTTGGCCAGCACGAGGGGTCCGTCCTCGCCGTTCTGGGGCAGGTCGAGCGTCTGACGCAACCGGACCAGCGGGGTGTTGCCGATCAGGTCGAGGAGAGTCTCGGAGTAGTCCACCCGACCGATCCTGTCAGCTACCCGTCCGTAGCATGGAGTCGTGGGGAAAGCCGGGGCCGCGCGCAAGCTGGCCGCCGCCGCGGCGTACGGCGGGGGCGGCCTTTCCGTGCTCGGCGCCAGCCTCTACGGCGTGCTGAGGCTCGAGGCGCAGGTCGCCCGGCGCACCATCGGGGAGGCCGGCGACGAGCCGCCACCCGATGCGACCGGCTGGTACGGCCGCGAACGCCCTGGCCCCGCCATCAAGATCGCACTGCTCGGCGACTCGAGTGCGGCCGGGTACGGCGTCGACCGGGTCGAGGAGACCCCCGGCGCCCTCCTCGCCAGCTGGACCGCGGAGCGCGCGGACCGACGCGTCTACCTCCGTGCGTTCGCGCGGGTCGGTGCCCGGTCGGCCGACCTCGCCGGACAGCTGGATCGTGCGCTCCCGATCGATCCGGACGTCGCGATCATCCTGATCGGCGCCAACGACGTCACCCACCGGGTCACTCCGGCCGCCTCGGTCGGTCACCTGGCGGAGGCGGTGCGCCGGCTCCGTGAGACCGACGTGGCCGTGCTGGTCGGCACCTGCCCCGACCTGGGCACGGTCAAGCCGATCCCGCCCCCGCTCAAGCAGGTGGCGCGCACCTGGTCGCGCCGAGTCGCGGCGGCCCAGACCATCGCCGTGCTCGAGGGAGGCGGCCGGACGGTCTCGCTCGGCTCGGTGCTGGGCCCGGAGTTCGCCGCGGCGCCCGCCCTGCTGTTCGGCCCCGACCAGTTCCATCCCTCCGCGGCCGGCTATCGCTCGCTGGCCACGGTGCTGCTGCCGTCCCTGCTCGCCTCGCTCGACCTGATCCCCGACGACGAGGCCGAGCCCGAGGCGGTGCGCGGCGAGGGCGTGCTGCCGATCACCACCGCCGCCCTGCAGGCGGTCAACATCCCGGGCACCGAGCTCGACGGCACCGAGGTCGCCGGCCGCGCGCGCGGCGTACGCGGCCTCTGGGTCGAGCTCCGGCACCGCCGCCGGCACCCGGCCAGCGCGGGCGAGGCGCCTCACTCGACGGACCAGGACTCGGCGGAAATGACGACGACCCCGGGACCCGAGGTCCCGAGGTCGCCGGAGTCGAACGTGTCGACCAGTAGCTAGTTGTCGCTGAAGATCGCGAGCAGCCGCAGCAGGTTGGTGTAGATCCAGACCAGGCTCACGGTCATCGCGAAGGCCGCGCGCCACGACTCCTGCTCGGGGATCCGGTTGGCGATCCCCTGCTCGACGAAGTCGAAGTCGAGGATCAGCATGAAGATGCCGAGCACCAGGCCGGCGACGGTGAACAGGACGCCGAGGCCGCCGTTGCCGTAGATGCCGAGGTCGACGCCGAAGAAGCTGAGGACCAGGGCGAGCAGGCTGATGCCGACCATGCCGAAGACCGCCGCGATGACGCCGCGCCGGAACTTGTCGCCGACCTTGATGTTGAGCACCTTGTAGGCGGCGAGCGTGCCGGCGAAGGCGCCGAAGGTGCCGATCACTGCACCGGTCACCACGCCGTCGTAGGCGAGGTTGAAGACCTTACTGATCGCACCGAGGGCCACGCCCTCGAGGGCGGCGAAGGCCAGGACGAGGCCTGGGCTGATGACCCGCTTGAAGGAGTTGACCATCGAGAGCCCGAAGGCGCCGAGCGAGCCGATGGTGACGGCCGCGAACAGCGGGCCGAGGTCGGCGGGGTCGGAGTCGCTGGTCACCTCGGGAGTGAGGACCCAGGTCGCGATCGCGGCCAGGATCACGACACCGAGCGTGATCGCGGTCTTCTGGACCACCGAGTCGATCGTCATCGGGGCCGCGGTGGCGGGCGGCGCGTAGGCGGTGCCACTCGGGGTGCCGACGGACCACTGCGACGGGTCGGTCATCGACGCCCCGCCGTAGGGCGGGTTGGCGCCGCCGCGGTTGAACTCCTCCGAACGGCGGAAGATCGGGTTGTTGCTCTGCATGGTCTCCTCCTTGGAGGCCTGGGTGAGAGGGTCCATCCTACGGACCTACGCCTGGTTCAACGCAGGTCAGCGCGCAGACGTTCCCGTCGATCCTGTGGATCGGCTGTCAGCGGGATTCCGCCTGACGAGCGAGCCGATGGGCCACGACCACCGTGTCGGTGGCCACCGTGGAGTGGCCGTGATGCCCGTGGCCCACGTCGCGGGTGCGCGCCTCGGCCACCTCGATCTCCCAGTCGGCGCCGAGCAGTGCGGTCACCCGCTCGGGCCCGAACAGCAGGTGGCTCAACTGGGGATTGCGCAGGTCGGTGTGCTTCTCGTCCGGGTGGTGGGCGGCGATCACCAGCGTCCCGCCGGGCCGGACCGCGCTCGCCACCGCGGTATAGACCTGTTCGAACCGCGCGTCGGGTACGTGCACGAACATCGCCGTCACGAGGTCCTGGTCGCCCGGCAGCTCGTCTCCGGCCACCAGATCGGCGTGCCGCCACGAGGTGCGCTCGGCGACCCCCGCCTCGGCGGCATGCGCCCGCGCGCGGTCCAGGGCCACGACCGAGACGTCGGCTCCGGTGACCTGCCAGCCTCGCTGGGCCAGCCAGACCGCGTCGGCTCCCTCACCGCAGCCGACGTCCAGCGCGGTCCCTGGCGGCAGGTCCGTAACCACCTGGACCAAGGCCTGGTTGGGGCGACCGGACCAGATCCGCTCGGAGCCGGCGTACTTCTCGTCCCAGAACTCCTGGGTGAACATGTCGGTCTCGTCGGGCTCTTCGGATCCGGGCATACCCCGATCCTGCCTGGCCCGCACTCAGCCGACGAACTCAGCCTCCGAACTCATAGTGCTGACCGTTGATCTCCACCTCGCGCACGATCCCGCGCAGGTTGGTGCCCGCTTGGCAGCCGTTGAGGATGTTGAGGTTGGTGATCGGCAGGGCGCCGTACGCCGCGAGGTAGGACGACCGCGGTCACCCGACTGCCGACCAGCTTCTTCAGGCGCATCGTCCGCGCTCCTTTCAGTTGCTCGTCCGAGTGACACCGAACGGCTCGAAGTCGTAGGTGTCGTTGTTGATGACCAGCGCATCGACCGCGCCCGAGAAGGCGAAGTCGCGACCCTTGCCGAGCTGCACGGTGTAGAGCGTCGCGTCCGGCAGTGAGGTCTTGACCTGCGCGAGCGTGCAGTACGACGACTGGATGCAGCCAGTGGCTGGGGTGGCGTCCCTGGTGAGGTACCACTGCTTGGCAGTCGAGGCGTCGAGGTCGGTCCAGGCGTTGGCGGTGAGCGCCGTCGGGACGTAGACCAGCGTCGAGTAGCCGCCCGTGACCGCAGGCCCATCGGGGTCGATCTCGACGGCCACGTTCGGCCCGTTGGCGGTGCTGAGGTCGCTGTTCTCGCGCGTGGTGTAGACGGAGTACTTCACGGTCGAGATCGAGCTCAGCGCCACACCAGCGAAGTCGACCTGGTTGCCGAACGCCGCCTTGTCGGCGCCGTCTCCCGTGCGGATCCCGAGGCTGCCGATGCCCTTCGGGGGCGTACCCGGCCCCGAGCGGAGGTAGGAGTCGCCGTTCTTCATGACGTTGCGGTCGATGATCGACCAGTGGGGGCCGGCGTACGTGCCCGCGCCGCCGGCCGGCCCCGCCGCACCTGGAGCGCCTGCCGCACCCGCCGCACCCGCGGCGCCTTGCGGACCCGCCGGGCCCCGCATCCCGGCGATCAGCGCCGGACTGAGGTCCTTGGCCCTGATCGTGCCGTCCTTGACGTCGCGGCTCTTGATCGTGTTGTTCGCGATGTTCGCCGACGTGATCGTCGCGGCCGACCAGCCGGCTCCCGCACCCAGGATCCCGACGACCGCCGCCCCCGCGACCACCGCCAGCAGCCGGCTCTCCAACACCTTCGTGACCTGCATGTCCATCCCCCTATGCACTGGGCCCCCGCCCGCGAGTGAGCGAAGGTGTGCCGGCCCGTGTCTTCTGCGGCAACATGTCACGCCACGCCGGGGGCGTTGTCGGACCAGAGCGCACTGAAATGGGCCGCACCGTGCACGCCGCGGCGGCAGCCATGGGTGCCCCCGGCGGGACTCGAACCCGCAACTGATCGCTTTTAAGGCGACTTCCTCTACCGGTTGGGATACGGGGGCGCGGCTCAGCGTAGAGCGGCCGCCCGACTCAATACCGCGTCGAGCATCGGTTCGGTGAGCCGTCCGGTGAAGGTGTTCTGCTGGCTCGGGTGGTAGCTGCCCAGCAGGGTGATCGACCGGTCGGGGCCGATCAGCTGCGCCTCGGCACCGTGGCCGAACCTCGGTCGGGGCCGCGGCAGCGTCCAGCCGAGCGACCGGAACGAGCGCAGCGCCGCGTCCCACCCGATCGAACCGAGCGCCACCACCACCCGCAGGTGCGGCTCGAGAAGCGCGAGCTCGGCCTCGATCCAGGGCGCGCAGGTGTCGCGCTCGGCGGTGGTCGGCTTGTTCTGAGGTGGGGCGCACCGCACCGCCGCGACCATCCGGGTGTCGATCAGCTCCAGCCCGTCGGCCGCGTGCACGCTGGTCGCCCGGGTGGCGAGGCCGACCCGGTGCAACGAGGCGAAGAGCCAGTCGCCGGACCGGTCCCCGGTGAAGACTCGTCCGGTGCGGTTCGCGCCGTGGGCGGCCGGCGCCAGCCCGACCACCAGCACCGCCGGGGTCTCCGAGCCCCATCCGGCGATGGGACGCCCCCAGTACGGCTCGGCGGCGTACGACGCGCGCTTGATCACTGCGACGTCTTCGCGCCACCGGACCAGTCGCGGACAGGCGCCGCAGACCGACACCCGGGCGTCGAGTTCGGCCAGCGGTACGCCCACCGCCAGCCGGCGTACCTGGGCAGCGGTCCGGGCCACCGGGGTGGCGGGCGCGCCCGGATCACCGGGCCAGCCGGTGCCGGGCGGAACCGGCGAGAGGAACGGCTGCCCGGTCGCTGGGTGCGGCAGCTCGGTCAGACGACGCAGGCTACGCGTCGTGCCCCCGGACCTTGTCCGCCGCGGTCGACGCGGCGGCCGTGACCTTGTCCTTGGCCACCCCAGCGGCGGCCGTGGCCTGCTGGGCCGCGGCGTCCTGGGCTCGGTGGGCAACGCGTTGGACCTTCGGGTTGCCGGCGACTCGGCGAGCGGTGTCGGCGATCTGGTCGTAGCGATGACGACCCGCCCGCGCGCCCAGGACGTACCCGACTCCAGCGGCAGCCAGCAACGACAGCTTGCTCATGACCTTCTCCTGTTCACGAGGATGACGACGGCGACGACGACGGCCGCCACACCGGCGGCCACGACGGCCTGCTTCGCGGTGGTCCGGGCCCGGACCTGGACCTGTTCGGACAGCTCGTTGACCGTGGCGGCCAACTCGTCACGCTGGCGGGCGATGTCCGCCTCCAGCTCGGCCGGTGTCGGCTGATGCCCCGATCCGTGGCTGCCCATCACTGATGTCCCTTCACGGCCTCGACGTCCTGTTTGATCCCCGCGATCGCCCGCTCGGGAGCCGGTGGCGTGGCCTCGGAGACCTGCTTGCGACCGAGCAGCGCCGCGATCGCGGCGGCGATCAGGACGACCACGGTGACGATGAGTGCGGCGAGCCACAGCGGCAGCACGAGATCGAGCGCGATCACTGCGGTGGCCAGCACGCCGGCGAGCCCATAGACGGCCAGCAATCCGGCGCCGCTGAACAGACCGATGCCGACGCCGGCATGCTTGCCCTTCTCGGCGAGCTCTGCCTGGGCCAGCCGGAGCTCCGACCGGATCAGCTCCGGGAGCTGCTCGGAGAGTCGGTGGACGATCGCGCCGAGCGGCTCGTCCGTCTGCTGGGTGCTCATGCGAGGCCGGTACCCCGGGCCTCCCTCGCTACACGATCGACCAGGCGATGCCGTCGAGGATGTCTGCCTCGGAGACCAGCAGCGTCTCGACCGGCGTGCGGTGCAGCACCCGCGACAGGATCAGGGCACCCGCGCCGATGACGTCGGCGCGGCCGGGGTGCATCCAGGGAAGCGCCAGCCGCTCTGCCACGGTCATCCCGACCAGCCGCGCGGCCACGGCGTGCACATCGGTCACCGGCAGCGCGGCCTGGTCGACCACCTCCGCGTCGTACGTCGTCAAGTCGAGCGCACCGGCCGCCACCGTGGTGACCGTGCCCGCGACGCCGACCACCGTGGCCGCCCGAGCCGGGGAGACCGGGCAGGCGTCGAGGTGCCGCTCGATGTCCGCGACGCAGGCGGTGAGCTCGTCCCGGCTGGGCGGGTCGGAGCGCAGGTGCCGTTCGTGCAACCGGACCGAGCCGATGTCCATCGAGTGGGCGGCCGACGGAGGTGCGGTCAGCGACGCGCCTCGGATCAGCTCGGTCGAACCGCCGCCGATGTCGACGACCAGCACCGGCAGCGCCGGGTCCTCACGCAGGTGTCGGACCGCCCCGGCGTACGCCAACTCGGCCTCCTCGAGACCGGACAGCACCTCGGGGTCGACGCCGAGCCGCTCGCGCACTCCGGCGGTGAAGATGGCGGCGTTGTCGGCGTCGCGGGTGGCCGAGGTCGCGCAGAACCTCATCCGGGTCACCTCGTGCTCGCGCACGAGTGCGGCGTACTCGTCGAGGGCAGCGAAGGTTCGCTCGAGCGCCTCGTCGGCCAGCCGCCCGGTGGCATCGACCCCCTGGCCGAGCCGGACGATCCGGGTCTCACGGACGGCGACGTCGGGCAGCGCGCCGATCAGCAGCTTGATCGTGTTGGTCCCGCAGTCGATGGCGGCGACGGGGCCTCGTGCGCCTCGATCCTCGGGCATTTCAGCCACCGTCGTCGGTCTCCACGCAGGGGCCGGCGGCCCACCAGGCCCCCAACTCGTCGAGCACCTCGTCGCCGAGCGGGTTCACCCCCCGCCCCTCGGCGAGCGCCTGGCCGGCGAGGACGTGTAGGCACTTCACGCGGTCGGGCATGCCGCCGGCCGAGATGCCCTCGATCTCGGGCACCGAGCCGAGCTCGGCGCGGGCGGCGAGATAGCGCGCGTGCGCCGCGGCGTACGCCGCCGCCAGGGTCGGGTCGGTGCCGAGTCGCGCCTCCATCTCCTTCATCGCCCCGGCCCCCTCGAGCGAGCCGATCCGCGAGGCCGCGCGTGGGCAGGTGAGGTAGAAGGTGGTCGGGAACGGCGTCCCGTCGGGCAGCCGCGGCTCAGTCGCGACGACGTCGGGCAATCCGCAGGGGCAGCGGTGCGCCACATGGTGCACCGCGCGGGCCGGGCGGCCGAGCTGGCGCCCGACCGCGTCCAGGTCGTCGTCGGAGGGGGCGGTGGTCACGGACTTTCGGGGGTCTCCCCCGCGGAACCCTCGCCGCCGGTGCCCTTCTTGGTGCCGTCGATCTCCGAGACCGGCGGCTTGCCGACCTTGGGCGGGTTGCCGGCCAGCTCGACCGAGGCCCAGCCGTCGCTCCACCACGGCGACGATGTGCTCGTCAGCACGGTCGTCGGGTCCTGGAGTTCGGCGGCGGGCTCGAGCGGCTGACCGTTCTCGTCGAGCACCAGGTAGGTCTTGTCGCCCGGCATCACGTAGCCCAGCCGCTCACGTGCCTGCTGCTCGACGTACGCCGGGTCGTCCCACCGCGTCTTCTCCGCCTCGAGCTGGTCGATCGCCGCCTCGCGCTGGGCGATCGAGACCTTCAGCTCGTTGATGTGCGAGCGCTGCTGGAGGTAGGCGCGCAACGAGGACGCATAGGAGACCGTGAGCACGGCCAGCACCAGCACGAGTACGGCGGCGCGGCCGGTCAGCCGCGAGCGAGGTCGCACTGCTGCGCCACCGGCAGGCGCTGCTGCGGGAGCGGGGGCAGGACGAGTCGACCGGGGTGCTCCCGGCGCGCGGCCAGGTCCGGTGCGCCCGCGGGGTCCGCGGCTCCGACTGCGGGGGTTGGCTGGCATCAGGTCCGATTGAACCTCGGAAAGGCCCGCGCGCCGGCGTACCGCGCCGCATCGCCGAGCTCATCCTCGATTCGTAGGAGCTGGTTGAACTTGGCCACCCGGTCGGATCGGGCCGGCGCACCGGTCTTGATCTGGCCGCAGTTGGTGGCCACCGCGAGGTCGGCGATGGTGGTGTCCTCGGTCTCGCCGGAGCGGTGGCTCATCATGTTGCGGAAGCCCGCGCGGTGGGCCAGCTCGACCGCGTCGAGGGTCTCGGTGAGCGACCCGATCTGGTTGACCTTCACCAGCATCGCGTTGGCCTGCCCGCCGTCGATGCCTCGCTGCAGCCGCTCCACGTTGGTCACGAACAGGTCATCGCCGACCAGCTGGATCTTGCCGCCCAGCTCGTCGGTCATCGCCTTCCAGCCGTCCCAGTCGTCCTCGTTGAGGGGGTCCTCGATGGAGACGATCGGGTAGGCCGCGACCAGGTCGGCGTAGTAGGCGACCATCTCGGCGGTGGTCTTGGGCGCACCCTCGAAGACGTAGGACCCGGCCTCGTAGAACTCGCTGGCCGCGACGTCCATGGCGAGCGCGATGTCGACGCCGAGCTGCTGACCCGACGCCTCGACCGCCTCGGCGATCAGGTCGAGCGCCGCCCGGTTGGAGTCGAGGTTGGGCGCGAATCCGCCCTCGTCGCCGAGGCCCGTGGACAGCCCCTTCTTCTTCAACACCGACTTGAGCGCGTGGTAGACCTCCGCGCCGGAGCGGAGCGCCTCCTTGAAGGTGGGCGCCCCGATCGGCGCGATCATGAACTCCTGGACGTCGACATTGGAGTCGGCGTGTGCGCCGCCGTTGACGATGTTCATCATCGGCACCGGCAGCAGGTGGGCATTGGGGCCGCCGACATAGCGATAGAGCGGGAGGGCTGCCGAGTCGGCCGCCGCACGCGCAACGGCCAGCGAGACGCCGAGGATCGCGTTGGCGCCGAGCTGCGCCTTGTTGGGGGTGCCGTCCGCGTCGAGCATGACCTGGTCGACGAGGCGCTGGTCGTCCGCGTCCAACCCCTCGACGGCGGGGCCGAGCGTCTGGATGACGGCGTCGACCGCCTTCTGCACGCCCTTGCCGAGGTAGCGATCACCGCCGTCGCGCAGCTCCACCGCCTCGAAGGCGCCCGTGGAGGCGCCGCTCGGCACCGCCGCACGGGCGAAGGACCCGTCGTCGAGAAGGACCTCGACCTCGACGGTGGGATTGCCGCGCGAGTCGAGGATCTCGCGGGCGCCGACAGCTTCGATGGATGCCACGGGTAACTGCTCCTGGGTCGGGGAAGGGGCTGGACCGCTCTGGACGGTCAGCCTAGTGCCGTGAACGGGAAATGATGGAACGTTGCGCGTGCTCGAGCTGCGTGCATTCGCTAGGCGCCGGAGCGACGCTCTACCTGTACGTCCAGCTAGCTTCGGCAACGACGCGAGGTGCGTGGCTCCAGTGCGCGAAGCGCTTCAGTGTTTTCCGTTCACGGCACTAGTAGCGGTCGGCGTCCGAGCGGCGCAGGAGGTCGCTGGGCGAGCGTCACCGGCGACGTACGGCGTCGCGCAGTGCTTGCTCGGGATCTTCGCCGGCCGCCACCGCCTCAGCGACGAGGGTCAGCAGCCGCTCGCCGAGGTCCGCTGCGTTCTCCGGCGCCGTGACGCCCCGCTCGATCGCCTTGGCGGCGTACAGCAGGGCGGGCAGCGTGTCGGGCAGTCCGTCGGTCGGTGAGGAGCGCGGCTTGTCGCGCTCCTTGATGGCCTGCCAGAGCTTGTCGACCGCCGCGGCGTCCTGGGGCTGGTCGTTGGAGTCGGGAGCGAAGACGTGCGGGTTGCGGCGGTACATCTTCTCGGTGATCCCGCGGGCCACGTCGTCGATCGTGAACGCGCCCTCCTCCTCAGCGATCACGGCGTGGAAGTAGATCTGGAGGAGCAGGTCGCCGAGTTCCTCGCGAAGGTGCTCCAGGTCGCCGGTGTCGATCGCCTCGAGGGTCTCGTGGGTCTCCTCGAGCAGGTAGCGCGCCAGCGAGCGGTGGGTCTGCTCACGCTTCCACGGGCACTCCGCCCGCAGCTGCCGCATCACGGCCAAGAACTCCAGCAGCGGCTCGCCGGAGGCCGGGGCCGTCACGTCAGTCGAGGCAGACGAGGTGGCTGGGCAGCGACGCGGTGTACTTCTCGTCGGGCTGGGCGCTCAGGCCGCCCTTCGCGGTGGTCTCGAGCGCGTAGGACACATCGGTGTCGACCTGGCCCTCGGTGCCGAACTCCAAGCCGTACTTGGGGTTGATGTCGACGTCGTGGTCGTCGGCCCACTCGTCGAGCAGCTTGTGACCCTCGGCGAGCTGGTCGTCGGCCGTCGAGGCGTCGTTGCCCTGGTCCTTGAGCGAGATCTCCCCGATCTGGGTCAGCACGTCGTCGCTGTAGGCCTGCGCGCCGACCACCTCACGGACGGCTTCGCGCTCGCTCTCCTTGAGGTCCTCCAGCTGCGGCTCGAGCTGCGCGAGGCTGGACTTGTACGCCGGCGTCGGCTCGACGCCGTACTCGTCGGCGAGCTGCTGCGCGGCGGCCTTGGTGACCAGCGCGTCCGCGAACTCGTGGGAGAAGTAGCGCATCGGCGTCGCCTGCACGCCCTGCTGGGACTGGCCCTTGGTGACGGTCTCCAGCGCGGTGCAGTAGTCGGTGGTCACCTGGTCGAGGTGCTTGACGGTGATGGTCTGGTCACCGACCTGCGCCGCCACGCCGGGGTTGAACTGGGTGCTGGCCACACCGCACCCGGCGAGGAGGACGACGGGCAGGACCGGGAGAGCACGCACGAACCGCACGGGCATATTGAACACCGGAGCCGGTTGCGCGGCCGAACCCGGGCGCCCCCCACGGCCGCCCGGGTCGGCCGTAGCCGAGGCGTCCCCGGGCTCAGCCGGTACGCCGGGTGAGCATCCGGGCGCGACGCCGGTGGCGCGCCGCTCGCTGGACCCGGGCGATCAGCAGCGCCCTGCGTTCGGCCTCCCGGACGGGAAGCACGGTCACGGGACGGGGCTTCTTCTGCGCAGCCATGGGGTCGGCCTTCCGTCGCTCGGTAGGAGCCATCGACCCTCAGGAGTCGGCTGCGGCGGGCCTGATACATCTTTCTCGGGCCTAGTGGTCATCTCCGTTGACATGACCACTAGCTCCCCACCTTGGCCTCGACCGGGTCGATCACCGCGTCGATGACCTGGTGGGCCCACTGCAGGAGCCCGATCCCGTCGAGCGGCTTGCCCAGCACGCCGCCGACGTGCGGCCGGGGCACCAGGATCGTCTCGACCGGGGCCTTGACGATCGACTTGGGGTAGAGCCGCTGCAACCGCACCACCCGCGACTCGGGCAGGCTGACCGGTGCGAACCGGACGTTCTTGCCGGCGATGGTGACCTCACCGATGCCCGCCTGGCGGGCGCGCGCCCGGAACCGCGCCACCAACAGCAGCGAGGTGACCTCGACCGGCGGCTCGCCGTACCGGTCCTTCAACTCCTCGAGCAGCAGGTCGACGTCTTCGTCGCTGCGCACCTCGGCCAGCCGCTTGTACATCTCCAGCCGCAGCCGCTCGCTCGGGATGTAGCCGTGCGGCAGGTGGGCGTCGACCGGCAACTCGATGCGGACCTCGTTGAGTTCGGGCTCGGCGTCGCCGCGGAACTCGTGCACCGCTTCGCCGACCAGACGCACGTAGAGATCGAAGCCGACGTCGGCGATGTGGCCGGACTGCTCGCCACCGAGCAGGTTGCCGGCGCCGCGGATCTCGAGGTCCTTCATGGCGATCGCCATGCCGCCGCCGAGGTCGGAGTGCTGCGCCAGCGTGGCCAGCCGCTCGTGGGCGGTCTCGGTGAGTGGCTTCTCGGCCGGGTAGAGGAAGTAGGCGTACGCGCGCTCGCGGGAGCGCCCGACCCGGCCGCGGAGCTGGTGCAGCTGGGAGAGCCCGAGGGTGTCGGCCCGCTCGATGATCATCGTGTTGGCGTTGGAGACGTCGAGACCGGACTCGACGATCGTCGTACAGACCAGGACGTCGAAGGACTTCTCCCAGAAGTCGAGCATCACCTGCTCGAGCTGGTGCTCCCCCATCTGCCCGTGTGCGACCGCGACGCGGGCCTCGGGCACCAGTTCGCGGATCCGCGCGGCAGCCTTCTCGATCGACTGGACGCGGTTGTGGATGTAGAACACCTGGCCTTCGCGGAGCAGCTCGCGGCGTACGGCAGCAGTGACCTGACGGTCCTCGTAGGCGCCGACATAGGTCAGCACCGGGTGCCGCTCCTCGGGCGGGGTGGTGATCGTCGACATCTCCCGGATGCCGGTGATCGCCATCTCGAGGGTGCGCGGGATCGGGGTCGCCGACATGGAGAGGACGTCGACCGTGGTGCGCAGCCGCTTCATCTGCTCCTTGTGCTCGACACCGAACCGCTGCTCCTCGTCGACGATGATCAGGCCAAGATCCTTGACCCGGACATCGGGGTTGAGCAGACGGTGGGTGCCGACCACGATGTCGACGGTCCCGTCGGCGAGGCCGTCCATGACCACGCGTGCCTCCTTGTCGGTCTGGAAGCGGGAGAGCCCCTCGATCCGGATCGGGAAGCCGCTCATCCGCTCCTGGAACGTCGAGAGGTGCTGGGTGACCAGCAGCGTCGTCGGGACCAGGACCGCGACCTGCTTGCCGTCCTGGACTGCCTTGAACGCCGCGCGCACGGCGATCTCGGTCTTGCCATAGCCGACGTCTCCGCAGACCAGCCGGTCCATCGGGACGGTCTTCATCATGTCGCCCTTGACCTCGTCGACCGTCGTCAACTGGTCGGGGGTCTCGGTGAACGGGAAGGCATCCTCGAGCTCGCGCTGCCACGGGGTGTCCGGCCCGAAGGCATGGCCCTGGGTGGCCTGGCGCGCGGCGTAGAGCTTGATCAGCTCGGCGGCGATCTCGCGGACCGCCTTGCGGGCGCGGCCCTTGCGCTTGTTCCAGTCGGCGCCACCGAGCCGGTCGAGGCTGGGCTGCTCGCCGCCGACGTAGCGGGTGACCTGGTCGAGCGCATCGGCGGGCACGTAGAGCCGGTCGGGCGGGCCGCCGCGCTTGCTGGCGCCGTACTCGAGGACGAGGTATTCGCGGACCGCGCCGGCGACCTCGCGCTGCTTCATCTCCACGAAGCGGCCGACGCCGTGCTGCTCGTGCACGACGTAGTCGCCCGCCGAGAGCTCGAGTGGGTCGATCTGGCGCTTGCGCCGGGCCGGCATCTTGCGCATGTCGCGGGTCGAGGCGCGCTGGCCGGAGATGTCCTCGCCGGTGAGCAGCGCCAGCCGGTTGACCTCGTCGACGAACCCGTGGGTGAGCGCGCCGCAGCTCACGGTGACGACGTCGACCGGCGGGGCGTCGTCGAGTGCGTCGACGAGCCGGGCCGGCGTGTCGCGCTCGCCGAGCGCCTCGACGGTGCGCTGGGCCGGGCCATGGCCGGGGTGGACCACCACGGTGCGGAAGCCCGCGGCTCGCCACCGCGCGAGGGCGGCGAACGCGCGCTCCACGTCGCCGCGGTAGGCCTCGGCGGCCTGCATCGGCAGAGTGCGGGTGGGCACGGCATGGCCGGCGTCGTCCTCGTCGGGGACCAGGGTCGCCGCGTCGTCCGCGAGCCCGAAGGGGCTCACCGTCCACCAGCTCTGACCGGCGGCCAGCGCGTGGGCGCGCACGTCGCCGAGGGCGCGGTAGGACGCTGCGCCGAGATCGATCGGCGCCTCCCCGCCGCTCGCGGCCGCCGCCCAGCTCGCGCCGAGGAACTCCTCGCTGGTCGCGACCAGGTCGTGGGCACGACGCCGGACCCGCTCGGGGTCGAGAACCAGGATGTGCGTCTGCCCCGGCAACAGGTCGACGAGCAGCTCCATCTCGTCGACGAGCACCGGCGCCAGGGCCTCCATACCCTCGGCGGCGATACCTGCGACGATCTTGTCGGTCAGCTCGACCAGCTGGGGGTGTTGCTCGCCCAGCTCCCACGCGCGGCGGCGTACGTCGTCGGTGAGGAGCAGCTCACGGCAGGGCGGTGCCCACAGGCGATCGACTGTCTCGTGGGTGCGCTGGTCGGCGACCGAGAAGCTGCGGATCTCCTCGACGTCGTCGCCCCAGAACTCCACGCGAAGCGGGTGCTCCTCGATCGGCGGGAAGACGTCGACGATGCCACCGCGGACCGCGAACTCGCCGCGCTTCTCAACCAGGTCGACCCGGGTGTACGCCGCGTCGGCGAGCCGCTGCACGACGTCCTCCATCGGCGCGGTCTGGCCCGGCACCAGCTCGACCGGCTCGAGATCGCCGAGCCCCTTGACCTGCGGCTGCAGCACTGAACGGACCGGGGCCACCACGACCGCGAGCGGGCCATGGGCCGGGTCCTCGGTGTCGGGGTGGGCCAGGCGGCGCAGCACCGCGAGCCGACGGCCGACTGTGTCGCTGCGCGGGCTCAGCCGCTCGTGGGGCAGCGTCTCCCAGCTCGGGTAGAGGGCCACCGTGTCCGGGTCGAGCAACGAACCGAGCTCCTCGACGAGGTCTTCAGCCTCCCGCGCGGTGGCCGTCACCGCGAGCACGGTGCGGTCGGCGCGCACCAGCCCGTCGACGATGAACGGCCGCAGCGCTGCCGGCCCGGTGAGGTCGAGCGCGCGCACCGCACCGCCGCGTGCGTCGGCCATCGCCTCGTCGAGCGTCGGGTCTGCGAGGACGGCGTCGGAGAGACCTGAGAGCGTCACGGGTCACCAATCGGGAGAAGGGCAGCAGCACAAGAGCCCCCAACCGCTCGCGGGTGGGGGTGAACGCCTCGATCCTACGAGGCGCCACCGACACTCCTGGCTGCGGCCGGCTCGGCGCCGGGCTTCGGCGTCGATGGTTGAGTGCCCGGAGGCGCGCCAGAGCCGAGTGTCGAAACGGTTTGCGGGCGTGGTCCGGTGCGGCAACCCGATCCCCGAGTGTCTGACGCCGCCCGGAGCCGTCAAGCTCGG
>ERZ761607.3121-NODE-3121-length-16538-cov-4.888370_pt1 | contig 16538 bp, 14 predicted proteins | sample MGYA00511164_ERZ761607 | MGnify/ENA primary metagenome ERZ761607 (study PRJEB28899, sample SAMN02445080) | bioreactor sludge metagenome | biome: EBPR sludge | place: Australia: Brisbane, Thorneside Wastewater Treatment Plant | collected 2011-06-22 ...
CGCCGGGCCGCTCCCAAGCGCTCATACCGGAGCCCTTCAGGGGCGAAGGTACTCCGGTGAGCCGCCCGGCCGGCCATCGGCCCGGTTCCCGCCCGGCGCTGGGGGCTGCGTGCCCCGGGAGGCGCTCGTGAACGCTCCCATCCGCCGCCGCGACTGGCTCGCGGCCGTCTCCGCGTCCTCGGCCGGGCTGCCGCTGGCCGGCGCCCGCGCGCAGGGGCGGTTTCCGGACCACGTCGTGCGCATCGTCGTGCCCTTCGCAGTCGGCGTCGGCCCCGACGTCGTCTCGCGGGCCGTGGCCGAGGTGCTGTCGCGCCGCTGGGGCCAGCCGGTCGTCGTCGACAACAAGCCCGGTGCGTCGGGCATCATCGCCTTCAGCGAGGTGCGCCGCGTGCCCCCCGACGGTCACACGCTGTTCGTCGCCGACACCGCGACGATGTGCGTGAACCCGCTGATCCACAGCAAGCTGCCCTACGACCCGGCGAAGGACGTCGTGCCGCTGACGCTGCTGTTCCGCGCCACCTTCGTCATCCTCGTCGGCGGCGACAGCCCCTTCCGCAGCGTGGCGCAGATGCTCGACGCGGCCCGCCGCCAGCCCGGCCGCGTCAGCTATGCCTCGCTGGGCAACGGCCACGCCAGCCAGGTCGCGATCGAGTCACTGGCGCGGGCGGCCGACGTGCAGCTGCTGCACGTGCCGTTCAAGGATGCCGGGGCCCTGTTCACCGCGGTGGCCTCGGGCGAAGTCGGCTTCACGGCGTTCAGCATGAACACGGTCGCCGGGCTGCTGCAGCGCGGGCGGCTCAAGGCCCTGGCCGTCGCGGCGCGGCAGCGCCTGCCCGAGCACCCCGATCTGCCGACGCTGGCCGAGACCGGCGCGCCGGACGTCGAGATGCGCCCGTGGGCGGGTTTCGTCGCCCCGGCCGGCGTGCACGAGACCGTGCTCCAGCAGCTGCAGCGCGACCTGCTGGCCGCGATCGACGCGCCCGAGGTGCGCCAACGCATCCCCGCGCTGGGCTTCGAGCTGACACCGTCGACGCCGCGCCAGATGCGCGAGCGCATCGAGGCCGACCTGGCGATCTACGCGCCCCTGGTGCGCGAGGGTCGCGTCTCGCGCCTGTGACGGCGCGCGAGCCACGCCCGCCGCCGCCGCCGCCGCGACCCTCGCGACGGCGCTGTCTGTCGGCGTTGCTCGCCGCCCCGGCCGGCCTGCTGCCGCTGTCGGCGCACGCCGCCGCGGCCGCGTCCGACGCGCCGCTGTTCGACGGGATGGGCGACTACCGCACGCCGGACGCCTCGCCCGTCGCGCGGGCCCGCCGCTACGTCGCGCAGGGGCTGGTCCTGAGCTGGGGCTTCAACCCGGCCGAGGCGGCACGTTCCTTCGCCGGGGCGCTGCAGCACGACAGCCGGTGCGCGGCCGCGGCCTGGGGCCACGCCTGGTGCCTCGGCCCGACGATCAACCAGGACATGGCCCGCGCCGACGAAGCGCGCGTGCTCGAGGCGCTGCGCCTGGCCCGCACGCTGCGGCCGCACGCGAGCCCGCGCTGGCGGTCGCTGATCGACGCGCTGTGGACACGCCACGCCGCCGGTCCGGGGCGGCCGCTGGCCGAGGAGGACTACGAGCAGGCGATGCAGCACGCGCTGCGCCGCCATCCGCAGGACGCCGACGTCGCGACGCTGGCCGCCGAGGCGCTGATGAACCTCCACCCCTACGACTGGTGGGAGCCCGACGGCCGGCCGCTGCCCTGGACCGGCACGATCGTGCGCCGGCTGCAGGCGGCGCTGGCCGCCTCGCCCGATCACCCGGGCGCCAACCACCTGTGGGTGCACCTGATGGAGACCTCGCGCACGCCGCAGCTGGCCCTGCGCGAGGCGGCCCGGCTCGAGCGCCTCGTCCCCGGCAGCGGCCACCTGTTGCACATGCCCGCGCACATCTACATGCGCGTGGGACGCTACGCAGACGCCACCGCCGCGAACCTGCGCTCGATCGAAGCCGACCGCCGCTACCTCGCGCAGGTCGACGCGCAACGCGCCTATCGCGTCGGCTACGTCGCGCACAACCACCACTTCCTGTGGGCGTCGGCGTCGATGCAGGGCCGCCGGGCCCTGGCGCTGCAGGCCGCCGGCGAGGCCTACGCCGCGGCCTGCGGGCCCGACGGCCGCGACGACGGATCGGGCATCGTGCAGCACTTCCAGGTGCTGCCGCTCTACGCCCGCGTGCGCTTCGGGCTGTGGAACGAGATCCTCACGCGGACGGCGCCACCCGACGGCGCGCGGCCCTACCCGCTGGTCGTCTGGCACTACGCGCGCGGCACGGCGGCGCTGCGCCTGCGGCGCATCGGGGAGGCGCGCGCCTCGCTGTCCGCGCTGGACGCCGCCGCCGCCGAGCTGTCCCTGGAGGACGTGCGCATCAAGCAGGTCAATGCCGCCGGCGCGCTGGCGCGCATCGCCCGGCTGACCCTCGCCGCCGACCTGGCGGCGGCCGAGGGCCGCGTCGCCGAAGGCCTGGCCGGCCTGCGCGAGGCCGTGCAGATCGAGGATGGGCTGCAGGTCGACGAGCCGCACCTGTGGCTCGCGCCGACGCGACATGCGCTGGGTGACGCGCTGCTCGCGGCCCGCCGCTGGGGCGAGGCCGAGCGCGTGCTGCGCGAAGACCTGGCGCACTACCCGGACAACGGCTGGTCGCTGGCCGGCCTCGAGCGCGCCCAGCGGGCGCAGGGGCGCGCTGCCGAGGCCGTCGCCACCGCGCGGCGCCTGCGCGCCGCGCTGCGCGACGCCGACGTGCCGCTGACCGGCCCCCGCCTGGGCTGACGCGGGACACCAGCCCGGGCCTCGAGGACGGGCGCATGCCGGACGACGCGCTGCGGAGGTCTCGCACCCGCAGCGCAGCCTGCTCCCGCGATTGACCCCGCGCAACCGGGCCGGCCGGACACGATGCTGCAATGGGCCGCCACGGCCCCCGCCACGCCACCTCGTGCGCGGCGCGCAGGCGCCGCGGCTTCCCGGTCCTGTTGCAGGAGTCCACATGACACGCCACACCCCGTCGAGCCCCCCGAGCCGCCGCCCCTGGCGGCTGCTGCCCGCGCTGCTGATCGCCGTGGGCACCGCCGCGGCGGCGCAGACGCAGACACCCGCGCAGATCCTCGACAGCTACGCGAAGAAGGCCGGCGCCCCGGCCTCGGCCGAACGCGGCCAGAAGTTCTTCACGCAGCGCTTCCAGGGCAGCAACAACCTGTTCGAGAGCTGCACCGACTGCCATGGCAGCAAGCCCACCGCGCGCGGCAAGGACGCGGTGTCCGAGAAGCCCATCGAGCCCCTGGCACCGGCAGCCAACCGCAAGCGGCTGACCGACCCGAACAAGGTCGACAACTACCTGCGCATCAACTGCAAGGACGTCGTCGGCCGCGACTGCACCGCGCAGGAGAAGGCCGACGTGCTGGCCTGGCTGGTCGGGCTGAAGCCCTGAGCGGCTGGCGGTCTCCTCGCGCCGGCCGGCGCACTCTGCCTCGAGACAGGCACAGGCCCCCCACCGCCGGGGACGGCCGCGTGTCCGGGCTCAGGGCCCCGGCTGCGGCCAGGGCAGCACGGTGAGGCTGCGCACGCCCTGCGCGCCGTGGATCAGCACGCCCTCGATGTCGGCGGTGGCCGACGGGCCGGTCATCAGGATGACGTAACGCGCGTGCTCGAAGGCTGCGTCGCGGTAGGCATCGTGCACGTCCGGCACGACCTGCGCCGGGTCGAGCAGCACCAGCAGGTGCTGCGCCAGGAAGCCCAGCGCCTCGACGCCCAGGTGGTCTTCCGTCAGCAGCAGCGAGCCGGTCTCGGCGACACCGAAAGCGGCGCGCACGATCCCCAGATCGACGTCGTCGAGATCCGCCGGGCGCCGGATGGCCGACAGCGGCCGGTTGCCGGCGACTTCCGCTGTCGCCGAGCAGACCACGCGGGCCTGCGGGTACAGGGTGGCGATCGCCGAGGCCAGGCTGCCGTCGGCCGGCGGCGCCGCGACGCGGCCGCCCATGCGCTGCAAGGCCTCGGCGAAGGCCGCGAAGCCGGCGCGCTGCCGGCGATCGCCCTGCGCGAAACCCGGCAGCGGCGGGCAAGCCACCGCCGCCGGCTGTCCACGGCGCACACGGGCGAGGATCTCGTCGCGCGTGCTCACGGCTGCCCCTCATCGCGCGCGGCGGCGCGATTCTTCAGCCACCACTGGCGGAAGGTCATCGCAGGCGCGGCGGGCACCTCGCGCTGCCGGCCCCAGGCGTTGAAGCGGTTGTAGAGCATCACGCGCGGCAGGTGCTCGGCACCGGCGCCGGCGGCCTCGACCGCAGCGCGGAACAGCCGCGGGCTGGCCATCAGCCTGCCCGCCATCTTCATCGCCTGGCGCTTCGCGAAGGGCAGCACCTGGCGCTGCGCGATCACCTGGCGCCAGCGGAAGATCTGGTCGTGGATGTCGATCTTCACCGGGCACACCGCCGTGCAACTGCCGTTGAGCGTGCTGGCGAAGGGCAGCGCGCTGTACTTGCGCAGGTCGTAGGCCGGGTCAATGATCACGCCGATCGGGCCGGAGTAGGTGGAGCCGTAGCTCAGCCCGCCCGAGCGCCGGTACACCGGGCAGGTGTTCATGCAGGCGCCGCAGCGGATGCACTTGAGCGACGGCCAGAACGCCGGCATCGCCAGGCGCTCGCTGCGCCCGTTGTCGACCAGCACGATGTGCATCTCGGTGCCCGGCCGCGGCACGCGGAAGTGGCTGGTCATCTGCGTGATCGGCGAGCCCAGCGCGCTGCGCGAGAGCATGCGCACGAACAGCGCGACGTGCTCGGTGCGCGGCAGCAGCTTCTCGATGCCGACCGAGGCGATGTAGAGCCGTGGCAGGTGCACGCTCAGGTCCGCGTTGCCCTCGTTGGTGCAGACGACGATCGCGCCGGTCTGCGCAACCGCGAAGTTCGCCCCGGTCATCCCGGCATCGGCCGAGAGGAAGCTCGGCCGCGTCGTGCGCCGCTGCGCCTCGGCGAGGCGGTGCGGGTCGTCGTCGTCCGGGTCGGTGCCCAGCGTGCGGGCGAAGACCGCGGCGACGTCGCCCCGCAGCTTGTGCACCGCCGGCACGACGATGTGGCTCGGCGGCTCGTCGTCGAGCTGCTGGATGCGCTCGCCGAGGTCGGTCTCGATCACCGAGATGCCGCGCTGCTCGAGGAACGGGCGCATCTCGCACTCGTCGGTCAGCATCGACTTGCTCTTGACCAGCGTGCGGGCACCCCGCGCGGCGAGGATCTCGTGGACGATCTGGTTGTGCTCCGCGGCATCGCGCGCCCAGTGCACGGTGGCGCCGTTGGCCTGCGCGGCGCGCTCGAACTGCTCGAGGTAGTCGGCCAGGTGCGAGAGGGTGTGCGCCTTGATCGCCGACGCGAGCTCGCGCATCGACTCCCACTCGGGGATCGCGGCGGTCGCGCGGTCGCGCTTGCAGCGCAGGTCCCACAGGCGCCGGTCGTGGAACTCGAGGTGGTCCTTCGCGGCGATGAAGCCGCTGGACGCCTCGGCGTGGTCGATGGGCGTGCTCATCCGTGCGCCCCGTTGAGCACCTGCGCGATGTGCAGGAAGCGCACCGGCGAGCCCATGCGCTCGGCGCAGCCCTTCTGGTGCATCAGGCACGACATGTCGCCGGAGACGATGTACTCGGCGCCGGCGCTGCCGTGGTCGAGGACCTTGTCGTAGCCCATGCGGGCCGAGACGGGCTCCTCGGTGACCGAGAAGGTGCCGCCGAAGCCGCAGCACTCGTCGGGCCGCTGCGGGCTGGCGAAGCGGATGCCCTTGACCGCCGACAGCAGCGCGCGCGGCTTGCTGAAGGCCGGGCTGTCAGGACGCTCCGAATGGCTCGCCTGGCCGAGCTTGCGCAGGCTGGTGCAACCCACGTGCAGGCCGACCGTGTGAGGAAACTCGGCCCACGGGAACTCGCGCACGCGCAGCACGTCGTGCAGGAAGTCGACCAGGTCGTGGCAGGCGCCCCGCACGCGGCGAACATCGTCGTGGCCGGGCCGCGCAGCGAAGTGCTCGCGAACGTGGTGCACGCAACTGCCCGACGGCGCGACGATGTGCTCGAAGCCCGAGAAGTTGCGCACGAACAGCGCCTCGGCACCGGCCGCCTCGGCCTCGCAGCCGCTGTTGGCCAGCGGCTGGCCGCAGCAGGTCTGCTCCAGCGGGTAGTGCACCTCGCAGCCGAGACGCTCGAGCAATTCGAGCGTCGCGATCGCAACCTCGGGGAAGAACGCGTCGACGTAGCAGGGGACGAACAGCGCAACCTTCATCGGCGCTCCCGCAGGTACCGTCCGGGGCGATCGGCCCTTCGCCGGCCCTCAGGCCGGCTTGCGCAGCGCGGCGCGCACGGCCGATTCGTAGCGGCCCTCGCCGCCGCGGATCATCTGCACCGCCAGGTCGCGCATCGAGACCAGCCCGAGCACGGCCGGCCCGTCGAGCACGAGCAGGTGGCGCAGGCGGTGCAGCACCATCAGCGCGAGTGCGGCCTCGGTGGGGGTCGACGGCGAGACGACCTGCACGTCGCGGGTCATCACCTGCGCCAGCGGGGTCCGCGCCGGATCGAACCCGGCGGCAACGACGCGCACCAGCAGGTCGCGCTCGGTGAAGATGCCGCTGAACGGCCCCTCGGCGCTCATCCCCAGCACCGCGCCGACGTCACGGTCGCGCATCAGCGCCACGGCCTGCCCGACGGTCACGCTGTCGGGCTGAACGATCAGTTCGTCATGGTGCCGGTCCTTGACCAGTTCGCCCACGGTCAGCATCGTCATCGTCGTCTCCTTGCGCCCGCGACGCTAGGGCGCCGCTGCCCGCGGCGGGCTGACGCATGTCAAGGACGGACGCTGCCGACGCACGACGACGACGGGGCGGGAGCCCAGCCCCGCCCCGTCGATCCGGGGCATCGCGTCCGGCGCGGCCTCAGCTCGCGTGAGGCACGCGCCGCTCGCGACTCACAGTACCTTCAGCGGCTCGGCATGCGCCGGCACCAGCTTCGGCAAGGTCAGCGTCAGCACGCCGTCGGCGTACTTCGCGACCGCCTTGGCCCGGTCCACTTCGTACCCGAGCGTGAACAGCCGGTTCGCGAAGCCGTACAGGCGCTCGGCCCGCAGGTAGCGCGGGTCCTTCTTCTCGAACACGGGCTTCTTGAACTCGGTGGAGATCATCACCTGGCGGCCTTCGATCTCGACATGGATGTCCTCCTTGGCGACGCCGGGCAGCACCGCGGTGACGGTGTAGGCATCGTCCATCTCGACGACATCAACGGGGATCGACGGCAGCTCAGGGCTCGGTTCCCAACGCAGGAACGGCCGCATGAAGCTGCGGAACGCGTCGTCGAAGGCGACGGGTTCGGGGTTGAACAGGCTCGGCAGACGGGTGGTGTTCATGACACTTCCTTCAGACCCTTCGCGTGGCACGACGCCACGCAGCCACCACCGCCAGATCCGACTTGGCTCGCCGGAAACTCTCATGAAGTTGGCGGCGGCAACACGCACTCTAGGAAGAACGCGCCGCTTGTCGTTGACGGCGGTCAGCAAAGCTGCAGATCGTCGCCCGCGGCCCGCCTTCAGGGGGGGCGTGCACGCTGCGCCGCCCGCCCGGCACCTTGCGCGCCGTCAATCCCGCCGCGCAACCGGCTGCCAACAATGCCGCCCATCGCAGACGCTGCCGCGGCGCGGTGGCCGAGGAGACCGACCATGACCACGCGCCCTCGCGTGACCGGCCCGCTGCCCACCGGCATGGCCCTGCTGCACGACCCGATGCTCAACAAGGGCACGGCCTTCAGCGAGGCCGAGCGCGATGCGCTGGGGCTGCGCGGCCTGCTGCCGCCGCACGTCAGCACGCCCGAGCAGCAGGCCCGGCGAGCGCTGGAGAACTTCCGCCGCAAGACCAGCCCGCTCGAGAAGTACATCAACCTCGCCGCGCTGCACGACCGCAACGAGACCCTCTTCTTCCGCCTCGTCGTCGACCACCCGGACGAGATGATGCCGATCATCTACACGCCGACCGTCGGCCTGGCGTGCCAGCAGTTCGGGCACATCTTCCAGCGGCCGCGCGGCCTGTTCGTCACCATCGACGACCGCGGGCGCGTCGAGCAGGTGCTGCGCCACTGGCCCTATCGCGACGTGGCGATGATCGTGGTGACCGACGGCGAGCGCATCCTCGGCCTGGGCGACCAGGGCGCCAACGGCATGGGCATCCCGGTGGGCAAGCTGGCCCTGTACACGGCCTGTGCCGGCGTCCACCCGCAGCAGTGCCTGCCGATCGTGCTCGACGTCGGCACCCACAACCGGGCGCTGCGCGATGACCCGCTGTACATCGGCCTGGCCCGCGAGCGCGTCGGCGGCGCGGCCTACGACGAGCTCCTCGACGAATTCATCGCCGCGACGCAGGCGGTGTTCCCCGGCGTCGTCGTGCAGTTCGAGGACTTCGCGTCGCACAACGCCTTCCGGCTGCTCGCGAAGTGGCGCGACCGCATCTGCTGCTTCAACGACGACATCCAGGGCACCGCCGCCGTCGCGCTGGCCGGGTTGCTCAGCGCGCTGCGCGTGACCGGGCAGCCGCTTCTCCAGCAGACGCTGCTGTTCATGGGGGCCGGCGAGGCCGCCACGGGCATCGCGGACCTCGCCGTGGCGGCGATGGTCGCGCGCGGCATGCCCGAGGCGGCAGCCCGCCGGCGCTGCTGGCTCTTCGACTCGAAGGGCCTGGTCTGCGCCGGGCGCGGCGACGCGGCGGCGCTGGCCGCGCACAAGCGTCCCTACGCCCACGATCACGCCCCCGTCACGGCATTCGCCGACGCGGTGCGCGCGCTGAAGCCCACCGCGATCATCGGCGTGGCCGCGACCGCCGGCACCTTCACCGAGGAGGTGCTGCGCGAGATGGCCGCGCTGAACGACCGCCCGATCGTCTTCGCGCTGTCGAACCCGACCAGCCGCTCGGAGTGCACGGCCGAGGAGGCCTACCGCCACACCGGCGGGCGCGCGCTGTTCGCCTCGGGCAGCCCCTTCGACCCGGTCGAGTGGCAGGGCCGGCGCTTCGTGCCGCGGCAGGGCAACAACAGCTACATCTTCCCCGGCGTCGGCCTGGGCGCGATCGTCTCGGGCACGCGGCGCATCACCGACGCGATGTTCATGGCCGCCGTCGAGGCGCTGTGCGCGCAGGTCGACGAGGCCGACCTGGCGCAGGGCAGCCTGTACCCGCCGCTGCCGCGCGTGCGCGACGTCTCGGCGCACATCGGCGCGGCGGTCGCCCAGGTGGCCTTCGACGCGGGCCTGGCCGGTGGGCCGCGACCCGCCGACCTGCTGGGCCACGTGCGCTCGCAGATGTACGAGCCGGTGTATGCCGACTACCTGGCCGCTGCCGGGGCCTGAGCGCGGTGCGCCTGGCGCGCGGCAGGCGGCCCGGCCGCCCGAAACCCTCCGCCCGACAGTGGCGGGCTGGCCGCGCACGACGGCGGCCGTACACTGCGCGGCTGTTGGGTTCCGGCCGACGAGCCACCATCCTGGCGCCGGCTGCCGCAGCCCGGCGCCCGGGGTCGGCCGCGGCCTTGCCCGACCCTCGATTGGTGACACGTTCCTGTACGGAGAGAGCCACATGAGCCCGACGTCCGGCCTGCCCAGGGGGATCGTCCGATGATTCCCGAGATCGGCCACTTCCTGCTGTGGATCGCCCTCGGCGCGTCCCTCGTGCTCGGCACCTTGCCGATGCTCGGTGCCCATCGCGGGCGCGGCGACTGGATGGCGCTCGCACGCCCGCTCACCGGGTGGCTCTTCGTCATCGTGCTCGTGTCGTACGCCCTGCTGACGGTCGCCTTCGTGCAGCACGACTTCTCGGTGTCCTACGTCGCGCACAACTCCAACAGCGCGCTGCCGCTGCAGTACCGGCTGGCCGCGGTCTGGGGCGGCCACGAAGGCTCGATGCTGCTGTGGATCGTGATGCAGGTCGGCTGGATGCTGGCCGTGGCGCGCTTCAGCCGCCACCTGCCGATGCCGGTGGTCGCGCGCATCCTGGCGGTGATGGGGCTGCTCACGGTGGGCTTCCTGCTGTTCACGCTGCTCACGTCGAACCCCTTCGACCGCCTCGTGCCGGCGGCAGCCGACGGGCGCGACCTGAACCCGCTGCTGCAGGACCCGGGGATGATCTTCCACCCGCCGATGCTCTACATGGGCTACGTCGGCTTCTCGGTGGCCTTCGCGTTCGCCGTGGCCGCGCTGATCGGCGGCAACCTCGACGCGACCTGGGCCCGCTGGACCCGCCCGTGGACGACCGCGGCGTGGATCTTCCTGACGCTGGGCATCGCGCTGGGCAGCTGGTGGGCGTACTACGAGCTGGGCTGGGGCGGCTGGTGGTTCTGGGACCCGGTGGAGAACGCGTCGTTCATGCCCTGGCTGGTCGGCACGGCGCTGATCCACTCGCTGGCCGTCACCGAGAAGCGCGGCGCGTTCAAGGCCTGGACGGTGCTGCTGGCCATCGCCGCGTTCAGCCTGAGCCTGCTGGGCACCTTCCTCGTGCGCTCGGGCGTGCTGTCCTCGGTGCACGCCTTCGCGACGGACCCCGAGCGCGGCCTGTTCATCCTGGGTTTCCTGGTCATCGTGATCGGCGTCTCGCTCGGCCTGTACGCCTGGCGCGCCCCGACCGTCGGGCTGGGCACGCGCTTCGGCCTGGTCTCGCGCGAGACCTTCCTGCTGGTCAACAACGTGCTGCTCGTCGTCGCCACCGGCGCGGTCCTGCTGGGCACGCTGTACCCGCTGCTGCTCGATTCGCTGGGGCTCGGCAAGATCTCGGTGGGCCCGCCCTACTTCGACACCGTCTTCGTGCCGCTGATGGCGCCGCTGGTCTTCCTGATGGGCGTCGGCCCGCTCGCGCGCTGGAAGCAGGCCGAGCTGCCGGACCTCGCGAAGCGGCTGAAGTGGGCCGCCGCCGTCGCACTGGTCGCGGCGGTGCTGACCGAGTGGATCGAGGGGAAGATCTCCTGGCTCGGCGGCCTGGGCCTGCTGATGGGCTTCTGGGTCTTCACCAGCCTCGCCACCGACCTGTGGGAGCGCATCCGCCCGGCCGGCGGCATGCGCGCCTCGCCCTGGCACCGCCTGCGCCAGATCCCGCGCGCGATGGTCGGCATGATGGTCGCGCACCTGGGCATCGGCGTCTTCGTCATCGGCGTCACGATGGTCAAGACCTACGAGGTCGAGCGCGACGTGAACATGAACGTCGGCGACACGACCGAGGTCTCCGGCTGGGTCTTCACCTTCCGCGGCGTGCAGCAGGTGCAGGGGCCGAACTACACCGCGGCGCAAGGTCTGGTCGAGCTCAGCCGCGACGGCAAGGTCGTGGCCCAGCTGCGGCCCGAGAAGCGCGTCTACCGCGTGCAGCAGAACCCGATGACCGAGGCCGCCATCCGCAGCCGCCCGCTGGGCGACATCTACGTCTCGCTGGGCCACGCGACCGAGGGCGAGGCATGGGTGGTGCGCGTGTACTACAAGCCCTTCGTGACCTGGATCTGGGGCGGCTGCGTCCTGATGGGCCTGGGCGGCCTGCTGGCCATGACCGACCGCCGCTACCGCCTCGCGCGGCGCGAGCAGGAGGCCGGCGCGGGCGCGGCGGCAGCAGCGGCATGACCGCGCCCCGTTCGCCGGCACCGCGTCACGCGGCCGCGAAACCCGCGCGCGCCAGCGGCCGCTGGCCGCGTGCCGGGCGCTGGCTGCGCGCCGCGGCGCTGGCCGCGGCCGTCGCGGCGCTCGCGGGAGCCGCCGCCGCGAAGGACGCGCCGCCCGCTGTCGAGGACCCAGCGCTCGAGAAGCGCATGCAGGCGATCGCCATCGAGCTGCGCTGCCTCGTCTGCCAGAACCAGACCATCGCCGACTCGAACGCCGACCTCGCGGTCGACCTGCGCAACCAGGTGCGCGAGATGCTGCGCCAGGGCAAGACCGACCGCGAGATCATCGACTACATGACCGCGCGCTACGGCGACTTCGTCCTCTACCGCCCACCGGTCAAAGGGGCGACGATGCTGCTGTGGTTCGGGCCGGCGCTGCTGCTGGTCGGCGGCGTCGCCGTGCTGCTGGTCGTCCTGCGCCGCCGCAGCCGCCTCGCCCCCGAGGCCTTCGAACCCGAGTCGTCCTACGACACCGACGGCGGCAGGCCCGGCGGCGCGGCCGCCGCGCAGCCTGCCACCCCTCCCGACCACGACACGCCCGAACGCGCCCGATGACCGACAACGTCAGCGCACTGCGCCAGCAGCTGCAGCAACTGGAAACCCAACGCCGCGACGGCAAGATCGGCAAGCGCGACTACGAGCGCCAGCGCGCCGCGCTCGAGCGCTCGATCCTCGACCAGGTCCTGGAGCAACCGGCGACGGGCGCCGTCCCGGCAGCCCCGCGGCCGTCGACGCGCCTGGTGGCCGGTGTCGCCGCCCTCGTGCTGCTGATCGCCGCGGGCGGGTACTCGGTGACCGGCTCGCCGGAGCTGATCAGCGGCGTGCCGACCGAGGCCTCGGCCGGCATGGACGCCAACCACTCGCTGAGCCCGGAAGAGTTCAACGCCGCCGTCGACCGGCTGGCCGAGAAGCTCAAGGCCGAGCCGGACAACGGCGAGGGCTGGTCCATGCTCGCGCGCTCTTACGTGCACCTCGGGCGATTCGCCGATGCGCTGCCCGCCTTCGTCAAGGCCCTCGAGATCCAGGGCGACGATCCGCGGCTGCTCACCGACTATGCCGACGCGCTGGCTGTCACGCGCGACCGCAACCTCGACGGCGAGCCGACCAAGCTGATCGACCGCGCGCTCAAGATGGATCCGGACAACCTGAAGGCCCTGGCGCTGGCCGGCACCGCGGCCTTCAACCGCAAGGACTTCCCGGCCGCCGTGCGCCACTGGGAGCGCATGCTGCAGCTCTCGCCGGCGGACAGCGCGTTCATGCCGCAGCTCAAGGACAGCATCGCCGAGGCGCGCAGGCTCGCGGCTGCGGCACCCGCCGCGGCGGCCCCGCAACAGCCGGCCGCGCCGGTCGTCGCCACCCAGCAAGGCCCGGCAGCCGCTGCCGCACCGGGTGATGCGGGCGCCGCTGCGGCCGGCGGCGGTACCCTGACCGGCACCGTGAAGCTGGCGCCGTCGCTGAAGGCCGCACCCGAGGACACCGTCTTCCTGCTGGCCCGTCCGGCGGAGGGCTCGCGCATGCCGCTGGCCGTGCTGCGCCGGCAGGTCAAGGATCTGCCGTTCCAGTTCACGCTCGACGACAGCCTGGCGATGTCGCCCGGCACGCGCCTGTCGCTGCACCCGCAGGTGATCGTCGAGGCACGGGTCAGCAAGAGCGGCCAGGCCCAGGCCGCCGCGGGTGACTTCGTCGCCCGCACCGCGCCGATCGCGAACAACTCGCGCGGCGTGGTGCTCGAGATCGCCGACGTCGTCAAGTAGGGCGAGCCGCCTCGCGACGCTCGAGGCGCTGAGGGCTCGCGCCCCCGGGCCGAGCCCGCGACGCCGCCCGCGGCATCGCGGTCATCGGTGCCGTCGTCCGCGGTGAGGCCGCGGTGCCGGCTTCGCGAGGCCGGCTTCGCGAGGCCTGCTCGCTGCGGCGCGGCGGGCCGCACCCGCGGCCGGCTGCGGGTGTCCCCGCACACCTAGTTGCCTTGCGTTTGACACCGCTCAACGTGCAGGCCCGCCACACCGGCGCAGACTCCGCCCAGACGATCAACGAGGACGGAGACCACCCGTGACAGCGGGGTCCGGCGCGATACAGCGCACCACCGAAGGCAGTCCACCCGGCCACTCCGGCGCGCGGGCCCGGCGCAGCCGCTGGCCCGCACGAATGGACCTCGCGCAGAGCCTCACCGGCCTCTTCCTGGGCCTCTTCATGTGGGGCCACATGCTCTTCGTGTCGTCGATCCTCCTCGGCCACGACGCCATGTGGATCGTCACCAAGGCCTTCGAAGGCTACTTCGTCTTCGGCCGGGCCTACCCCGGGCTCGTGGCCGTCGTCGTGGCCGTCGTGATGGCGCTGCTCGTGCTGCACGCGGCGCTGGCGATGCGCAAGTTCCCGTCGAACTGGCAGCAGGCCCACACCTTCCTCGAGCACCGCCGGCTGCTGCGGCACGGCGACACCTCGCTGTGGTGGGTGCAGGTGCTGACCGGCTTCGCGCTGTTCTTCCTCGCGTTCCCCCACCTGTACCAGATGCTGATGCACCCCGGCGCGATCGGCCCGTACGAGTCGTCGGCGCGGGTCTACGGCGGCTGGTGGCCGCTGTACCTGGCGGCGCTCTTCGCGGTCGAGCTGCACGGCGGCATCGGCCTGTACCGCCTGGCGGTCAAGTGGGGCTGGCTGCAGGGCGGCGATCCTCAGGCCGGGCGCCGGCGCTTGAAGGCCCTCAAGTGGGCCCTGACCGTCTTCTTCCTCGTCCTCGGCCTGGCCACGCTGGCGGCCTACTTCAAGCTCGGCCACGAGCGGCGAGACCAGCCGGCCGGCACCTACGTGCCCTCGTGGGTCAAGCCCGCGACGCCGTCGCCCGGGAGCCGGCCATGAAGGTCGTGCAGACCGACGTGCTGGTCATCGGCGGCGGCCTGGCCGGACTGCGGCTCGCGGTGGCCGCCCGGCGTCGCGGCCACGACGCGATCGTGCTGTCGCTGGTGCCGGCCAAGCGCTCGCACTCGAAGGCCGCGCAGGGTGGCATGCAGGCCAGCCTGGGCAACGTCATCAAGGGCCAGGGCGACAACGAGGACGTGCACTTCGAGGACACGGTGCGCGGCAGCGACTGGGGGGCCGACCAGGCCGTCGTGCGCATGTTCGTCAACACCGCGCCGAAGGCGGTGCGCGAGCTGGCCGCCTGGGGCGTTCCGTGGAGCCGTGTGCGCCGGGGCGACCGCGAGGTGGTCATCAACGGCCAGCGCGTGACCATCACCGAGCGCGACGAGGCGCATGGGCTGATCGCCCAGCGCGACTTCGGCGGCACGAAGAAGTGGCGCACCTGCCATGTCTCCGACGGCACCGGCCACGCGATGCTGCAGGCCGTGGCCGACCAGGCGATCGCCGCGTCGATCCCGGTGCACGAGCGCACCGAGGCCCTGGCGCTGATCCACGACGGCCGGCGCTGCCACGGCGCGATCGTGCGCGACCTGATCGACGGCTCGCTCGCCGCCTACCTCGCGAAGGCGACGGCCATCGCCACCGGGGGCGCCGGGCGGCTCTACCGCGTCACGACCAACGCGGTGATCTGCGAAGGCATCGGCCACGCGCTCGCGCTGGAGACCGGCGTCGCGACGCTGGGCAACATGGAGGCGGTGCAGTTCCACCCGACCGGCATCTTCCCGGCCGGCATCCTCGTCACCGAGGGCTGCCGCGGCGACGGCGGGCTGCTGAAGGACGTCGACGGCCACCGCTTCATGCCCGACTACGAGCCCGAGAAGAAGGAGCTCGCGTCGCGCGACGTCGTCTCGCGGCGCATGGAACAGCACATCGCCGCCGGCAAGGGCGCGAAGAGCCGCTGGGGCGAGCACCTCTGGCTCGACATCACGCTGCTCGGCGAGAAGCACGTGCGCACCAACCTGCGCGAGGTCTACGAGATCTGCCAGAGCTTCCTCGGCATCGACCCGACGCGGGACCTGATCGCGGTGCGCCCGGCGCAGCACTACACGATGGGCGGCGTGCGCACCGACGCCTCGGGCCAGAGCCCGCAGCTCGCCGGCCTGTTCGCCGCGGGCGAGGCCGCCTGCTGGGACATGCACGGCTTCAACCGGCTCGGCGGCAACTCGGTGGCCGAGACCGTCGTCGCCGGCCGCATCGTCGGCGAGTCCATCGCCGACTTCTGCGACGACCCGGCCAACGACGCGACCGTGCCGATGGGCCTGGTGCGCGAGTTCCTGCAGCGCGAGCAGGGGCGGCTGGACGCGCTGGTCGACGGCAACGGCAACGAGGACGCCTCGGCCCTGCGGGCGCGCATGCAGGAGATCATGACCTCGCGCGTGGGCATCTTCCGCAGCGGCGACGACCTGCAGGCCGCCGTCGACGAGCTGCAGCACCTGCTCGAGCGCAGCCGCCGCATCGGGCTGCGCTGCCGCGACGGCGGCGCCAATCCGGAGCTGGTCACCGCGTACCGCGTGCAGAAGATGCTCAAGCTCGCGCTGTGCGTCGCCTACGGTGCGCTGCAGCGCACCGAGAGCCGCGGCGCGCACTTCCGCCAGGACCATCCCCGGCGCGACGACGCGCAGTGGCTCAAGCGCACGCTGGCCCGCTGGCCCGATGCCGCGGCGACGCTGCCCTCGCTGCACTACGAGCCGCTGGACGTGATGGCCATGGAGTTGCCGCCCGGCTGGCGCGGCTACGGCGCGAAGGACTACATCGACCACCCGGACACCGCGCGCCGCGCCGCCGAGGTCGCCGCGCTGCGCGAGCGCCTGGCCGGCCAGGACCGCTTCGCGCTGCAGCAGGCGCTGATGCCCTACGAACACCTGCTGCCCGCGGCGCTGCGCGGGCGCAACGAGCGGCTCGACGAAAGGTGGTCGACATGAACGAGGCCCCGGTGCGCGTCGTGCCGCGCGAA
>ERZ761607.3122-NODE-3122-length-16537-cov-8.813251_pt1 | contig 16537 bp, 14 predicted proteins | sample MGYA00511164_ERZ761607 | MGnify/ENA primary metagenome ERZ761607 (study PRJEB28899, sample SAMN02445080) | bioreactor sludge metagenome | biome: EBPR sludge | place: Australia: Brisbane, Thorneside Wastewater Treatment Plant | collected 2011-06-22 ...
TTTTAATTTCGTTGCCGCTTGCTGATGGACCTTTATACTGTGCGTCACCGAATGCGAGCATTGGCAAGAAGATAATTGGAATCAAGAAAATACCGATACCCCAAACCATTTCTTTACCAAAAGATTTAGCAAGGTCAATAGAAACAATAACTAAAACGATAATATTAACGCAAGGAATCAAGAGTAAGATTACCCACCAGACAGGTCGTCCGATAATTTCCATAAGTTTGAACCAGTTATAAATCGGGATAATACCTTCCCAACCCGGTCTTCCTGCTTTGACAAAAATTTTCCAATAAGAAGCAAGAACAATTACGATAACGATGAGATAGAAAACTATAAGAACACCGCCTGCTAAAATCCCTGCGGGACCGGTATCATATTCGTAATCATCTCTTTGTAGGAATAGAAAATTGAGGTAACTCAAAATTAATAGGATTGTTTCCATAATGGTGATTTTATTGATTTAAATTAAAGAAATACTATTATCTAAAAATAGCTTTAATACTTCCCCAGGTGCTTCTGATTCCAGAAACGGAATGAATCACTGTGATAACTATTGTAAAAAATAATACAATTGAATTAATAAATTTATTCATATTTATTAATTCTTATTACATCAAAAACTATTAACAATTTTAGATTGAAGTTTAAGCAATTTATTATAGTTATTGATTTTCACCCAATATTTTATCATAAACACAATTCCACCTATAGTTGCTAATATTCCTATTATTGGAAACATTGTAAAACAACATAATATACAATAACAAATCCCTACCGAATATCCTGGTTTTTGTTCATTAATTTTTATCCCTCTTTCTTGAAATTCTAATTTCAATGATTCAGAAATTCTAATTACCATTATAAATTGCCATATTAATCCAAATAAAGGAGTTAAGGTAATCCACACTTCTCCAGGCGATATTTTTCTATTTTCAATTTGAACATTTTTTAAGGTATCATAAAGGGTATTCAAAAAAAGAACAAAAATCGCTATTACAAAAACACAAATTATTATTAATATTTCATCTGGTAAACCATAACTTGCATTTTCCATAATGGTGATTTTATTGATTTAAATTAAAGAAATACTATTATCTAAAAATAGCTTTAATACTTCCCCAGGTGCTTCTGATTCCAGAAACGGAATGAATCACTGTGATATTACCGCTGTATGAAGCCGAACCGTTAGATTCAATATATTTTAACCGGTAATAATAAACACCACTTCTTAAATTTTGGAAATCAACAGAATTGTCTTGGTAAGAATAATAAGAATTGTTGCCGTTGGCATTGAAAGATTGAATGAACAGGAAGTTTTCAGTGTTGTTAGCACTTCTTTCGAGTTCAAATCTTTGGACGCCGTTTTCGTTTGAGGTTTTCCATTCAACGAAAATGCCTTCAGAATTTGTTCGTGCGGTGAAATATTGCAAAGATGCACCTGCATAAATTAATCCTGAAATGAATAGAAATGTTATTGTAGTGAGTAGAAATTTCTTCATTAAATCCTTTTTACCTCTTGACTGCAATTTATATTCAAAAATTTAAAATTTCAAGTGTAAATTTATAAAATAATTTGGGGGGAGTCGCATAGGTCAAATTGGATTAAAAGACTTCACTACGAATCCGCAGGAGCAGACAGGTTTACACGAATTTGGCTAATTACACAAATGAGGAATGATTAAGTCAAGGGCATAAGATTGCTGATCTAGCCCGCAATGACAATTAGAATTGGAGACTTCACTACGAATCCCAAAGGAGCGGGACAGGTTAACACGAATTTTGGAATTGCACAAATGAGGGTGAGAGTTAAATTCTAAATTTGGGAAATTATATAATCTGTAATTTTTCGCAGGAGTCCTCTGCGAGAGACTCCTGCGGGAGGGTGAGCTCCTTCACGATCAGAAGGATTTAATTAGTATGAGTAACCTGAAAGGAGATCCTTCGGTCGCGAGCTCCCTCAGGATGACATATGGTGATATCCCTTACTTAGTCCTTTCGACAAGTCTTGATAATTTAAGCCCGCAATGACAATTGGATGCGAAAAGATATAATGTATCGCAGGAGTCCTCTTCGAGAGACTCCTGCGGGAGAGTATTAAGCTGAAAGAAGATCCTTCGGTTGCAAGCTCCCTCAGGATGACATTTGGTGTTATACTCCCCCTAAATCCTCCCAACAGATCGGGACAAGCTCCTCCAAAGGGGGACTTAAAACAACTACTTCTTATGGCGAATTGGGACAAGATTCTCTGAAGGGGAACTTTGTTCTCTCTTCACATTTACCAGATTAATTGTGGTATTGAATTATATATCAAGTATTTTTAATAAATTTATTTTTTGATTTTATTAAATTATTTTGAATATTAGCAAATCTATTTATCTTATATAATCAAACATAAAAATTTTTATATTGGGATTGATTCGGGTGGGACTAAGTGTGAATTTATGATCGCCGATGAAGATTTGAATGTTTTATTTTATAAAAAATTTAAATCTATTCATTACTCTGTGGTTGGGGCGGAAAAAATTTCTGATGAGTTTTCTACTCTGATTAAAAAAAATCTCAAACTAAAAAAATTAGATTTAAAAAATTGCGGTGGGATATGCATTGGTCTTGCAGGGGCGAGAGAGGATAACGACAGAAAAATTCTTTATAATAAGTTTTCAAAAAAATTAAGTTTTAAAAAAATAAGAATTGAAACTGATACGATGACAGGGCTTTATGGGGCTATTGGTGCCGGAAACGGTGTGATTTTGATTTCCGGAACGGGATCGGTTCTATTCGGAAAATACGGCAAGAATTTTTTTAGAGTCGGTGGCTGGGGCAGAATTCTTGGTGATGAAGGAAGTGGTTTCTGGATTGGAAGAATGGGACTTAACCTTGCTGTGAAGGAATACGATCTGATGAAAAAAAGTAAATCGGAACTAACAAAACGGCTTAAGAAGGAATTTAATCTTGATGATAAAAATATTCTTGAGGAAGTTTTTCATAAAAATTTTCCTGTTCAACATATTGCTCCGCTTGTGATTGAACTTTCAAAAAAGGACAAGCATTGTAAAAAAATTATTGATGATGCAGTGGATGCTCTTTATGGGCTTGTGGCAACGTTTGTGAAAATTTCTAAACTTAAAACTAAAACTGAACTTGCTTTTATAGGCAGTATAATAGAAAGCAAGAATATACTGTCTGACAGATTAAAAACTAAAATCAAAAAGAATTTTAAAAATATAAAATTAATTACAAAAAGAAATATACCGGTTTACGGTGCAATATTACTGGCAAAAGAGTTATGAATAAAACGGATTTAATTTTAATATATGATTTCGGATCTCAGTTCACTCAACTGATAGCGAGGAGACTGAGAGAATTATTTATTTACTGTGAGATAATTCCTTTTAATACTGATCTTGAAAAATATCTGAAGGATAAAACGGAATTTAATTTAAAAGGGGTGATACTTTCGGGAGGACCTTCAAGTGTGCTTGATAAATCTGCTCCGAAATTTTCAGATAAGAATTTTTTAGCAATAAAAAATTTAGATATACCGATATTAGGAATTTGTTACGGGTTGCAATTACTTGTTTATAATAATGGCGGGAAGATTCATAAATCAAAACACAGAGAATACGGACATACGAATATTAAAAAAATAAGCAAATCAGTTTTACTGAAAAACTCAAAGAATGAATTTATAGTCTGGATGAGCCATGGGGATTCAATTGATAAAATGCCGAAGGATTTTAAAATTACTTCAAAAAGTAAAAACGGGATAGTGAGCAGTTTTGACTGTGAGAGCAAAAAACTTTACGGGTTGCAGTTTCATCCGGAGGTGGCACATACTGAAGGCGGAACTGAAATTTTAAAAAACTTTGCCGTAAATATTTGCAAAGTGAAAAATTTTTTCAAACCTTCTTCTTTTATAAATTCAAAAGTTCAGGAAATAAAAAAACTTACGGGAAATGATAAGGTTTTATGTGCCTTGAGCGGTGGAGTAGATTCTTCAGTGGCGGCTATACTTGTACATAAAGCAATTGGCAAAAGGTTAATCTGTATGCATATTGATAACGGACTTATGAGAAAAGATGAGAGCAAAAAAATAGTTGAGTTGTTTAAAAAACATTATAAGATAAATTTAATTTTTAAAGATGCTTCGCAATTATTTCTCAATAGACTGAAAGGTGTTACCGATCCCGAGAAGAAAAGAAAAATTATCGGAAATACATTTATAGAAGTGTTTGAAAACGAGACAAAAAAACTTAAAAATGTGAAGTGGTTGGTTCAGGGAACTCTTTATCCTGATGTGATTGAGTCGGTATCTTTTAAAGGACCTTCAGCAACGATAAAGACACATCATAATGTAGGCGGGCTTCCTGAAAAAATGAAGTTTAAACTTATAGAACCGTTCAGAGAATTATTCAAAGATGAAGTGAGAGTGATTGGGAAAAAATTAGGGTTGAACGATAGCTTCATAAGCAGGCATCCATTTCCGGGACCGGGACTTGCGATTAGAGTGATTTCAGATGTATCGAAAAACAAACTTGATATATTGAGAGAAGTGGATGAAATATATATCAATGAAATTAAATCAGCGGGTTTATATAATGAGATTTGGCAAGCGTTTTCGGTATTGCTTCCGATTCAAACTGTAGGTGTTATGGGAGATGAGAGAAGTTATGAAAACGTAGTTGCGTTGAGGGCGGTGACCTCTAAAGATGGAATGACAGCAGATTTTTATAATTTTGAAAAAGAATTTTTTACAACAGTTTCGAATAAGATTATAAATAAAGTTAAAGGAGTGAACAGGGTGGTTTATGATATATCATCCAAACCTCCTGCAACTATTGAATGGGAATAAAAATTTTAAATATGAAAATAATTTTATCATTAATATTAATTTCGGTTTTATACTGCGGGAGAGAGACGGAAGAATACTTTACAGAGGCAATAAAAATTCCTGAAAGAAATGAAAATAAAAATTTTACATTAAATGATTTCTATTCTGAAAATAAGAATATTGATGCAATAGTTGAAAGAGAATTTAATCTGTTAAGTGATCACGAGAGAGTCGGACAGATGTTAGTTCCCGCTGCGGGAGTTTACGGAAAGTCAGAAGCGGAGATTAATAAATTGATAGAGCGTGGAAGTATAGGCGGAGTGTTGCTTTTAAAAGGAGACAAGGATGAGTTTATGGGATATGTGAACAGATTTGACGAGATATCAGTCGTAAATAATAAATTACCTTTGATTTTTTCAGCAGATGCAGAACCGAGTTTGATAAATAAAAAAATATCAGGACTGCCGGAAATTCAACCGACTAATTCTTTAAAAACAAATGATGAAGTAAAGCAATCCGCAGATGAGATTTCGAGAATATTATTACAGATGGGCATAAGTCAAAACTATGCACCGGTGGTTGATTTAGGAATTAATAAAGCAATAATCGGTAACCGTTCATTTGGCAATGATTCGGAATCAATAATAACACTTGCGAGTGAATTTATAAAAACATCACAAGATATTGGAATTATAGCAACAGTAAAACACTTCCCTGGACATGGAAAAGTAAAAGGTGATTCACATAAAAACGTTGTATATATAGATGGAGAGATGGATGAGATTAGGATTTATGAAAGTTTGATTAAGAGCGGAGTGATTTCGATTATGGTTGGACATATTGCAATTAAAAATAATAAAAATTACAATACTTCCGGAGTGCCCGCAACACTTTCATATAATATAATAACAGAGTTATTAAAAGAGGAAATGGGATTTAAAGGATTGGTTGTGACAGATGCGATGAATATGGGTGCGGTATCGAAAATTAAATCGGCTTCGTTTAAAGCGATAGAAGCCGGATGTGATATGATTTTAATGCCTGATAATGAGGAGAAGATTATAAGTTCAGTATTGGCAAGAATGGAAAAAGATGCGGAGTTCAAGGAGAGGATATATGATTCATGTAAAAAGATAATAAGGGCAAAGGTGTGTTTGGGGTTGATTCAATAATGAGAAGTGCTTGACCACGAAAAGAGAATAATGTCTAAAGTTTCACCACGAATCTACACTAATTAAACGAATTACACAAATCGAGTTTTGAAATAGATTTCCTAGTAAGCTCGTAAAAGCAAGGATTTGAAGAAAATTTTTCACAAGCTTAATTCGAAGGAGTCCTTTATAAGAGACTTCTGATGTAGTGAACGAATCGCAGAAAACATCACCTCGTATCCCACGAAGCGGGACAGGTTTTAATGAATTAAAAGAAATACATCAATCAGAATGACAAAAATGTTTCGACATAAGATTGAAACAAATATTGTTAAATTAGGAATCATTAAATTTTAATCTCACGAATCCCATAAAAAAGAGAGTAAATTATACTGCGTCAAAAAATCTACAAACAGGTGTCCACTTTTTGAGAATGTGACTTGACAAACCGTAAAATTAGATATATTTTTGATTGTTTAAAAAATTTTTTATTAACAAAGCCAATTAAAAACTCAGGAGGTATCCAAATGGCAAATGCAAAAAAACTCTTTGCAATGTTTATGTTTGCTGCGTTGTTCTCCGGTTCAGTTTTAATCACCGGTTGCGGTGGTGGACCAAGCCCAGAACAAATGCAACAGTTAAACGATTTAAGAGCTGAAGTTGAATCCTTACAATCACAGGTCAACGACGCTATGAGTCAGAAGTCACAATTAGAAAGACAAATTGCTGACAAAGACGCAAAAGTAAAAGCTTACTTAAACGACATCGGAACAGTTCAAAAAAGATGTCCATAATCTTGAGCGCTAAACTCAAAGATTTAAAGATTTAAAAATTAAAAAACTTTAAAAAAATTTTCTTAGGAGAAAACTTAAAATGAAATTACATAAATTATTATTAGTGTTATTCGCATTCTCCTTGACTTTAGCCGGAAATTCAGTTGTTGCTCAAGATGATGGTATGGAAGAAATGACCATGGAGCAATGGCAGCAAGAAATGGACGAGCTTACAGTCAGGAAAAATGACTTAATGAACCAGTTAAATGGTTTAAACAGAGACATTGATGCATTAAAAAAACAAAATACAGATAAAGATGCTGAATTAACAAAAGCTGAAAACGATCTTTATGGTGCAGTTGGTACTACTAAATCAGGTGTTGCTGATTTCAGAGGTAAATTTGAAGCTGCAGAAAAAAGAGTTAACGGTTTAAACTGTGCTACAGCAAAACAAGATGATATTGATGCAGTAAACAAAGATTTAGCAGCTATCACAGCTTCAAAAATCAGATGTTTACCTGAATTCTGGTCAAGATGGGAAGCTATGAAAAAGAAAATGGACGGTTGTAAACCAGCAGCTCCTTCATGCTACACTGTAGTAAAAGGTGATTGCTTATACAAAATCGCAGGAATGAAAAATATCTATGGTAATTCAAGATTATGGCCTGCAATTTGGGAAGCAAACAAAACTAAAGTTGCTGACATGAAAATGCCTCCTGCAAACAAAAGAACTCCAAACAAAGTAACAAATCCAAACTTAATTTATCCTGGACAGTGCTTAAACATTCCTAACTTAACTGATGCACAGAAAAAAGATATCTTAAGCAAAAAATGGAATACCGGTAAATGGAGAAGAAAAACTACGATGAAAAAAACAACTGAGACAGGTACAACAAAAACTGACGAGAAAAAAGACACAAAAAGCACCGATAAGAAATAATTGATGTTTTTCTGTAAATATTTATACAAAAGCCATCCTGAGAAATCAGGGTGGCTTTTTTACATTTAACAATAAAATTTTTTAATAGAAGTTTGGCTATATTAGAAAAACAAATAACACTTACAGGAATTGATTTACTCGACTTCACCGGATTTAATGACGAGAAATTAAATTTGATAAAAGATCATTTCGACGGGAACATTGTATTACGTGGTGATACTTTAAATATAAAAGCAGATTCTAATGAATATGAGAATATAGAGAAAGTTGTGAATGAACTTGTATTTCTGCAGAAAAGACAAGGCAGTATTAAAACTGACGATGTGAAACTTGTTCTTGAACTTATTGACAGTAACGGAGAAAATCTTGATAACTTCAATAACAGGTTTAATGTCAATTCTCAGGATATAAAAAATATAATTCTCTATAAGAAAACTGATTTTATAAAACCAAGAACTCAAACCCAGATTGAATATGCTAATGCTGTAAGAGATAATGATATAACTTTTGCGATTGGACCTGCAGGAACAGGAAAGACTTATCTTGCAGTTGCTTTCGCAGTGGCAGCTTTGAAAAATAAACAGGTAAATAAAATTATTATTACAAGACCTGCAGTGGAAGCAGGAGAAAGTCTTGGTTTTTTACCCGGTGATTTATCTGAAAAGATTGATCCATATCTCAGACCTTTGTTTGATTCACTTGAAGATATGATACCTGCGGATAAACTGAAAACTTATATTGACAGGAATATAATCGAAATTGTACCTCTTGCATATATGAGGGGAAGAACACTTAACAGTGCTTTTATAATTCTTGATGAGGCACAGAATGCTACTACTACTCAGATGAAAATGTTTCTTACAAGAATTGGTGCAAGTTCTAAAGCAGTAATAACGGGCGATGATACACAAATTGATTTACCGAAAAGAGATCAGTCGGGATTGGTTCAGATTCAATTGATTTTAAAAGGGATACAGGATATTGCGTTTGTATATTTTAAGAAATCTGATGTAGTGAGACATAAATTAGTGAAAGAGATTATAGATGCTTATGAAAAATTTAATGAAAAAAGTGAAAAGTAATAATAGATATTTCATTATATATGGATACTAATTTTCAAATCACATTAATTTTTTAATTCTTTAATTTGCAAAAAGTAATAACATTCTAAATTGAATAAATTCGAACTTAAATATAAAGTTTTAATTTTAATCTTATTGATTTCTACAGGACTTTACGGGCAGAATAAGATAGGGCTTGCTCTTCCACTTATGGAAAGCAGTTCGAATCCTGAAGATAAGGTTATAGGGAGCTTTATGTTAAAAGGGATTAGGGATGCATATGAAGAGTTCAAAAAAGAAAATTCAAGAAATAAAATAGAGATAAAACTTTCAGATACAGAAAGAAATCTCGAAGAGGCGTATAAGATTGGCGTGACATATGGTAAAGATAAATCAACTCTCGCTATATTAGGACCGGTTTTCAGCAATGAACTGAGTGCTTTGAGAACTGTATCTGTTGATTACAAAATGCCAATTATTTCCCCATCGGCAACAGGTTCATTTATTGCATCTGAGTATGAAAATTTATTTCAGTTAAATACACCATTTAATATCAGAGGAAGACTAATGGCTAAATATGCTACCGATGAAATGAAACTGAATAACATAATTGTATTAAGCGATAATGTTTACGGAAGAAATTTTTCAATACCATTTATTTCGGAGTTATCTGAGAATAACATTACATTATTAGATTCAGTTTTTTATACCGGATCAGAAGAGATACCTCAAAAGTTAGCATACCTTTCAAAATATAAATTCACTGATACAAAACCATCTGCAATATATGTTGCGATATCAAATGTTAATGAAATTGAACCGGTTTTAAAATCAATAAAAGAACATTACCCTGACATAGTTGTATTAGGATCAAGTGACTGGAATAATAAGGACGTATTAATACAGAATAAAAATAATATAAATAAGTTATATTACGAGACTGATTTTTATTTAGACGAATTGACATACGACAATTACATCAAAAAAGGTTTTACAGAACCAGAATTAAAAAACTATTTACTCGGATACAACTCGATGAATTTTTTATTGACCACAACACTCACACATAACGACCGCACAAAACTTACAACTTACCTAAACTCAAGAGTAGATTATTCAGGAATACAGAATAACATAAACTTACGGAACAGAATCAATACATCACTTGTAATATTGAAATTTGAAAGCGGAAAAATTCAGAAAATTACGGATTATATTTACGAATAATACGGAAAATAAAAAAAAGCAAAACTGCTATAATTTTAAAAAACATTATGTTTTTTTTTAAATAAAATTTGTATTTTTTAGGAAATCCGGTGAATAGTAAAAATTCACTTGACTTAAGATTTTATTACTTTTAATTTTGTCGTAGTTAGAACTACAACAATAAATAAATAAACAAATAAAATGGCTTCAACATTAGAAAACACACAATCCGATATTACAAACGGATTCTCCGGAGATGTTCAGGAGAAAATTGATTCTCTCATGAAGACTGATAACGAACTGAACGAGATTAGAGAGCATTTGATAACTCAAAAGATGGAAGAGTTAAACAAAGAAGGATCAGGATTTATTTTAAAGGCTGCATTACCTTCATTTATAGTTTTACTTTTATCCTTTTTTATCGATGTAGGTAATGTACCGCTTATCGGAAAGATAGCAAATTCCTTTGCATCATGGTTATTCCCGGGATCACAACTTTTAAATCAAGGCGTAGAACCTATTATGTTTTGGTGGTTACCCCTTGTAGCATATTTAATTTTCATTTTCTGTGCTATTTCATCTAATAAAGCAATCAGAAGAGAACTCGGCAAAAAAGGAAGTTCAAGCGAGAGTATCTCAAGAATTATTGACGGTTATTCCGGAATAGTTGATGGTATCGGAACAGCATTACCACTTATAGGTGCTGCGATACTTCTTGTATCTATAAAAGAAGGTCCAATAGTATTTCTTGGATTCTCAGTTCCTTTTGAGATTAAATCCATTATAGTACTTGCTATGGCAAAATTATTTGAATCAGTATTTGATGCACAGGCATTAAAATATAACAGAATAATAGAAGAGATTAAAAAGATAGAATCAGAATATTTCTTCAAGAAAACAGAATCTGTTAACTATTCAATTTTAAAAGAGTTAAAATCAACAGTAGTAGCAGGCGGAAAACAAGCACCTGCAATGACAAATGAGCAACTTGAAAGAATGTATGCAGTATTAAAGATGACTAATGAACTTAACGAGAAATTTAATGCTAATTTAATTGCATTATCAGATAACATTAATAAGTTCGGCAATATAAAAGTTGTTGATGAGAAGATAGTAGCAGAATTACAGAGAGTATCTCAGACATATGCAAATGTAATCGAAGCGTCAAACAAATCTACAGAGATTACAAATAATATTAAAACAAATCTTGAATCTATAAACACTATTATTGCGAATATAAATTCAATGAAATTACCTGACGAGAAAGTGCTTAAAGAATTACAGGTTACAGCACATTTCTTAACAGAGACAGTAAACGGAATGAAAGACAACGCAACAGTGAAGGCATTGGAGAACTTAGTATATTTAACAGGCAAGAGACAATAATAAAAAGAACAGTTGATTAACATTTAAATTTTAAAGATATGAAAAAAAACAGGGATGTAAAATTCGTAATCTACCAGATGCTATATATATTCGTGGTTTGCGTTATTGCACTTAAGGGGGCGAACCTTGATTTAACAGAGGTTATACAGAAAGAGAAAGTGGTAGAAAAAGAATATGCAGACTCGCTGAAAAAAATTCTTGATTCCTTGCTTGCCTTGGGATTAGTTCCGGAAATCAAATTTGACACATCAAAAAAATTCACTAATCCGGAAGAATTAAGAAAACAACTTGAGATTACTAGACAACAGCTTATTGCAGTACAGCAACAGAATCCATCGCTAAAAGTATCCACTACTTCACCTAATTTCACTACAAATAATCCGAACTTAACTCCGGAAGAAATTAAGAAATTAGAAGATATGAAAAAAGAGGAGCAAATAATTGAACCTAAAGAAGTTCAGGAAATCCGAATTGGAAATCCTGTAATAGTTCAGTTTGCTCAGAATACAATGAATAATCCTTATGACCAACCGTTGGAAATTGTAGGAATAACAACAATTCCACCGAAAGGCAGTAAGACATTTATAACAGGTGGCGAAGGTTCAGTTACACTGAAAGTCGGAACGACAACAAAAACAGTTCAGACAAAACCAAATGACAAACCGAAAATTTCATTGCAGAGATTGGTACCTGCAGGAGAGAATGTTTCAATTAGATCTGTACAGGGAACAGTCGGCTACAGGATTACAATTAATGATGATTTTCCGGGAAATCTTGATGTGAATTTCAGCGGACCTGTTACTGTAAATCAGACAGGACCAACGACATATGACGTTACACTGAATTTCTTAAAATCTAAGACTGCATTTGATAATTATACAGACGGGAAAGATGCACCTTATTCCGTTGGATTTCAAGTTTCTGTGAAAGACAAAATAGCAGGACATTCGTTAACGCAATCCGGTGTATTCCAATTCGGAGAGTGGTAATTATAAATCCCGGTAATTTTATGATTGCCGGGATTGATTTTATTTATTAATTAATTTAAAATTCTTTATGAAAAAAACTTCTAAACTAATTTTTATGTTTGGTGCAATATTGTATCTTTGTATAACATTTATTGCAACCAATCTATCATACGCTCAGGAAGAAAGAGAAGATAATCCTGTATCATGGAAATACTTCAGAATATTCGCAAGAGCAAGTGATGACAGTATTTTTATATTATTACAGGATGATTTATTAATTGATCCGAAACTTGAGTCATACGTAGTGACTGTAAATATTCAGGATCCTCAACCATTAAATCAATATGTAGTTATTGGTGATGAAACATCACCTGATGCTTTGAGATATGCGTGGTCACAGTTAAGCCCAAGAGTTCAGCAGGGATTGATAAACTGGGTGGGTACAAACAAAGAGAATCTAAATAAAAAGAAGCTTAATTATGCATCTGTATTTGTTGATGTCATCAAAAGAATTAAGATTAAAGAACTTATAGCACCACCTCAAAAAGTGAGAGAAATCAGAAATACAACTGCATATATTAATCCTTACATGAATTTCTTCGGAGGTCCACCTGTAGGAATTCCTCTAAAACAAGGATTTGGTTTTTCATTCTTCCAAGGAACACCATATTCAGGACCAATGGAAAGTGAAATGGTAGGAGCAGGATTCCATTTATTAGGTGCTTCTATCAGCGTATCAACAAGAATTAAAGAATTAACTCTTGAAAGAGTAAGTTCAGGTGGAACAACTCCAATTAAAGGTGGAGAGGGAGTATCTTTCGCTAACTATAATAATATTTTTGCTCCAAATATAGGTCTTGAAGTTAGATATGTTATTCCATTCGGTAATTTTTTTGAAGTTGGATATTACACAGTTTTAGATGAGGGTGCTGACAATGACCCTCCTGTAAAAGTATTAGATGCTAGATATCCTGCAAGTGATTCTATTTTTATGCCTAACAATGTTTTGACAGGAAGTTATACAAATTGGGAATTCAGATATCCTTTCAGAACATTAGGATCAACAAATGCAAAAGTATATATCGGACAATATTTAGGTGAGTGGAATGCAGGATTCTTTGCGAGAGAGATGAGAGTAGCCGGTTCATTATTCGACGTAAGATTAAATCACAACTGGGGTGGAACAAGGAACTATCAGTTGTTATTTGAGATATATATTGCTGATATTGCTGAAGGTTTCGGGCAGACATCGTTTGCAATTGGACCATCAGTAAGACTTGGAACTACATCAAGCGGATCGTTTGGTGCGTTAACTGTATTGGCAAATATGAGAATGAAACTCGGAGATTTCTTCGACGAAAAGTAAAATAAATAATTTAAAAGCCCTGTTGCGGAACTGCGGAACAGGGCTTTTTTTATGCCGATATATCAACATTAAATTATTACAAAACAATAATATATCTTGAAAAAACAAATATATTGATATATATTTGTTCATAAAAGTATTCAAAAGGAGAATAGAAAATGAATTTTATAACAACTAATTTAAAATATTTGTTAGTTGTATCATTATTTGTTACGTCCGGATGGATGATTGGCTGTGGTGGTGGACCAAGTGCTGAACAAATGCAGCAATTGAACGACCTCAGAGCAGAAGTTGAATCATTACAATCCCAAGTGAATGATGCAATGAGTCAGAAATCTCAGTTAGAGAGGCAAATTGCAGATAAAGATGCAAAAGTAAAAGCATATCTCAATGATATAGGAACAGTTCAAAAAAGATGTCCATAAAAATTTTAAAATTTTAAAAAGGAGATAAAAAGAAATGAAATTTTACAAATTTCTGTTTTTATTCTTTGCATTTTCACTCGTAGTCAGCACCGCCAATCTGCAAGCACAGGATGATTGTTGCGATGATGATATGGGACCATCCGATGGTATGACGATGGAAGAATGGCAAAGACAAATGGATGAGTTAACTCAGAAGAGATCTGATTTAATGAATCAATTAAATTCTTTAAATGCAGATATAGATGCATTGAAAAGAAGAAATGCCGATTTAGATGCACAACTTTTAAAGGCAGAGAATGATTTATACGGTGCAGTCGGAACAGACAAAGCTGGTGTAAGTGCATTCAGATCAAAATTTGAAGCATGTGAGAAAAAAATCAATGCGAACTGTAATGACGACTGTTTCAAAGAAATTCAAGCATCAAAAATAAAATGTTTGCCTGAATTCTGGGACAGATGGCTTGCAATGGAAACCAAAGTTAAAAACTGCGGTAAAGTTACAACAAAATGTATGAAAGAATACACAGTTGTAAAAGGTGATTGTTTATACAAAATTGCAGGAAGAAAAGAAATTTATGGTAATTCAAGATTGTGGCCAAAAATCTGGGAAGCAAATAAATCAGGTGTGATTAAAGCTCCTTCAAGAGTTCCAACTACAATTCCAAATCCAAACAGAATTTATCCGGGTCAGGTATTATGTATTCCTAACTTAACTGATGCAGATAAAAAGATGATGGAAAACAAAACTAAAGGTGTTAAAAAGACAAGAAAGAAAAAAGGTAAAGAACCAATGATGAATATGAAAGATGTGAAAAAAGATACTGATTCAAAAGATAAGAAATAATAAAAACTTTTAGTTATTAAAATTAAAAGCCATTCAGAAATTTTCTGAATGGCTTTTTTATTTGGAATAACTTCTTAATAAAAGAGATTATTTCTTTTTGAATTTAACGCAATAACTTCCGTCAATGAAATGAATGTGTGGAAATATTTCAACACACCCTTGAGAATTAACTACTTTAGGATTAACATATTTAGCGGCATTATCGATTTCAAAATCAGGATGATTTGCTAGAAAGTATTCGGTAATTTCTGAATTTTCTTCAGATTCAATTGTGCAAGTGCTGTAAATTAATGAGCCTCCGGGTTTAACATATTTAGCGGCGTTTGAAATCATCTGTTTTTGTAATTCTTGAAGCTCTTTTATGTCGTTCAGTTCCCTTTTCCATTTGATGTCAGGCTTTTTAGAAAGCACACCAAGACCTGAACAAGGAGCATCGAGTAAAATTTTATCAGCTTTGCCAATTAAATCTTCGTTTAATAATTTGCTTTTCGGATTATTTAAATCATCGTGAAGGAGTTTTACATTTGTCGCACCTAATCTTTCAATATTTCTTTTCAGAGTTTCCAGTCTTCCAAGATATTTTTCAATTGCAATTATTTCACCGGAGTTATTCATAAGTTGAGACATATGAGTAGTTTTTCCTCCCGGAGCAGCACATAAATCCACTATAAGTTCATTTTCCTCTGGAGCTACGAGATTTGATACAAAACCTGCACTTATATCCTGAATAGAAAAGCCACCTTCTCTGAATAAATCTTCAGTAAATAATTTTGATACGAGTTTTATTGTATAAAAATTATCAAGGAGTTCTGATTTTCTAAACTGAATATTTCTTTCAGTAAGATATTTTTCAAACTCCGGTTCAGATATTTTTAATTTATTAATTCTTATGCTGAGGACAGGTCTTTTATTATTTGCTTCACAAAGTTTTACTGCATCATCAAATCCAAATCTCTGAATCCATCTTTTAACCATCCAGTTTGGATGTGACTGAACAATACCGAGATAATTAACTTCATCAATTTCTCTTGAGGGCCAGACGAGATTATCGAGAGTTCTAAGAATAGTTCTAAGCAATCCATTGACAACACCTGCGTGTTTTTCATTCCTAATTTTTTTTATAAATTCGACTGCTTCATTCACAGCGGCGAAGTGAGGAATTTTATTCAGAAATAAAATCTGATACATAGCAACACGTAAAGTGTTTTTTACTTCAGGGAGGCATTTTTCATAGTTTCCTCTATAAAAGCCGTTGAGGAACCAATCAAGTCTTCTCATCCATCTGATAACACCGTGAGACAATTCATTTACAAGAGATTTATCAAATTCATTAAGGTTTTCATTTTTAAGTTCATAATCGAGAATTTTTTCAAGGAAAGAATCTGTCCGTTCGCATCGGTACAAGACCTTTACAGCAATAGAACGTGCATCATTATAAATGTTATTGTCATAATACTCTCTTCTTTTTTTGTGTTTATCATTTTGATGATCGTTTGATTTTTCTTTTTCAGAAGAGTTTTGAGATTCGTTTTGAATCTGCTGAGATTGTGAATTTAATTGAGAATTTGATTCAGAGTTTA
>ERZ761607.3127-NODE-3127-length-16510-cov-6.260711_pt1 | contig 16510 bp, 17 predicted proteins | sample MGYA00511164_ERZ761607 | MGnify/ENA primary metagenome ERZ761607 (study PRJEB28899, sample SAMN02445080) | bioreactor sludge metagenome | biome: EBPR sludge | place: Australia: Brisbane, Thorneside Wastewater Treatment Plant | collected 2011-06-22 ...
CCCCAGCCGATCCAGCGGCAGCGGCTTCGGCGCGATCTCGGCCAGATGATGCTCGCCGCGCACCTTCTCGATCGGCAGCACGGTCATGACCACGCCGCCGGCCACCCAGAAAAGGACCTGGACGCCGACGATCAGGCCGATCCACTTGTGGAGCCAGGTCGCGATGCGGAGCAGGCTCACAGCGCGCGCATCCGCGCGATCGCCTCGCCCACCCAGGCCTTGAGATTGTCCTTAAGGTCGAGCGGCGTGGCCCCGTGGCGGACGAAGACGAGGTCGAGGTCCGGGACGACTACCGTGTACTGACCGTCATAGCCGTTGGCCGAGAAGCTGCCCGGCCCGCCGACGCCCAGCCACCAGTGGGCGCCGTAGGGGGCGGCCGGATCGTCCTTCGAGCGCGTGCGGGTGCGGGCGTAGTCGACCCAGCCCTCCGGCAGCAGACGCTCGCCGTCCCAGACGCCGTCGCGCAGATAGAGCAGGCCGAAACGCGCGAAGTCCCGCGCCGTGCAGAAGCAGAAGGACGAACCGATGAAGGTCCCCGCCGCGTCGAATTTCGGGATCGGCGAGCGCATGCCGAGCGGCCCGAACAGCCGCGCGCGCATGAAGGCCTCAAAGCCGGAGGCGTCGGTTTCGAGTGCGCGGGCGAGGGCGCGGGCGACGATGTTGGTCGTGCCGCTGGCGTAGCTCATGATCTCGCCCGGCGGATGGATCAGCGGCTGGGCGGCGGCGTAGGCGGCGACGTCGTCCTTGCCCGAGCCGTAGAGCATCTCGATGACGTCCGAGACGTGGCCCGGCACATAGTCCTCGACGAACTTCAGCCCGCTGGACATCCGCAGCAGCTGGTCGAGGGTGATCGCCGCGCGCGGGTCGCCGGGCTGCCGCCATTCCGGAACGTCGGCGGGCGCGTGGATGTCCAGCTTGCCGTCGCCGACCAGCATCCCGGCCAGCGCATGGGTCATGCTCTTGGCCTTGGACCAGGACGGGAAAGTGCTTTCCGGGCCGAGGCCCTCGCCGTAGCGCTCGTAGACGATCCGCCCGCCCTGGATGACGACCACCGCGTCTGTGCGGCCGGTCGCAGCCTCGGACGCCGGGGCGAAGACAGCGTCGAGGAACGGCGCGACCGGCGAGGCGGGCCCGATCGGCCAGTCGGCGGTCGGCCAGGACGTTCCGGCGGGCTGGGCGGGGAGCGGAGGCAGGGCCATGGGGGGAGAGTGAAACGAAAAAGGGGGACAGTCACTCTTTTCGCCTGCGACGCCCCGGCGAGGTTCTGCGAAAAGAGTGACTGTCCCCCTTTTTCGGAGATTCCCCTTGGCCCATGCCCACGTCGAAAGCAGCGGACCCGCCTGGGCGACCGCGATCACGACCGGCGCGCACAGCTTCGTTTCCGACGAGCCCGCCACGCTGGGCGGGGCGGACGCGGGGCCGGCGCCCTATGACCTGCTGCTGGCCAGTCTGGGCTCCTGCACGGCCATCACCCTGCGCATGTACGCGGTACGCAAGGACTGGCCGCTGGAGGAGGTCGTCCTCGACCTGTCGCATCACCAGGAGGACGGCCGTTCGAAGATCACGCGTAAGCTCTGGCTGGAAGGCGATCTCGACGAGGCGCAGCGCGCGCGGCTGGCCGACATCGCCGAGCGGACGCCCGTGACCCTGACCCTGAAGAACGCCGCCGACATCACCACCGAGCTGCAGGCCTGATCATGACAGCGCGCATCTTCGCCATCACCGGCGGCTTCGGAATTCTCGGCCAGGCGGTCGCGCGGGCCGTGCTGGCGTCCGGTCACAGCGCCGCGTTGATCGACTCGGCGCCGGAGGGCAGGGGTCTGCCCGACGGCGTGCTGGCGCTGGGCGGCGTCGACCTGACCGACGCAGCCCAGGCGCGGGGCGCCATGGACCGCATCGCCCTCGATCTCGGCGCGCTGGATGTGCTGGTCAACGTCGCCGGCGGCTTTGTCTGGCAGACCCTGGGCGACGGCGATCCGGCGAACTGGGATCGCATGTACCGGCTCAACACCCTGACCTGCGCCAACGCCTCGCGGGCGGCGCTGCCGCACCTGCTGGCGGCGAAGGCCGGGCGAATCGTCAGCGTCGGCGCTGGCGGCGCCGTGAAGGCCGCCGCCGGTATGGGCGCTTACGCCGCGTCCAAGGCCGGGGTGCATCGCCTGACCGAGAGCCTGGCGGAGGAAACCAAGGGGAAGATCACCGTCAACGCCGTATTGCCCTCGATCATCGACACCCCGACCAACCGCGCCGACATGCCGGACGCCGACTTCAGCGCCTGGGTCACGCCGGACGAGGTGGCCCAGGCCATCCTCTGGCTGGCTTCGGAAGCCGCCAGCGGCGTGACCGGAGCCCTGCTGCCGGTGACAGGTCGGGTCTGACCCCGCAATCGGGTGATGACCATGTCCTCCGGAGGTTGTAAGCCCGGCCCATCATGAGTGAGACCGTCCAGCGCGCCCCGCGGATCTCGGAGATCCTGGCGGACATCGCCTCGCAAAAGCGGAAGACCGTTTCCGTGCGCGACGTGCTGGAAGCGTTCGGCGACCGCGCGTTCGGGGCGTTGATGTTCGTGTTCGCCGCACCGGTCGCCCTGCCGATGCCGCCCGGCGTCTCGGCCATCCTTGGCGCGCCGCTGCTGTTCATCACCTCGCAGCTGATGATCGGCCGCCGCACCCTGTGGCTCCCCAAGGTCCTGGCCGACCGGACCATGACGCGCGGCGACTTCGCCGCCCTGGTCGAGAAGCTGTCGCCCTATCTGACCTGGATCGAGCGCCGCCTGCGGCCCCGGTTGACCTTCCTCTACAACCGCTGGCTGGACGGGGTGACCGGCCTGGTCTGCCTGGTGCTGGCGGTCATCGTCTTCCTGCCGATCCCGTTCGGCAACATGCTGCCGGCCCTGGCCATCGCCGCCTTCGGCCTGGGCATCGCCGAGCGCGACGGCTTGCTGGGCCTGTTCGGCGGGGTGGCGACGACCATCAGCCTGTCGGTGCTGGCGCTGCTGTCGGGCGCGATGATCGCGGCGGCGGCCACCTTCGTGAAGGTGCTGGCGGCGACGCTCGAGAACGTCTGGCCGTTCTGAGGCCCTGCGTCCTTCGACACGGCGCTGCGCGGCCGCTCAGGATGACCTGGTCAGAACGCTATCCACCTACGTCATGGTGGGCAGCGCCGCAGGCGCGTGTCGAACCAGGCGGTGATCAGGCCACCTCGTAGTCCTCCAGCGCTGGCTCGCGCATCAGCCGGCGGTAGGTCTTGGTGTCGCCCGACCAGTTGTTGGTGATCTTGCCCGAGGCGGTCTTGTACCAGCTGGAGCAGGACCCGGCCCAGGCGGTGTCGGCCAGATCGCGCTGGAGCTGGGCGTTGAAGCGGGCGTGGGCGGCGGGCTTGACCGCCAGCGCCTTTGCGCCGCGCGCCTTGAGCGCCTTCATCGCCTGCACGACGTAGTCCGCCTGCGCCTCGATCATCACGATGATCGAGTTGTGACCAAGGTTGGTGTTCGGCCCGTACAGTAGGAACAGGTTTGGGAAGCCGGCGACCGTGACGCCGAGATAGGCCTCGGCCCCGTCCTTCCAGGCCTCGGCCAGAGCGGCGCCGCCGGCGCCGACGATCTCGATCGGGGCGATGAAGTCGGTGGTGATGAAGCCGGTGCCATAGACCAGCACGTCGCAGGCGTGTTCGGCGCCGTCGGCGGTGCGCACGCCATTCGGCGTGATCTCCTGTACGGCCTCGGTGACCAGCTCGACGTTGTCGCGCGCCAGCGCCTGGTAATAATCGTCCGACACCAGGATCCGCTTGCAGCCGATCGGGTAATCCGGCGTCAGCTTGGCCTTCAGCTCGGGGTCCTTGATGGTGTCGTCGAGGTACTTCAGCGCCAGTTTCTTGAAATTCTCCGCCGACTTGGTGCCGGTCTTGAAGGCCTGGAAGCGCAGGTCCATCATCTTCCAGGTGAACCAGCGCAGGGCGCGGTCGGTGAAGGGCAGGGTGCGGAACAGCCACTTCTCGAAGGCGCTGAAGGGACGATCGAGGCGTGGCACGATGTAGTTCGGCGTGCGCTGGAAGATGACGACCTTGCCGGCGTCCTTGGCGATCTCCGGGATGTACTGGATGGCGCTGGCCCCGGCCCCGATGCAGCCGACGATCTTGCCCGTCAGGTCGATGTCGTGTCGCCAGCGGGCCGAGTGCCAGCTGTCGCCGGTGAAGGTCTCGCGGCCGGGGATGCCGGCGTAGCCGGGCTTGTTGAGTTGACCGAGGCCCGAGACCAGCACCGGCGCGCTCAGCGTCTCGCCGCCCTTCAGCGTCACCATCCAGCGACCCGCCGCCGCGTTCCAGACGGCCTTCTCGACCTCGGCGTTGAAGCGGAACAGCGGCGTGACGCCGAACTGGTCGGCGACCCGTTCCATGTAGGCGCGGATCTCCGGTTGCGGCGAGTAGGCCCGGCTCCAGTCCGGATTGAGCGCGAACGAGAGGGAATAAAGCCGCGAGGGAACGTCGCAGCAGGCGCCGGGGTAGGTATTGTCGCGCCAGGTGCCGCCGATGCGGTCGCCCTTCTCAAGCACCACCAGATTGCCGAACCCGGCCGCCTTGAGCTTGATGGCGGCGGTCAGCCCGCCGAATCCCGCGCCGATGATGATGGCGTCCAGCTCGCCGCTCATGCCTGTCGTTACCCCCGTGCGTTTCACGAACTATTGCGCAGCGCCGGGGATGGGAAAAGCCTGACCTGAGGTCACTTCGACTTGCGGTCCCCGCGTGGCGGGTGTGGAGTGATTTCGACGACCGCGGATCGCGCGGCGTCCTCAAACGAAAAGACGCGGCGAGGCCGCGGTCTCGCCGCCATCGAATGGTGGGAGAACCAACATGCCAGTCAGGAAATCGGGCGCGGTTCGGGCGATCGCCTTGGTCGGCCCGAACGGCGCCGGCAAGACTACCCTCTTCGAGGCCCTGCTCCATGCCGCCGGCGCGACCGAACGCCAGGGCGTGGTCGGCCAGTCCGGCAGCATCGGCGACGCCTCGCCCGAGGCGAAGGCCGCCGGGCAGAGCGTCGAGATGAACCTCGCCAACTTCGAATTCATGGGCGATCGCTACGCGCTGATCGACGCACCCGGCTCGGTGGAGTTCCGCGCCGACGCGGACTTCGCCCTGCCGGCCGTCGACCTCGCCGTCGTGGTGATCGATCCCGATCCCGACAAGGCGATCCTGGTCCAGCCGTGGCTGCGCGAGCTTGAGCGCCTGGGCGTGCCCCGCGCCATCTTCGTGAACAAGATCGACCAGGCCTGCGGCCACGTCGATGAACTGCTCCAGGCGCTGGCGCCGGTCAGCGGCGCGCCGCTGGTCGCCCGGCAGCTGCCGATTTGGAAGGACGAACATGTCGCCGGCTTCATCGACCTGGCCCTGGAGCGCGCCTTCGTCTACCGGCCGGGCAAGCCCTCCGAGCAGGTCGAACTTCCGGCCGACCTGAAGGACGAGGAAGCCGCCGCCCGCTTCCACATGCTCGAACAGATGGCCGACTTCGACGATGGCCTGATGGAGCTGCTGCTCGGCGATGAGACGCCCAGCCAGGACACCGTGTTCGCCGACATCGTCGCCGAGACCCGCGCGGCCCAGATCACCCCGGTCTTCTTCGGCGCTGCTTCGACCCGCAACGGCGTCGGCCGGCTGCTCAAGTCGCTGCGCCACGATACGCCCGAGCCGGAAGTCGCCGCCGCGCGGCTGGGCGCGGACAAGCCATCCGCCTATGCGCTCAAGGCCAGCCACGCCGGCCAGGCCGGCAAGATGACCTGGGCCCGGGTGTTCGGCGCTCCGCTTGCCGACGGCTCGGACCTGATCCTGCCCGACGGGGAGAAGAACCGCATCAGCGGCGTCTTCTCGGTGATGGGTCAGGCCACGAAGAAGACCGCCTCGGCCGACGTCGGCGACGTCGTGGCGCTGGGCAAGCTGGAGACGGCCAGGGCCGGCGACCTGATGACGGCTTCCGGCGCCGCGGCGGCGAAGTCAGCGCCCTCGCCGCGCCCGCCGGTGTACGAGCTGGCCATCGCCACAAGGGACCGGAAGGACGATGTGCGGCTGTCCGGCGCCTTGCAGAAGCTGCTGGAGGAGGATCGCGGCCTGTCGCTGGTCCAGGACGCGGCGCTGCACGAGATGCGCTTGCGCGGCCAGGGCGAGGCGCATTTGCGCGTGGCGCTCGAGCGGCTTCGGCGCCGCTACCAGGTCGACGTCGCCAGCCATACCCCAGCGACGCCCTACAAGGAGACCATCCGCAAGGCCGTCTCGCAGCGGGGTCGACACAAGAAGCAGACCGGCGGTCATGGCCAGTTCGGCGACGTGCTGCTGGAGATCCGGCCTCTGGCCCGGGGCGAGGGCTTCCAGTTCAACGATCGGATCACGGGCGGCGTGGTGCCCAAGCAGTGGATTCCGGCCGTCGAGCAGGGGGTGCGCGACGCCATGGAGAAGGGGCCGCTGGGCTTCCCCGTCGTGGATGTCGCCGTGACCCTGGTCGACGGCTCCTGGCACCCGGTGGACAGCTCCGAAATGGCCTTCCGCACGGCCGGCCGCATCGGCATGAGCGAAGGCCTGGCCCAGGCCTCGCCGATCCTGCTGGAGCCGGTGGAGAAACTGGTCATTCACGCGCCCAGCGCCGCGACCGCGCGGATCACCTCGTCGATTTCCAACAAGCGCGGCCAGATCCTCGGCTTCGACGCCCGCGAGGGCTGGCCCGGCTGGGACAGCATCGAGATCTACATGCCGCATGACGAACGCCAGGACTTCATCATGGACCTGAGGTCCATGACCCAGGGCCTGGGCGGGTTCGAATACGCCTTCGATCACATGGTGGAGCTCTCGGGCCGAAAGGCCGAGGAGATCAGCCAGAAGGCGAGGGCGGCCGCCTGAGGCGGGCGACCGCCCTCTGAGCGTTGGAGCCCCGGTCCGGAGGGTGTCTGGTCCGGGGAGCCTCCAGGCTCTGATCAGGGCCGCGCCTTTCCAAACGGGTCCGGCAGGAGGCGCTCATAGGTGCGGCGGACGCTGTCGTAACATTCGCACGCCGCCGCCTCGAGACCGGCGCGGTCGAGGATGTCGACCACCCCGCGGCGATAGCGGATCAGGCCCTTGGCCTGGAGGGCGCCGGCCACCGCGGTGACCGTGGTCCGCTGCACGCCGAGCATGTCGGCCAGGAATTCCTGGGTCAGCGACACCGTGTTGCTGTCGATGCGGTCGCGGCACGACAGCAGCCAGCGACAGAACCTCGCCTCGACCGAGTGCAGGGCGTTGCAGGCCACCGACTGGATGGCGTGGCCGAACAGGGCGTCGTTGTGGCGGTCGATGAGACGGGTCAGCGCCGGCGCCGACTTCACCGCCTCGGCGAGATGCGTGGCGGCGATCCGCGAGGCGCGTCCGGGGACCTGGACGATGGCGCGCGACATGCTCTGGCGGGGCGCGATGGCCGCCATGAGCCCGAACGCGCCCTCGCGGCCGATGGTGGCGGATTCGATGGCCGTGCCGTTCTCCATGAGCGTCATCAGCGAGATCACGCAGTCATGCGGGAAATAGACGGTCTCGATCGGGTCGCCCGGGTCGCAAATCATGCGCCCCTTCTCCATCTCCACGAGGGTAAGCTGCGGTGACAGGCGTGCGAAGTCCGCCGGGGACAGGGAGGCGAGCAGTCGGTTTTTCAACGGCAAAGGAGTCGTCATAGCGAATCAAAACGCCGTTGTGCGACGGCGGTTTCAAACTATAGGCGCGCCTCGCCAATCACCGTCGCTTAGCCGACATAGTCCCGACGGCTAGGGTCAGAATTCAATAAACCAGCGATCGCCGAGTGAATTCACGGATTGACCTGAGTACATATACTCTTCTGTCGGACAGTCGACATAACAACATTCTACTGATCTGAACTACATGAAGAAGCGGAACGGAAACTCATGAAATACAGACGCTTGGGCCGCACGGGCCTGTATGTTTCGGAGATCTGCCTGGGCGCCATGACCTTCGCCGGCGAAGGCGCCAACATGTGGGGCCAGATCGGCAGCGTCGATCAGGCCGGCGCCGACGCGATGATCGGTCGCGCCCTCGAAAGGGGCGTGAACTTCATCGACACGGCCGACGTCTATTCGTTCGGGCAGTCCGAGCGCATGGTCGGGGCGGCGCTGAGAAATCTGGGCGTCAAGCGCAGCGACGTGGTCATCGCCACCAAGGTCTATGGCGAGATGGGCAAGGGGCCCAATGACCGCGGCGCCTCGCGCGGCCACATCATGGACGGCGTGAAGGCCAGCCTCGACCGCATGGGGCTGGACTACATCGACCTCTACCAGATCCACGGCAATGACAGCGTCACCCCGATCGAGGAAACGCTGCGGGCGCTGGACGACCTGGTGAGCCAGGGTCTGGTCCGATACGTCGGCTGCTCCAACTGGGCGGCTTGGAAGATGATGAAGGCGCATGGCGTCGCCGATACACGCGGCTACGCCCGGTTCGAGACCGTTCAGGCCTACTATTCGATCGCCGGCCGCTATCTGGAGCGAGACATCGTTCCGATGATGCAGGACCAGCAGATGGGCCTGATGGTCTGGTCGCCGCTGGCCGGCGGGCTGCTGTCGGGCAAGTTCGGGCCGGGAAGCAACGGGCCCGAGGGCGCGCGGCGCGCGTCGTTCGATTTCCCGCCCGTGAACCGCGACCGCGCCTGGGCCTGCGTCGACGCCATGCGGCCGATCGCCGAGGCGCGCGGCGTCTCGGTCGCCCGCATCGCGTTGGCCTATGTGCTGGTCAAGCCCTGGGTGACCACTGTCATTGTCGGCGCCAAGACGACCGAACAACTCGACGACAACCTGGCGGCGGCCGAGATCGAGCTGACGGCGGACGAGCTGCGGGTCCTCGACGAGGTCTCCGCCCTGCCGGCCGAGTACCCCGGCTGGATGCTCGAACGCCAGGGGGGCCACCGCGTGCCGCGACCGTTCGTGAAGGCGGGCTAATCCCGCGGCATCGCGGCCGCGGCGCGCTGGTAGGCGGGACGCTCCATGAGATGGTCCCGCCAGGCGGCCAGAGATCGGGGGATGGGCTTGCCCAGCGCGCCGCGCCAGATGCCCAGACCCGTGACCATCGCGATGTCCGCCAGGGTCAGGCGGTCGCCGACCAGGTAGTCACCGTCCCCGAGCACCGCCTCGACAAAGGCCAGGGCGCGGCCGGCCTTGTTCTCGGTGACCCCGACAGACCAGTTGCGCCGGTCGGCCTCCGGCGCGCCGAAGTGGGCTTCCATCAGCGTGTTCATGCTGGCGCCGAACATCGCCTCGCTCAGAACGGTCAGCTGCAGCACCCGGGCGAGAGCGGCGGGCTCGCCCTTGCCGGGCAGAAGCGACGTGGGTCCGTAGCGCTCGGCGAGATACATCATGATGGCGACCGACTCGTTGATCGCGACTCCGTCCTCGTCCTCGATGAAGGGCACGTTTCCGAACGGGTTGAGAGCCGTATAGGCCTCGCTTGGCGGAAAGGTGACGGGCGAGCACCGATAGGGCAGGCCCATTTCCTCGCACTGCCAGATGATGCGCACGCCGCGGGCGCCGCCTGGGAAGTTGTGGATCGTGATCACGTCGTCGGTTCCCTCTTCGCATCTGCCCTGGCGAAGGCCCGCATCGCGTCCTTGCCGATCCATCGCGCCGTTCTGTCCTTTGAGGTCGCGAGCCGTTGCGCGGTCTCCCGCGCCGCCGCGCGGAGGGTGGGGTCGGCCTTGCCGCCGATGGCGCGCAGGGCCCAGTTGACGCCCTTCTTCACGAAATTGCGGTCATCGGTCGCCGCGGCCTCTATCAGCGTCAGACCTTCCAGGAACGGCTGATCGGGCCCCGTTCTGACATGCCGCGCCACGCTGGCCAGGAGGGCGAAGGCCGCGCGCTTGCCGAACTCCTCGTTCAGCCCGGCCCACTGTCGGATCATGTCGAAGGCGTGGGGCGACCGGTCCCACAGCTTGAAGCAAACGGTGTCGCAGACGGCCCAGTTGTCAAAGTCGGCCCGCCAGCGGTCCATCTGTTCCGGCGAGACCAGGGCGATGTCATCGACCATGCAGGCGACCATCCGGGCCTCATAGACGCCGGCGTCCCACAGGGCCTCCGCAAGGTTGTGGCGTTCGCGTCGCGGCCTGGCGACCTTCTGGATCGAGGCCATCGGCACGCCCAGCACGCGGTCGGCGGTCACGATACCGAACTGCCGGCTCATCTGGTCGCGGACCCGCTGGCTTCCCAGCGCCTCCAGCTCGACCAGCACGGCGGCGACCTCGTCCGCGGCGACCATGGTCGGAATCTCCTGCGTCGCCCCCCATGGGGAGCTCACCCCTCGCCGATCTCGGCGATCAGGCTTTCGAGGCGGCCGTAGCCGGCCTCCATGCCTTCGGCCATGCCGCTCTGGAGCATCATGTCCCGCGCCTCCTTCGACGGATAGAGGATCTGGTTGATCACCGTCGTGCGACCATCGGTCTCCACCAGGTCAAGCGTGACGATGGCCTCGCTGGCGGGATCGTCGTTGAACAGCTGGGTCTGGACGATGCGCGTCGGCGCGTCGATCTCGCGATAGAGGCCGCTCATCGCCATGGTCTCGCCGCCCGCCCCCAGCCACTGGTAGCGATAGGCCCCGCCGACCTTCAGGTCGACCTCGCAGACGGGCATCGTCCAGCCGTCGGGACCAAGCAGCCAGCGCTTCAGCAGGTCGGGTCGCGTGTGGCACTCGAAGACGAGGGCGGCGGGGGCGTCGACGGTCCGCGCGGTGCGGATCTCTCGGTCGGACGGGGTTGAAACGTCCACGGGCATGGCGATCTGCTCCTATTGCGATGTGTCCGGGTTCGGCGCCTGAAGCACGGCGAGAAGTCCGTCTAGCCGCGCGTAGTTGGCATCCCATACGGCGCGGTACTTTTCGAGCCAGGCGATTGCCTCGGCCATGGGGGCGCCCTCGATCCGGCGCGGCCGGCGCTGGGCGTCATGCCCGCGGCTCACCAGTCCCGCGCGCTCCAGCACCTTCAGATGCTTGGAAATGGCCGGCTGGCTCATGTCGAAAGGCAGCGCCAGTTCCGCGACAGAAGCCTCTCCCGTCGCCAGTCGCGCCAGGATCGCGCGACGGGTTGGGTCGGCCAGGGCGGCGAACACGGCGTCGAGCCGTTCGGAGGTGGCGATTTCCATAACCGATTAGTTGCAGAACTAAGTGGTTATGTAAAGCGCCCGGAACTCTGGGAGCAATCCGGCGCGCGCACCCGGACCGCACCGCGGGCATCCAGACGCGCGCGCCGCTTCGTCGAAGGCCCTGCGGTCGGTGCGAGCACCGGGGATCAGCGCGGCGTGGCGAAAGCCGACGAGATCCAGCCGCGGTTGCCGTTCTCGTCGTCGACTTCCATCCAGACGCCGTTGCGAGCGCCGGTCGGGTAGACGAGAGAGCCTTGCTTGGCGGTGTAGAGCACGCGAGCGTTGGGCGACGGCGCCTCGCGGACGGCGACGTTGGCCGTCAGCACCTGGGCGGCCTGGCCGGCGTTGGCCGACGCCTCCGCGCCGGTCGGCACGGCGCCGCTCTGCAGGTGGGTGACCAGGTCGACGTAGGCGTTGAAGTAGGCGGCGCTGATGATCTTGCCGATCTCCGTGTCGGCGTAGCCGCCGCCGGCCAAGGCCGCCAGACCGGTGCTGCCGAGCACGCCGCCGCCGCCGGCCCAGCTCAGATCCGTCTTCTGGGCCGTGCCTTCAGCCACATAGAGCTGCTCGGTGGTGCGGGCGTCGACCAGGGTGATCAGAGCCTGAGCCTCAAGCCGCTTGGTCTTGATGCCGCCGATCAACGCGCCGGCCTGGCCGCCGACCAGACCGCCGACGAGGCCGCCGACGGCGTTGCCGCCGGTGTCTTCGTCCGCGTTGGCCAGGTCGGGAATGATGAAGTAGTCGGCGGCGACAACCTGTCCGCGACCGATGTTGGAGCCGCGCTGCAGCTCACCCGAACCCGCCAGATCACGCTCGGTCGAACGCATCTCCAGGCCCGCGCCGCGATCGACCACCCGCAGGCAGCCCGAACGCGACGCGTACAGCTTCAGCAGGCGGTCCGGATTGCCGAGACCGTAGCGTTCCCACCATCGCTGTTGAGGTTCCTGGATCGCCACCGTGCCGAGCGGACGGGCGCAGCGCGGCAGCTCGGGCGTCGCGGCCTTGGGAGCGGGCTTGGCTCCGTACTGGGCGAAGGCGGGGGTGGCGGTCGCCGCGATCAGACTGACGGCGGCGACGGCGAGGACGAGCTTGCGCATCTGGGGATCCCTCCGATGGACGCCAGAAACGCTAGACGACCGCCGCGGTGCTCGCCTTGCGCTGGATCAAACCCCCGCCACGCCTTCCTTTCCGGGCCAGGGCGGCCGTCAGTTCAGGTCCAGGCGGCGCGAGCCGCCGACGTTCGGGGTGTTGCCGGTCGCGTTGGCCTTGGCGATCTCCAGGGCGAACCGGATCGGACCGCCTTCACTGATCCAGACCTGGGCGTCGGAGACGGCCAGGCAGAGCATGGTCAGGTGCGGGTCAGCCTTGCCGTTCGGGTACCAGGCGGAGACAACCGGGTTCCAGTACTTCTCGATGCGCTCAGGGTCGTGCCGCAGGGTCAGTTCGCCGCCGACGCAGGCGTGAAACTTCTGACCGTCCTGCACGATCATCATCGCGTCCTTCCCCTCCTCGATGGAGCGGGCGAGATCGGTGTCGGCCCGGGTGAAGAACCAGATCAGGCCCTGATCGGGTTCGCAGAAGGCCGTCATTGGCTGGAAATGCTGCATCGGATGGACGTGGGCGCCCAACATGACGGTGCGGCCGCGCTCTCCGGTCTCGTCCCACAGACGCCTTTCCACGGCGGCGCGGTCATTGATGTCGGTCATTCCACTCTCCCTTCGCACTTGAGGTGCTGAGGAGAACCCGGCGCGCCGGACGCGGTTCCGGTCACTCCGGGTAGCGTTTCCGGAAGGCGGCGATCGCGGCCGTCACCTCGGACTGGTAGCGGTCGATGACCTCGGCCTCGTTCGGTCCATTGGTGAAGATGAAGAAGGCGTCGTCCTCGACCTGTTCGACGATGCGCGCGCCGGCGACCTCGAAGGGCAGGTTCCTGGCCATCGGAACTTCGCCCTCGACGACGCGGGGCCGGGCGCCGCCGAAGCTGTCGTGGCGGTTGCGGAAACTGTTCCAGATGTCGGTGGCCACGGGACCAGGGCAGACGACGCCGACACCGATGTTCGTTCCGGCGAAGTCCCGTCGCGCGCAGAGGGTGTAGCCCATCACGGCGTGCTTGGCCGAGGTGTAGGCTGCGGAGACGCCGCCCTTGAGGCTGTCGGGCAGGCCAAGCGCGTGTTCGGACGCTGTATTGACGATCCGGCAGGGCAGGCCGCTCTGCAGCATCCGCGGCGCGAAAGTGCGGACGCCGAGATAGACGCCCTCGACATTGACCTTGAACACCCAGTCCCAGGTCTGACGCGAGACGCCGTGCACGGTTCCGGGCGCGCCGACGCCGGCATTGTTGAACAGCAGCTGGACCGGCCGTCCCCACTGCGCCTCGGCCCGATCGGCCAGGGTGGTCCAGCTGTCGGCGTCGATGACGTCAAGGTGCAGGCCGACGACGTCGAGGCCTTCAGCGGCGAGGCGCCGCGCCGCATCGCCGGCCCGCTCGGCCTCGATGTCGGCCAGCACGACCTTCGCCCCGCGCGCGGCCAGCGCCCGTCCGATGCCCAGCCCGATGCCGGAGGCCCCGCCCGTGACGACCGCGACCGCGCCGGCGACGTCCATCCTAGAAGCCCAGGGCCGTTGCGTAGCGGTCCTTGTGGAAGCCGGCGCCGCCGAACAGCTGCTCAGCCACGCGGGCGCGCTTGAGGAACAGTCCGGCGTCGTGGGCGTCGGTCTGGCCGATGCCGCCGTGCATCTGGACCATCTCGTTGCTGACCAGGTGGGCTAGTTCGCTGGCCTTGCACTTGGCGAGCGAGGCCGCCGCGCGGTTGTCGGCCGCGCCGGAGTCGAGCTGTTCCAGCGCCGCCTCGATGCAGGAGCGGGTGGTCTCCAGGTCGGTGAACATCTTGGCCGCGCGGTGCTGCAGCGACTGGAAGGCGCCGATCAGCTGGCCGAACTGGGTGCGGGTCTTGAGGTACTCGAGGGTGATCTCGAAGGCCTGCAGGGCGCTGCCGAGCATTTCGGCCGACAGGCCGATGCGGGCCCGGTCGAGCACCGGCTCCAGCACGTCCCAGCCCTTGTCGACGCTGCCCAGGACCTCGCCGGCCGCACTGTCGAAGGTGATCTCGGCGGCGCCGCGGCTGTCGGCCAGGGCCAGGTGCTTGCGAGTCACGCCGGCCGCGCTCGGATCAACCAGGAACATCGTGATCCCCGCCGTCTCGCCCGGCTTGCCGCTGGTGCGGGCGGCGACGATCAGCAGGTCGGCGGCGTCGCCGTCGACGACGAAGGTCTTCTTGCCGGTGAGCTTCCAGCCGTCTCCCGCCTTCTCGGCCTTCAGCGCTATGCGCTCGGGCGCGTGATGCGAGGACTCGTCGACGGCGAGGGCGATGACGGCCGTCCCCTCGGCGATCTTCGGCAGCCACTCGGCCTTCTGGGCGTCGCTGCCGGCCAGGGTCAGCGCCGAGGCGCCGATCAGGGCGGTCGACAGGAGCGGGGAGGCGGTCAGGGTGCGGCCGGTCTCCTCCAGGATCAGGCCCAGGCTGAGGTAGCCGAACTCCGAGCCGCCGAAGGCTTCGGGCACGATCACGCCGGCCCAGCCCATCTGGCCGATCTCGGCCCAGGCGGCGGCGTCGAACGGCGCGCCCGAGCCGCCGTCGCGGAGGGCGCGCAGCTTGCTCACCGGGGAGGATTCCTGCGCCCAGCTCTTGGCGGCGTCGCGGAGCATGGTCTGTTCTTCGGTCAGGACGGCCATGTCAGGCGTGCTCCCTTTGTGGATGGCGTTGGGCCCACTGAAGGGCCTGTTCCAGACGGTCGTTGCCCCAGAAGAGCTCGCCGTCGGCGGTGATGAAGCTGGGCGAGCCGAAGACGCCGCGGCCCAGGGCCAGTTCGACGTGATCCTTCAGCCGCGCCTTGACTTTGTCGCCCTGGGCCGCCGCGAAGACCGCCTCCGGAGACGCCCCGACCTCCTCCAGGAGCGGGGCGAGCACCTCAGGCTTCGAGATGTCCTGGTCGGCGACGAAGTTGGCCTCGTAGACGCGGCGGGCGAAGGCCGGCGTCCAGCCGTCCTCCAGCCCGGCCACGGCCACGCGCGCGGCCAGCAGGGTGTTGCGTGGGAACTGGCTCGGATGGACCAGGGGCAGGCCCTGCGCCTCGCAGACCCGCTCCATGTCCCGCCACATGTACTGCCCCTTCACGGGGACGACGTTGAACGGGCTGTCGGTCATGCCCTGCTGCGCGTGCAGCAGCGGGCCCAGCAGGAAGGGACGCCAGGCGACCTGCACGCCCGCCTCGTCCGCCAGCGCTTCGATGCGCATGGCGGCGGGGTAGGAGTAGGTCGAGGCGAACTCGTACCAGAACTCGATCATGATCCTGCGCTCCGGGGCGGGCTACTGGTGGTCCAGCAGGCCCAGCACACGCTTGGCGACGACGTTCAGATTGATCTCGCTGGTGCCGCCTTCGACCGAGTTGGCCTTGGCGCGCAGCATCGAGCGCAGGGCGGCGACCTCGTCCGGCTTGAAGCTGTCGCCCTCCCAGCCCAGGCCCTGCAGGCCGAGCGCCTCGACCGTCAGCTCGGTGCGCTCCTGGTTCAGCTTGGCGGCGGCGTACTTGATGATCGAAGTGGCGGCGCTCGGGCCCTTGCTGGCCTTGGCCTCCGCTTCCGCGCGGCGGACCGTCAGGGTGAAGGCGGCCGAGTCCATCTTGTGGGCGGCGATGCGGCCGCGCAGGTCGGGATCGGCGATCCGGCCCTTCTCGTCCACGCCGACATGCTTCTTCGCCGCGTCGACCACGTCGATGCCGCCGCCGCCGCCGAAGCCGCCGGCCGAGATGTTCTGGCGCTCGTACTGGAGGAGTCGCTTGGCGATCTCCCAGCCGCCGTTCAGCTTGCCGACCAGCTGGTCCTTGGGGACCTTAACGTCGGTGAAGAAGGTCTCGCAGAAGGGCGAGGCGCCGCTGATCAGCTTGATCGGGCGGGTCTCGACGCCGGGCGAGGTCATGTCGAAGAGCACGAAGGAGATGCCTTCATGCTTCTTCGTGGTGTCGGTGCGCACCAGGCAGAAGATCCAGTCGGCGTGGTCAGCGTAGCTGGTCCACACCTTCTGGCCGTTGATCAGGAAGTGGTCGCCCTTGTCCTCGCAGCGGGTCTGCAGGCCGGCCAGGTCGGAGCCGGCGCCGGGCTCGGAGTAGCCCTGACACCAGCGGGTCTTTCCCTTCACCATGCGCGGCAGGAAGCGCTGCTTCTGTTCCTCGGTGGCGTACTCCATAAGCACCGGACCCAGCATCCAGACGCCGAAGCTCATCAGGGCCGGGCGCGCCTTGATGCGGCGAAGCTCGGCCTCGAGGACCTTGTTCTGCTCGCGGGTCAGGCCGCCGCCGCCGTACTCCTTCGG
>ERZ761607.3129-NODE-3129-length-16505-cov-16.135198_pt1 | contig 16505 bp, 10 predicted proteins | sample MGYA00511164_ERZ761607 | MGnify/ENA primary metagenome ERZ761607 (study PRJEB28899, sample SAMN02445080) | bioreactor sludge metagenome | biome: EBPR sludge | place: Australia: Brisbane, Thorneside Wastewater Treatment Plant | collected 2011-06-22 ...
AATAGAGTTCCTCGACCTTGACGCCGCCGACGCGGGCCAGGTAGCGCGCCGCCACCAGCGCGAGCATCGGCAGATGACGAAAGCCGTGCGTAACGTCGATACACAGCTTTTCTCCGGGGTGCACGACGGCGGCCAGCAAGCGCAGGATCTCGGCCTGTTGCGCCGGGTCGCGCGCGTAGGGGATCAGCAGGCAGTCGACTGGAACGCCGAGTCGTTCGCCGAGTTGCCACTGCGGCAGTTGCAGCAGGCTTTGATCGACTGTTCCGCCCTCGACAGCCGCCATCAGCTCGAGCACGGCCTCGTCGTCGACGCCTTCACGGTGAAAGAAGACGTCCCACATGCTGCCGGCGGTGCCGACCAGGACGAGCCGGTCGGGCTTGAGGTACTCGGTCAGCGCCAGTCCAAAGAAAGGCACCGCGCGCGAAAATCCTGCGTCGAAGCGATAGTTGGCTGTCCGGTAGCCGGTCTGCTGGTCCGGCTGGCCCTTGCCGAGAAAGCTGATCAGCGTGTTCATGCGCGCACTCGGGAACGGCTGCGGTCGATGGTAGTAGCGGTCATTTTTCTTCTCCGTTTTTGTTTGGCATGGCAGTCTATGCCGGTTTCCCTCAGCGGTGAGGGGATTCTTCGATGTCGCCGTAACCGACCGCCGTCGGCCGCAGGCCCAGGCTGTAGCGACGCGGCCGGCTGCCGCCGTCGCTGATCAGGTAAGGCTCGGCGGCCGGGCCGAGTTCGCCTCTGAGCAGCTTCCTGAGCTTCGACAGGTGCGCCGAGAAGTAGCCGCCGTCCATGCCCTTGCGCAGCGCGCGTTCGGTGTCGTCGAGGTCTTTCAGCGGGCCGGCGATCCAGCGCAGTTCGACCAGATAGCGCTGCTTCCAGTCGTTGTCGGGCAGTTCCTTGGACGGCGCCGGCAAGGCTGCTTCGCCGTGCTGCGCCCGGCGGGCGAAGACGCTGAGCAGCGCGAGTTCCGCGGGCGGCAGGGCAAACACTTTCCCGGCGGCCTCGATGCGGCGCGTCGCCAGGTCGATTTGCAGGCGCGCCGGAGCGAGCGCGCGGCGGGCGGCTGCGACGGTCTGGTTGTAGCTCGCCAGGCCGGTGAGCAGGGCTTCCGGCAGTCCGTGGCGCAGGCTGACGAAGGGCAGCTCGGCGAGGGTGACCTGCGCCTGCGCGCTGTCGACCAGGCGGCCGCCGGGCATTTCGATCACCCGGCTCGACGGCGTCGGGTAGTAGAAGCCGATGCTCGACTCGAATGGCTCGGAGACCAGGACGTGCGACAACCGGTCCTGCGGGCGACCGTAGAGCGACAGCGCGTAGCCGAGAAAGAAACCCATGGTCTTGCGCCCGCCGGCGATCGAGACGTGCAGCGCGCAGTCGGGGTCGGCGGTGAACCGGCGGATGATGCCGGTAATGCCGTCGGCGGCGCAGCGGTTGTCGTCGGGTGAGCGGATGTCTTCGAGCGGCTGGCCGTTGGCGTCTTCGAGAACGTGGATGGTTTCGGCGGCGAAGCGGATCGGCGGCAGCGCGTAGTCCTGGCACAGGCGGTGGAACCAGCCGGGCTCTTCCGAGAGCAGCGCCAGGCGCGCTTTTTCGGCGCCGCTGCGGGTGGTGATCAGGTGGATCTCGGTGGGGACGAACGCCACCCCCGAGGGGGCGACCGCCAGCGCGTACAGGGTCTCGGTGACGATCTGCGGCGACAGGCCGGTGACCGCCACGAGGATGCGTCGCGGATACTCGTTCGGGCTTTCGGTGATGTTGGGCATGGACTTGACTGATCGGCAGTTGAAGTGGCGATCATTGTGCTTCCATTTGCTTCGCCGGCCGCCGATGGCAAGCTTGCGATACGGCGTCGCCGGGGAGCGGGTGCGAGCCGGTTCGAGCTGGTGCGGGGAGGTCGTCGGCGACGACGCTCAAGCCGGGTTGAACGGAGCGTGTGCCACTTGTGATTTCAGCACGAAAGACTGTATATCCATACAATAAAAACTGTACAAATATACATGTATCAGGTAATCTTGCCCTCGTCGCAGCGGATTTCGTTCAATTGATCTCGACGGAGGAGTTACTTGCCATGAATCGCATCCAGAAGTGGTTTGAGCAGATCGCAGGGGTTGGCCTGGTGGAACGTCATCGCTGGGCGCTGGCCCAGGAGGTCTTTGGTGCGCCGCGGGTGGATGCTGCGGCCTTGCAGAAACCTGCCTGCTGGCGGAGAAAATCCCGCAGCCGCGCCGTGCAGCGCTGGCTTGGCTGAAAGTCACCCGCGGCCGGGCGGGGCGCGGCGGGGGCCATGCGCGCCGACGCTGGTCCGGTCGGGAGCATCGCTCTGGCGGCGCTGTCTTCCCGTATTTGACGGCCGGATCGGTGCCAGCCACCACGAATCGGCGCCAACCGCCATCAATCGCCGGCTCAAGGCTGACGACCGCTGGCTCCCGAGCTTACGGCCGCCAGAACCTTCCTTCGGCAGCCCTGGTGTCCTGCTTCACCAGTCCGGGGAGGAGCTCCGGCGGCAGTTGCAGGCGTTCGAGCAGCGTTTCGCGGCTGATGTTCAACAGGGTCTGGATGGCCGCGAAGTCGTCGGGGATGGCTTCGTCGGTCCAGCCGTCGATCGAGTGACGCGCCAGGTTGACCGCCAGCCTGACGTTCTGCACGCGCGGCAGATGCGCGCTGCTGCTGTCCATCAGCGTGGTCAGCAAGTCGGGCAGGTGCCACTCCCGGCAAAGCGCCAGTTGCAGCTCGGCCAGCGGAAAACCGAGGACTTCCCGCTGCACGCTGCCGCTGCGCAGCGCCCGGTCTGACTGCAGCCGGGAACGGATGTCGATCGCCAGTTCGGGCGCGAAGCACCACAGCAGGATCTCGGCGAGGTCGCTGAGCAGCGCCGCCAGCGCCACTTCCTCGACGTTCATGTCGTGCCGGGCGAAGGCCCAGTCGTGTGCGTAGCGCGACGCGCGCTGCGTGCGCAGGATGACCTGCAGCACGCCGAGCAGCGCTTGCGGCTTGCGGCCGAGCGTCGCCTCGATGGTCTGCGGGTTCTCGAACTTGCGGAAGAATGGCTCGACGCCAAGCATCATCACCGCGCTGGCGATGTTGGTGATGTCGCTGCGCAGGCGCTTGCTGCCGAAGGACTGGATATAGGCCAGGACGCGGATCGCCAGCAGCGGATCCTGCAGCACGATGTCGGTGATGTCGCGGCCGGTGACCCGGTCGATGTTCTGGCGCGCTTCTTCTAGGCGACGGGCCGTCTGGCGCAGGACCGGCATTTCGGCGCGGCCGAACAGCTTCAGCCAGGCTGCGAGGTCTGCTGGCGCTGGCGGGCGTGGCGGTTGCGTATCGAGCATTGAGTTCGCCTTGGACAGGGCCGTCAGACCGGCGCACCGGGCAAGCGAGTCCTTGCCGGGGCGCACCCGGATTACAGCCCGATGGTAATCGCAGCGTGGCGACCCTGCAAGCGCGCCCGCGCGCGGCTCAGAAGCGCTCGTCTTCGCGCAGGTAGCGCCACTGTCCCGGCGGCAGCTTGCCGAGCGAGACGCTGCCGATGCGAACGCGCTTGATATCGGTGACCTGCAAGCCGACCAGTTCACACATCCGCGCGATCTGACCCTTCCGGCCGTCGTGCAGGACGAAGCGCATCTGCTGCTCGCTCAGCCATGACACCTGCGCGCGCGGCAGCTTGACGTTGTCGAGCGACAGCCCGTGCCGGAGCAGTTCCAGACCGTCGGCTGCCAGTTCGCCCTCGACGCGTACGTGATACTCCTTCTCCAGGCGCGAATCGCCGCCGGTCAGGCGGCGTGCGACGCTGCCCTCCTGCGTCAGGGCGAGCATTCCGCCCTCGTCGTCGTCGAGCTTTCCGGCGGTGGTCAGCCCGCGCAGGTGCGAGGCCTGGAAGGTGAAGGAAGTGTGGTCCTCGCTCCAGCGATTGTCGGCACGGATCAAGGTGGCGATTGCCTGGCGGCCGTCCTCGCCGGCACCATCTTCCGCTTTGCGCGGCCGGTTGAGGATGATCGTGACGGTTTCCGCCGGCTGCCTGTTGGCGCTCTCCTTGATCCTGATCGTCGCCTTCGGGTTGACGCGCGCGCCAAGCCGGTTGACCACTACGCCGTCCACGCTGACCCAGCCGTTTTCTATCCATTCGTCGGCTTCGCGTCGTGAGCACTGCGCCATTTGGCTGACCAGTTTCGCCAGCCGCGGCGATTCCTTCGGCAAGCCTCGCGGTGCGCTGGTCGTCGCGTCCGGCGCCTGCGCCACCGGCGAAACAGTCCTCGCTGCGGCCGGCGTTGCCGTTCGCCGATCCCGGCGTGCGGGCGACGGATCTGGCCGGGGGCTCGCGGCGGGGCGGCTTGGCGCGCTGGCTGGCGCCGTCGCCGAGTCGCTTTCCGGGCGCTGCGCCGCAGGAGGCGCGGCGCGGACGCCGGTGCTGCGAGCGATGCCGCGCGGCGGGTAGCCCTTCCTGGCCGGCTTGTCGGGGCGCTCGGTGGCCGTGTGTCCGCCAGCGAAACGGTCCCTGCCGCCTTCGGCCACCGGGTCGGCGACGGTCAGCGGTGGCTGCCGCTCGGCTGTCCCGTGCTGCCGCTGTCGCGGCGGCGTCTCGGCTGCAGCTGTCTGGCTGGTGGCCGGGAAGTCGCGCCGGGTCGGCCTGGTCTGACTGGCGGCCGGATCGCCTGGCTCGCTGGCGAAGCGCTGCGGCTTGCCGGCTGGCCGGCCGGCGGCGCTGCCGGGCGCAGCTGCTGCGGGCGACTTGCCGTCGCCACGCCAGCTGGCAGCCTGCTTCGACAGCTGCGACTGGCCACGGATCGGCTTGCGTGCCGGCGACCTGGGGTCGTCGACCGCCCCGCCGCGGGCAGGCCTTTTCGGGAGTTTGAGGGTCGGGGGTGGCATGGCCAGGCTTTCGGTTCGATCGGGCGGCTAGTGTACGTGGTGTGCGCGGTGTACGCCATGCAAGTCATCGGCGCGCCATCCGCGGCAGCGTCTTTGCCCGCCATCGCCGGCGATTCGGCGCAGGGCGCTAGCGCGGGGGCGGGGGCGGTGGCGCGCCACGAGGCGGCGGCGGAGGCGGTGGCGCACCACGCGGCGGCGGCGGCAGCGGGCCGGCGTCGGGGGCTCTGGTGGCGTAGCCCTCCGGCGGCGCGAAGTTGCCGATCACCGGCACCTTCTGGCCCCGTGCGTACATGCACTGAACGTAGCTCTGGTCGTAGCGTTGCTGCAGGGTGTAGCTCGAGGCGTTGCTGCTGGCGACGCCGCTGGCGCTGCCAACGAGCAGGCCGACGCCGGCGCCAACCGCGGCGCCGCTCGATCCATCGACCGCGGCACCGACTGCCGCACCAAGCAGCGTGCCGACGGCGGCGCTGGCGACGCCGGCATCGACCCCGGCCTGCGCCGGTGTCGTGCCACCCAGCGCCTGGCTGGCGTAGGTCCGGCACAGCGTGTCGTCGGCGCGGAACCTGGCGAACGACTGCCCCGTTCCGGGCAGCGCCATTACGCTCGGCCCTTCGGGCGGATAGCTGGCGCAGGCTGCGAGGACAAGGACCAACAGCGGTGTCGCGGGGCGTAGGCTGGGCATGGCGAGGCTCACAAAAGATGTTTCGCCGCGTACCCGGCGGTACGCGGTCGAAGATCAATATAACGCAGTGGCGGTCGCTGGGCTGACGCAGGTCGGTGATACGTGCCAATGGTCGACTCATCGCGATACCGGGCGACGACCGTCTGGTCCGACGACTGGCGCTCGCGAGCAGCGTTTTCGACCGGCGCCAGCCGGCTCGCGTGTCGTCGGTGGCGGTTTCTGGTAGGCTCGCGGCGTACCTCCGATCACTGCCCGAGGCTCCGGCAAACGGCCGCAACGGCTACCCACTGTGAACTGACCGCCACCATGCCTGACGATCCGCCAAGTGCCATCGGCAATCTCGCCGACCTCGAGGAGGGACAGATCGCCCTGTCGCGCTATCTCGTGCAGCGCGATGGCGGCCTGTATCTGGCACTTTCGCGACTGGAGGCGACTGCCGACCTGCTGGATTTCGTCAACCGCGTGATCGCCATGGGACTCTACTTCCGGGAACTCGATTACGCGCGTCTGGTGTCGCTGCTCTACGACGATCCCGCGAGTCGCGACGATCCAACTCGGACGGCGGCCGACGAAGTGTTCCTGGCGGTCGACATCGCGAAGTTCCGGCCGGAGCGCCGGTCGCTCTACAAGGAGTTCCGGGTCGACCGTGGCGAGGCGGTTTATCTGTTCGAACCGGTCTATCTAGAGGCAACGGCCGCGCACGGGCCTGATGGGCAGGGCAGTGATCAGCCGCTGGTAGCCGGTCGATCGGCGGCACCTGAAACGCGTACGGTCCTCGATTTCGACGAATTCATCGCCAATGCGTGGGCCAAGGGCGTGCGCTTCGGGATCGACGTGGCGATGGTCAGGGAAGGCTTCGAGCTCGACAAGCCCGAGCGGCGGGTAGTGGCCCGCAGCAGGCCCTTCGTCCGCGGCAAGGATGCCGAAATCATCGAGCAGGCGCCCGGTCTGCACCGCAACAACGCGCCGCGCCGACTGCTCGGCGACCGGGTGGATCTGCGCCAGTTCGAGACCCGCTATCCGCAAGTCGCCGCCGGCATTCGGCTGGTGAAGAAAACGCCGCGCACGCTGGGGGTCGACGGGCGTGATGTCAGCGGCGCCGAGTTGCCTGCACCCTTGCCCAAGGATTTCGAACTGGCGCGTCTGGCCGGTCCCGGCACCCGTGTCAGCCACGAAAAGGACGGCGAGTACCTGCTGGCGTCGGTTTCCGGCTTTCTCAACATCGACCGGCGCACCAATCAGTTTTCGGTGGCCGACAAGATCGTCAGTCACGAGGGGGTCAGCGCGCGTACGACCGGCGATCTGCTGCTGACTGGCGAGGCGTACGAACAGCACGGCGAAATCCAGGAGAAGCGCGTCGTCACCTGTCGCAGCATTACCGCCTTTGCCGACGTCTTCGGCAATATCGTGTCCACCGGCGGCGTCGTCTGGCTGAAACACAATCTGGTCGGCGGCAGCGCCAGCAACGACGACGGCGACGTCGTCGTCGAGGGCCTTGCTTCCGGAGCGACGCTGATCGCGCCGCATGGCTGCGTCAAGCTGAAACGCGCTGACAACTGCGTCATTGTCGCTCGGGAGGTGGTCGTCGAACGCGCGACCCAGTGCACCATCGTCGCCGATCAGCTGCACGCCGACCTCTCCGAGGGCTGCGCCGTGGCTGGCAAGACCATCCACGTGCGAATGGCCCGCGCTCGCCGGGAAGTCGATAACGTGTTCCTGGTGCAGGTGCCCGACCTGTCCGGTGATGACGCACGGATCGCCGCGCTGCAGCAGCACTGCGCGGCGCAGGAGAAGGTTCTTGGCAGTCATCGCGCCAGGATCGACGCCTTGCGCGGCGAGAAGGACGTGGTCAGTTATCTGGCGTTGGCCGGCAAGTTGCGAGGCCGCGAAGCGAGCCTGAGCAGCGAGCAGCAGGCCGGCTGGCGGCGCCTCTCGGCGCTGGTCGCACCGATCTTGCGGACCCTCTCCCAACTCGGCGAAGAGGTCAGGGAACTGGAGGCCGAGGCCAGTGCCTCGGGCGTCGAGCTTGAAGAAGCGCTGGCTGCCCGGGAGCAGGCCTGTCGCGCGATTGCCTGCACGATCGATCGCGTCGACGGCGAGACGCGAATTCATGCGCTGCTGGTCCGCCGCACCGATACGCCCTTGACTGACCTTCCGGGCAAGGAGCTGAAGCTCAGGTTGCGCAACCCCGACGCGGCGAGCAAGAAGCTCTTTGCCGGCTCGGCGGGCAGCTTTTCCTGGACTTATCAGACGCCGCCGCGCCGGCCGGCCTGACCGCGCGGCGGCTCAGCCCTCGGCAAGCCGTTTGGCGATGTGTTCGAGCGCTTCCTCGATCTGGTCGATCAGGATCAGGCACAGGTCGCCCGCCTGCAAAGTCGCCAGCGCGGTGTCGATGGCCAGGAACTCGCCATGGATTTCCTGCACCTCGGTGGTCCGCGTGGCGTTCAGCAGACCCTGCTGCAGCAGCGCCAGTACTTCGCCATCGGCCCGCCCGCGCTGGCACTGATCCTGATAGAGCAGCACCCGGTCGAAAGCGCCGCCAAGGATTTCGGTCTGGCCGCGGATGTCTTCATCGCGCCGGTCGCCGGCGCCGCTGATCACCACCGAGCGCTGACTGCCCGGCGCCGACGGCATGTTCTCAATGGCATCGACCAGAGCCTGGATGGCGTCCGGGTTGTGGCCATAGTCGGCGACCAGGGTGGCGCCGCGATAGCTGAAAACGTTGAAGCGCCCGGGTGCGGTCTGGGCGTCGTTGACGAAGCTGGCCAGTCCGTCGCGTATCGTCGCCCACGGCACCTCGAGTGCCCAGGCGGCCCCGATGGCGGCCATCGCGTTTTCGACCTGGAATCCGATCGCGCCGTTCTGGGTGACCGGGATCTCGCTCAGCGCGATGCGGTGCTCGACGCCGGCGCCCGAAGCGACGATCGCGTCGCGGTCGCGGTAGACGACGCGCTTGCGCTGTGCGCGATGCAGGGCCATCAGCGGATGGTTGCGGTCGCTGGCAAAAAAGGTGACCTTGCCCGGGCACGAGCCAGCCATCCGGGCGACCATCGGGTCGGCGGCATTGAGCACCGCGACGCCGGTCTCGGGGGTGACGTTCTGGACGATGACGCGCTTGACCACCGACAGGTCTTCAACGGTGCTGATGTATGAAAGCCCGAGGTGGTCGCCGAGCCCGATATTGGTGACCACGGCGACGTTGCAGCGGTCGAAGCCGAGGCCCTCGCGGAGCACGCCGCCGCGCGCCGTCTCGAGCACGGCGGCGTCGACGTCGGGGTGGAGCAGGACGTTCTTGGCGCTCTTCGGGCCGCTGCAGTCACCGGTATCGATCCGCCGGCCCTCGATATAGACGCCGTCGGTGGTCGTCATGCCAACGCGCAGGCCCTGTCGACCGAGGATGTTGGCGATCAGCCGGACGGTGGTCGTCTTGCCGTTGGTGCCCGCCACGGCGACCACCGGAATGCGCGCTTCGTCGCCGTCGGCAAAGATGTTGGCGATGATCGCCTCGCCCACCGGCCGCCCCTTGCCGAACGACGGTTGCAGGTGCATCCGCAGGCCGGGCGCGGCGTTGAGTTCGACGATCCCGCCGCCTTGTTCTTCGAGCGGGCGCAGGACGCTGTCGCAGACGATGTCGACGCCGGCAATGTCGAGCCCGATGGTCTGTGCGGCAGCGATCGCCTGCGCAGCGAAGTCGGGATGAACGTCATCGGTGACGTCGGTCGCCGTGCCGCCGGTCGACAGGTTGGCGTTGTTGCGCAGGACCACCCGCGACCCTCGCGCCGGGACCGACTCCGGGGTCAGCCCGGCGGCGGCCAGGCGCGCCATGGCCACCTCGTCGAGGCGAATCCTGGTCAATGAAGTGGCGTGACCTTCGCCGCGTCGCGGGTCGCTGTTGACCCGCTCGACCAGTTCGAGAATGTCGTGCATGCCGTCGCCGACGACCAGCGGCGGGTCGCGCCGGGCGGCGGCGATCAGCTTGTCGCCGACCACCAGCAGGCGGTAGTCGTGGCCGGGAATGTAGCGCTCGACCAGCACCTCGTCGCTGACCTGGAAGGCCACCGCGTAAGCCGCTTCGATCTGTTCGCGGGTGACCAGGTTGACCGCCACCCCCTTGCCCTGGTTGCCGTCCTGCGGCTTGACGACGACCGGCGCATCGATTTCGCAGGCCGCCGCCCAGGCGTCTTCGGCGCTCAGCACCGGCCGCCCGATCGGGACCGGGACGCCAGCCGCGTGCAGCAGGATCTTGCTCAGTTCCTTGTCCTGGGCGATCGATTCGGCGACCGCGCTGGTGCGATCGGTTTCGGCCGCCTGAATGCGCCGCTGGCGGCTGCCCCAGCCGAACTGCACCATGCTCCCCTCGGTCAGCCGGCGGTAGGGAATGTTGCGGGCCATTGCGGCGTAAACGATCGCCCCGGTGCTGGGCCCCAGGCGTACGTCTTCGTCGAGTTCGCGCAAGCGGTCAAGCGCTTCGCCGAGGTCGAAGGGCGTGTCGTCGATGGCGGCGATGCACAGCTGCTCGGCGAGTTCGAAGGCCAGCCGGCCGACGACCTCTTCGCTGTATTCGGCGACCACCTGGTAAGTGCCCGTCTCCACTGTCTTCGCGGTGCGGCTGAAAGTGACCGGACAACCCGCTTGCGCCTGCAGGCCCAGCGCCGCGAACTCCAGCGCCTGCGCCATCGAAACCGCTTCCTCGTGACCGGCCGGCCGCAACATCGCCAGTTCGGGGAAACGTTCGCGCAGACGCGTCTCGAAGTCCGGGATGTTGTCGATGTCGAGTTCATCCTCCGTACAGCAGACTATGGCTTCGATCGCCGTGTGCCGGCTCCAGAGGTTGGGGCCACGCAGGGCGCGGATACGCGATACTTCCATGAACAGTTTCCCTTTCTGTTTGAGTCGGGACGCCGGGCGTCAGCTTCGGCTGGCTCGGCCGCTGCGCTGGCAGGCTCCGGTGGTCGATCAGGCGATGGTGAAGGTTTCCAGCCCGGTGCGGATGATCTCGGGTGCGATACCGAGCGCCCATGCCGCGGCACTGGCGGCGAGGACGTTCTCGACCTCGAAGTCGATATCGCCACCGCCGGTCAGCGGGATCGCTTCCAGGCTGACGATCGCCTTCTCGTCCTGGCCGCTGGCGAGGATCACCTGGCCGCCGCGTGCGAAAACCGCCCGTTTGCCCTCTGCCCGGTGCGCGACGAGGGTCGGCTGCTCGGGGTCCAGGGCGAAGAAGATGACCTCGCCGTCGCACAGGGCGGCGATCTCGACCAGCATCGGGTGAGCGGCGTTGAGCACCGCCGCGCCGCGCGGCAGAACCAGGTCGACCTGGGTACGCAGGACGGTGAACACCTGTTCGGCGGTGTCGACGTGAAAGCGGCCGAAGTGCGTCGCCGCGTCGACGTTGGTGATCACCCCGATCAGGCAGCGATCGTAAGCGAGACCTTCGCCGAGGATGGTGTCGCTGCCGTTTTCGAGGACCGCGGCGTCGACCGCCCGGTTCATCAGGATCCGGTTGGCGGCCCCCCAGTTGGCGCTGTCGCCCTTGCCGATCCGGCGGCGGTCGAGGAACAGCCCGTCGCTGCACGCCAGGCCGGTATGCTGGCCGGTGAGCGTCAGCAGGCGGGCGATCAGGCTGGCGACGGTGGTCTTGCCGAAGCTGCCGCTGACGCCGATCACCGGGATCCGTCCGTCGTCGCCATCGGGGAACAACTGGTCGACGATGGCGCGGCCAACCGGACGTGGTTCGCCGGTTTCGGGCTTGAGATGCATCAGCAGGCCGGGGCCGGCGTTGACTTCGACGATCGCGCCTCGTTGGCCGTCGAGTGGCTGGGTGATGTCTTCGCAGACCAGATCGACGCCGGCGATATCGAGGCCGACGATGCGTGCGGCGAGCGACGCGGTGGCCGCGGTGTCGGGGTGAACGATGTCGGTGACATCGTCGGTATGGTTGCCGCTGCGAACGATCAGGACCTCGCGACCGGCCGGCGGGATCGACTCGCCGCTGAAGCCCTGGCGCGTTACTTCGAGCCGCGCCACCGGGTTGTCGCTCAAGGCGATGATGTCCAGTGGGAATTCCTCTTCGAGGCCGCGGCGCGGGTCGGAGTTGATCTGGCTGTCGATCAGCTGGTCGATGGTCGACTGGCCGTCGCCGATCACCTTGGCGACCTCGCCACGCGCGGCGGCGGCGAGCTTGCCGCCAATCACCAGCAGGCGGTGCTCGGAACCGCGGATGTAGCGTTCGACGATTACCCCGCTGCCTTCCTCGACGGCGGCGGCATACGCCGACTCGACTTCCGCAGGGCTGACCAGGTTGGTGAACACGCCGCGCGCGTGGTTGCCGTCAGAGGGTTTGACGACCACCGGATAGCCGATGTCGTCGGCCGCTTCGCAGGCGTCCTCGGCACTGTCGACCAGGCGCCCCTCGGGAACCGGTACGCCGCAGGCGGTCAGCAGGCTCTTGGTCAGGTCCTTGTCGCGCGAGATGCCCTCGGCGATGGCGCTGGTGCGGTCGGTTTCGGCGGTCCAGATGCGCCGGCTGCGCGAGCCATAGCCAAGTTGCACGAGATTGCCGGTGGCCAGCAGGCGGATCGCCGGGATGCGGCGGTCCTTGGCGGTCGCGGCGTCGACGATGCAGCCGGTGCTCGGACCGAGCAGCTTGCGCTCGGCCATGTCGGTCAGGTGGGCGACCGTGGTGGCGACGTCGAATGGCGTGTCCTGGATCGCCGCCAGCAGCAGTTCACGCCCCGCGTAGAGGCACGACCGCGTGACATCCTCGTGCCAGGCGCGGACCACCACCTTGTAGACCCCGCGCGCCGAAACCTCCCTGGCCTTGCCGAAACCGCCCGGCATGCCGGCCAGGTTCTGCAGTTCGAGGGTGACGTGTTCGAGGATGTGCGCCGGCCAGGTGCCTTCCTGCAGGCGGCGCAGGAAGCCACCGCGTTCGCCGTAGCTGCAGCGATGCTCGATCAGCGACGGCAGCAGGGCGGTGAGGCGTTCGTAGAAACCGGGGATGGTGTTCGACGGGAAGTCTTCGAGTTCGCCGATATCGACCAGCGCCTCGATCACCGGACGGTAGGTCCAGATATTCGGGCCGCGCAGGTAGCGGATTTCGAGAAACTTGATGTCTTTGCTTTTCATGGGCTCATTCCAGGCACGGACGGGTGGGCGCGCTCTGGCGCGGGAACGGCGGCAGGCGCTCGAAAAACAGCTGCGCCCGCGATTATCGCCGGTATAACGCGGCGGGCGCCAATCGGCTGACCGCCGGGCGCCAGCCTGGCGCTGGCCAGGGTCACAGGAAGCGATCCAGAATCCGCCGGCTGTGCTGGTCGAGCGCGTAGCGGTCGCGGATCAGGAAGTGGATGCCGTGGCTGTCGGCGATCAGCAGCGCCGGCGGGTGCAGGCGGCGAATATCCTCCTCGCCCTTGAGCACCAGGGTGCTGGATCCGCGATCGGTTTCGACCTGCCAGGTGCTCGGCGTGGCAAAACTCGAGACGCTGACGATGCGGCTGATCTCGGGCATGAACTCGCGCCGGGCGAGCTCGTCTTCGACCAGACTGCGCATGGCGTCGGGCAGGTCGCTCAGCCGCTCTATCCACGCCAGTTCATGGCCGTGCGGGTCGACCAGGCCGATGCCGTCGTCGGCAGCGGTGATCGGAAAGGCGCGCACCGGCACCACCCCGAGGTGCGTCTGACCGTCGGCGGCGGTCAGTTCGAGGCGGCCGAAGGCGTTGCGTTGCAAGCGATAGTCGGGCGCGGCGTTCATTGGCGTTCTCCGTCGTCCTGAGCCCGTTCCAGCTCCATTCGCCGCAGTTCGTCTTCGGTGTCGACGTTGCGTGCCTGCGCCTGGTAGAGGCGGTAGTAGTGGCCCTCGCAGGCCATCAACTGGTCGTGGCTGCCGACCTCGACGACGCTGCCGCGGTCGAGAACGACCAGCCGGTCGGCGTCGCGCAGGGTGGACAGGCGGTGCGCGATGGCGATCGTCGTCCGGCCACGGACCAGATTGTCCAGCGCTTTCTGGATTTCCTTCTCGGTGGTCGTGTCGACCGACGAGGTGGCCTCGTCGAGGATCAGGATCCGCGGGTCGATCAGCAGCGCCCGCGCGATCGAGATCCGCTGCCGCTCGCCGCCCGACAGCGCCTGGCCGCGTTCGCCGACCAGCGAGTCGTAACCGTGCTGGAGGCGGAGGATGAATTCGTGGGCGTGCGCGGCACGCGCGGCGGCGATGATCTCGGCGCGCGTGGCCTCGGGTCTGCCGTAGGCGATGTTTTCGGCGATGGTGCCGAAGAACAGGAAGGGCTCCTGCAGCACCAGGCCGATGTGCCGGCGATACTCGGCCACCGGCAGCGAACGGATGTCCACCCCGTCGATCAGGATGGCGCCTTCGCTGACGTCGTAGAAGCGGCAGATCAGGTTGACCAGGGTGCTCTTGCCGGAACCGCTGTGGCCGACCAGTCCGACCATTTCGCCCGGTTCGATGGCGATGCTGATGTCGCGGGTGACGCTGCGGGTGCCGTAGCGGAAGCCGACATTGCGCAGCTCGATGCGCCCCGAGACCCTTGGCAGATGTACCGGATTGGTCGGTTCGGGAACGCTGGAAACGTGGTCGAGGATGTCGAAGATGCGCTTGGCGCCGGCCGCTGCCTTCTGCGTCACCGAGACGAAGCGGCTCATCGAGTCGAGGCGCAGGTAGAATCGGCTGATGTAGGCCAGGAAGGCGGTGAGCACGCCGACGGTGATCTGATCCTTGGCGATCTGCCAGATGCCGAAGCCCCAGACGATCAGCAGCCCCAGTTCGGTGAGCAGGGTGACGGTCGGCGAAAACAGCGACCAGACCTTGTTGACCCGGTCATTGACCTCCAGGTTGTGGGCGTTGGCCGTCCGGAAACGCCCCGCTTCGCGCGCCTCCTGGGCAAAGGCCTTGACCACGCGAATGCCGGGAATGGTGTCGGCGAGGACGTTGGTCACTTCCGCCCAGACCCGGTCGACGCGCTCGAAACCGGTGCGCAGCTTCTCGCGCACGACGTGGATCAGCCAGGCGATGATCGGCAGCGGCACCAGCGTGACCAGTGCCAGCCGGAGGTCGATCGACATCAGGATCACGGTGGTCATCGCGATCATCAGCACGTCGGTGGCGAAGTCGAGCAGGTGCAGCGAAATGAAGATGTTGATGCGGTCGGTTTCCGAGCCGATGCGGGCCATCAGGTCACCGGTTCGTTTGCCGCCGAAGTACTCCTGCGAGAGCTTCAGCAAGTGCTCGTAGGTGGCGGTGCGCAGGTCGGCGCCGATCCGCTCCGAGACCAGCGCCAGGATGTAGGTGCGCGCCCAGCCGAGCACCCAGGCGAGCAGCGCGGCGCCGAGCAGGCCGGACAGATAGAGCGCGACCAGACCGGGGTCGATCGCCTGGCCGTTCTGGTAGGGGATCAGCACGTTGTCCATCAGCGGCATCGTCAGGTACGGGGGCACCAGGGTCGCCGCGGTGCTCAGCAGCGAGAGCACGAAGCCGGCGAGCAGCCGCCCCCGGTAGGGCGTCGCGAAGCGTCCCAGGCGCAACAGCGTCCAGGTGGAAGGCGGTTGATGGATTTCCTTGCTGCATACCGGACAGTCTTCCTGCCCCGCCAGCAGTGGTCCTTCGCACTTCGGGCACAGCGCCACGACCGACGGCGGCGGCAGGGTGCCGGTGAGGCGGAAGTCGAGTTGCCGGCTGAAGTGGTCGATCAGACGGCCAGCCGCGACGTCGGCGCCCAGCGTGTACCGCCAATGGCCGAGTCGTGACTCGGCATCCACCAGTTCCAACGTTCCAACGCCGGCATGATCGTGGCGGAGCAGCGCCAGCCCCGGGCGGTACGTCCAGCTCTGCCACTGCTGCTCGACAGCCGCCAGCGCCAGCAGGCGTTCGCTGCTGACGACGACGACCCCGCTGGCAAAGTGCAGGGTCTCGTCGAGGTTGATCTCCAGCCAGGCCAGAACCTTCTCGCCGTCAGCCAGTCGCGGCTGCAGGCGCGCGGACCACTCGGCCGGCAACGGTATCGGCGACGATCCGGAGTAGTCTGCGCCGTCCGCGGCCGATGAGGGAATCGCTTGAGTCATTGCTTGATCGTTTCTCGGACGAGGCCGCGGAGGAGTGCAAAGGAGGCGGCAAGTATACTCGTCTTCAGCTGTCGGGCGTTGGCCGGCGCGACTGGAAATCGGTCGTCAGAGGTGCAGGCGGTCGCCTTCGCTGCGGCGGGCGATCTGCAACCTGGCGATGGTCGGCAGCAGATTGAGGCCGGTGTCCTTGCGGCACTGGTGGGCCCGGGCGATCAGTTCGTCGAAGCCGAGGTCGACCCGATCGCCGGCCGCAGCGAGGGCGACGGTATTGCCGCTGTCGCAGGACGGGAAGACCAGCGCGCGGCCATCGAAAGCGGCATCGATGCGCTCGGCGCTGGCCTGGAAACCCCGTTCGCGTCCGAGCAGATTGACCGCCAGCAGCCCGCTGTCGCTCAGCCGCGAACGGCAGGCCTGGTAGAACGGCAGGGTATCGAGGACGCCGGCGCGGGCGTTCTTGTCAAAGCCGTCCACCAGGATACAGTCGTAGCGGCTGCTGCCGGCGAGCATGTGCTCGGCGCCGTCATCGATCAGCACGCGCAGGCGGCGGGGGTCATCCGGCAGATTGAAATGCAGTCGCGCGACGATCTCGACCTGGGGGTCGATCTCGACGACGGTGATCTTCGTCGCCGGCAGCTGATGGTAGAGGAACTTGGCCTGCGACCCGGCGCCGAGGCCGATCAGCAGGGCCTCGCGTGGCCATGGCGATTCGCGGAGCAGCAACCCGGCCATCATCTCGCGTGTGTAGGACAGTTCGAGAGCGTTCGGGCTCCGGATCCGCATGGCCCCCTGCACCCAGGACGAGGCGAAATGGAGGTAGCGGACGCCGGCTGCCTCGCTGATTTCGATCAAGTCACGGGCCATCGGATCGGCCAGCGGTTTGTTG
>ERZ761607.3130-NODE-3130-length-16494-cov-5.625585_pt1 | contig 16494 bp, 9 predicted proteins | sample MGYA00511164_ERZ761607 | MGnify/ENA primary metagenome ERZ761607 (study PRJEB28899, sample SAMN02445080) | bioreactor sludge metagenome | biome: EBPR sludge | place: Australia: Brisbane, Thorneside Wastewater Treatment Plant | collected 2011-06-22 ...
TTGGCAACGTAGGCATCCATCACCAGGTCGAGGTCTTTCTGGATTTCCTTGTTGTACGGCTTGTTGAGGACGGTTTTCTCCTTGAGCTTCCACTCCGGCGTGGCGTCGGCAAGGGCCTGAACCAGCTCCCAGCGGTAGGTGAAGGTCTTGCCACTCAGTGTCCGCAAGGCCTCCAGGCGCACGGGTTCAATCACGTTCAGCTTTTCCAGAGCCTTGAACTTGGCAGGATCGACCGTGATTTCCTCCACCAGGGAGTCGTCGACCAGGTGCAGGACGGCCTTGGCATCGAGATCGGGCAGAGCCTTGTCGATCGCGTTCTTGAGCGCGCCAGACGTCGCAAAGCTCTTGCCGACCACACCGGAAAGCGCCTTGGCGTCGTCAGCTTCGCCGCGATGGACCAGCGCCTGTTCCGAGAGGCGGTACTCCGACGGGTTGTAGACCGTCTGCCCGAAGACGTTTTGCAGGAAGAAGAGAAAGACATAGCAGACCAGCGCCGCGATGACCGGAGTCTGAATCCAGGCCAGCGCAATACGTCCGACGACGCTCCACTTGATGTTCTTGGCGTTCTTGATCAGGCCGATGCCAATGACTCCGCCGACGACTGCTTGCGAGCTCGAAACCGGGACCAGAGGGATCGTCGGCAGGCCGATGGAAGCCAAGGCGTACTCCAGGCCTTCCGAGGCAAAGAGGAACAGCACCAGCGAAGTCGCGATGATCACCACAAAGGCACCGACGGGTGTCAGCGGGGCGATTGACGTGCCCACCGTCAGCATCACCCTTTTGGCGTAGCTGAAAACCCCGACGGCGATTGCCAGCCCGCCCAGCAGAAACAACTGCTGCAGACCCGAGAACTCGAACACCCCCGCATGGAAATCCTGGAACGGATTCGCGCCGATGAACACGCCCATCACGTTGGCGATGTTGTTGGCGCCCAGCGAGTAGGAGCCCAAGGCGCCGGCGATGACCAGACCGATGCGGGTCAAGGCATCCAGGCGAATGATGTGAATCCGCGATTTCTCGAGCAGCCGCATGACCCCCTTGTACATGAAGTAGCTGAAGAAACCGGTGAGCACCGGGCTGGCGATCCAGGTCGCACAAATGGTCTTGAAGACACTGTAGTCGGTAACCGAGCCAGTGAAAAAATTCCAGCCGATGATCGCTCCCACCACGGCCTGGGTAGTGGAGACCGGCAGACCGACGATGGTCATCCAGGCGACGACGGCTGCTGCCGAAAAAGCGACCATGAAGGCGCCGCCCAAAGCGTTGATCGAGCCGAGCTTCGACAAGGTGTGAGCCGCCCCGGCGCCACTGACGATGGCGCCGAGAATCACGCCCAGGGTAAGGATGATCGCAGCGGTGCGGAACTTGACCATTCGCGAAGCGACCGCGGTACCGAACACGTTGGCCGCATCGTTGGCGCCCAGCGACCAGCCCAGGAACAAACCGCTGGAGAGGTAAAGGAATATCGTAGGATCCATAGTCTCGGCGTCTCCCTGACCTTAGTCCAAGCGCTTGATGGTGTAGATCGCCAGCCAGTCGGCGACGTCCTCGGATTCGTCGGCGATATGGTCGATCGCATCGATGAAGCGGCGCAGATGCAGTTTTTCGGCCAGGGGCATGGACGACCTGAATACGGCGCGTTTCAGCTTGTCAGACGCGCGGTCGGCGTCCTTTTCATAAAACATCACCTTGTGCAGGTGATCGCGAACCGATTGAATGTCGCGCAGGAAAGCCCGGGACGCGAGCACGGTGCTCTCAACAGCCATGGAAACGCCTTCGGCCAGTTGCCGCAGGTCGGCGTGCAACTCCTGAGGGAAGGCGGGCCGTTCTATGTCGAACGCCACCATCGTCTCTTCCATGACATTGAGCAGGCAGTCCAGATCTTCCAGCAGGCTCAGAACATCGCCGCGAAAGTCGGGGATCAGTGCCAGGGTGTAAAGCTCGTGCTCGACCTGGCGACGCAGCTCGTCACCTTTGTGCTCCAGTTCGTTGAGCTGCTGCAGCTTGGCCACCAGATCGCCATTGCCTGCTGAATCCAGGTACGCCCCAATGGCTGAGCGAAACGCAATGCCGCCCTGGGAAACGGTGTCGAGAAAAGAATCGAAGTGCATTTCCACTTCTCGGGTGGTGTGAAACAGGCGCAGCTTGCTCTTGTCCATTAACTTCTCCTCTTTACAGGTGTGAAAATGCTCGGTAATTGCGTTTACTGTCGGAGGTGTCGCCCTTGCCTGACGGCCGAGGCGACAGCACATCGCGCACCTTGACGCTGAAAGCAAATGGCGAAATCGTGGCTACCGGGCGGCGTTGCTGTAGTACGTGACGCTGCGCTCGTGTGGACTATTTGCCGATGGCAAGCTTGACCACGACCTGCCTCCCCACCTCGTGTCGACGATTGCCGCAGGAATGCTCGACACGGCCGGATCGGTCGCGGCGAATCCGGCTGACAACGCCGCTGGCCGGGCACGGGTGAGCACGGCAAACGGTTTCTCCGCAGCTTATAAAGCACAGATCGTGCCATCAACCAGTTAGGCAACACTTCCCACGCTCAATCAGCTACCTGGCGACAGCAATCGGGCCACACGACGGCCATATTGGGGTGCAACAAAATGAAGCTTGACGATCCGTGGCGACCATCGAAGAAAAGTATTTTGTAGCTACAGCAATGTCTTGGGTCCGATACGCAGGGGTCGCACGCAAAGGCGCAGCGTTACACCCTGTGGCTTGCAAGCCACGCCTCAGAGCGCCGGGGGACTTGCCGGCTGTGCGATGGTCGAGACGAAGGTCGGCGCGGAAATCGCCGCGCACCGCCGATTTACGAACTCCCCCGTATTGGGCAACCGCTTTCTCTTTCTGCTAAGCTCCCGCCCGACAGCCCGTCGCGGCCGACAAGTCACTGCCGCAGCATTCTTCACAGCTCCCCTATGATGATCATCAATGTTCGACCAGCTACGAAAATATGCCGCCGCCTACGCCGTGGCGAGCGGTGGGATCTTGCTGACCTGCTTTTCGTCGTGGAATGTGCGCGAGGAACTGCAAAGTAGCCATCAAAAGGAATTTCAGTGGGCGGCCAGTGATCGCGTCGAGTCTGTGCGCGCCGTTGTCGACCAGGGACTAGACGCCCTGCTGGAAATTCGCGGGCTGTTCTACGCTGCGCAGGAAATCGACGAGATCGACGAAAGCGCGTTCAGCGTGTTCGCCGACGCCATCCTGCAGCGTCGCCCCTATATCGCAAGCCTCCTCTGGGCACCGCTGCAGACTGCAGCACAGCCGGATTTGTCACCGGCGGTCGCTGGCAGCAGCACGTCGACCGCAAGCGCCGGGGTGGCAGGCACTGCGGTGGTCGCCGGAAGCGAGCAACGGGTTCGTATCCCCGTTGTCCTGGCCGCGTCACGCACGCTCTCCCTACTCGCGAAAGGCCTCGACCTGAACACCAGCGGCGAACTCGCGGCCCTGTTCGCGCGAGCCCGGGAGAGCGCAGAGATTGCCGTCAGCGGGCGCATGACGCTGGCCCGCCCAGGAAGGGAAAGCCTGTCTGTCATCTACGCCGCATTGCCGATCTATGCACCGGCAAGCGCACACAGAAGAGCGGCTCCCCTGGGTTTCGTGCTTGGCGTCTATGACATCGAGGAACTGCTCCACTTCGCCATCCAGCAGCTCGAACCACGCGGCGTCGAGGTACTGGTGCGCGACGAGACGGCTGCTGACGAGGCGCAGTTCCTTCACTTCTACGCCAGCCGTCTGGAGCCCGGCTCTACCGCCACGGCCAGCGGCTCGCTTCCCGAGCAGGACGAGAAGCAGCCGCGGATGGTGGCCACGATTCGCGTCGGCGACCGACGCTGGACCGTCATCTGCGTCGCCACGCATACCTTTCGGAGCGCTGAAGCATTCACCGAGGCGCATTGGTCAGTGATGATCGGCGGCCTCCTGTTTACCGCGCTGCTCAGTTTCTATTTGGTGCGCAGTCGGCGCGAGCTGGACAATCGCAGCCAGCTCGCAAAAAAGATCTTCGAACGCGAGGAACTACTTCACCAACTGGCGGAAACGGTCGACGTCGTCTTCTGGGCAACCAACGCGCAAGCAACGCGCCTGGAGTATATCGGCCCCGCCTTCCGGCAGATGGCCGGGGACGAGATCGAACTGGACAGTGCAGCGCCATCGCTGCTGCTTGATGTCTTCGGGCCCAAAGACCAGCGCGTACTCAGCGAAGCGATTGCCGACCTGCAGACGGATGGCAAGCCATTTTCGCTGATCCTGGCAGTGTCACCGAGTTCCCGGGGCCAGCGAAATCTGCACTGGCTGCGCGTCTGTGGCTTCCCGGTCCGTTCGCCGGAGCACGGCTTGAGCCGTATCGTCGGCTTTTGTGAGGACATCACCGAGCACAAGCTGGCCGAGGATGCGTTGCGCGACTCGGAAACGAAGCTGCGCACCTTGTTCAATCATTCGCCGGACCTGATCTTCACCGTCGATGAGCAGGCCAAAATCCTGCTCGCCAACCGGCCGCTGCCGCAGCCGCTTGCCGGTAGCGACGAAAAGCGCTCCGAACTGGCTCTGCCCGCACATATTCGTGAGGCTTACCTGGAAAAGCTGCGCCAGGTATTCGTCAGCGGTCAGATCGAACACTGCCAATACACAGCCGACGACGCCACCTGGTGGGAAATCCGCATGGTGCCGATCGCTTCGGACAGTGCGGCAAAAGCGGGCCTGGCGATGACTGCGGTGATGGTGGTGATCACCGACATCAGCGAAAACCGGAAACTGCAGTGGCAAGCGATCCGCAGTGCGCGCCTGGCCTCGCTCGGCGTGCTGTCGGCAGGCATTGCCCACGAGATCAGCAACCCCAACCACGCGATCATGGCCAATGCCGCCCTGTTGGCGCGCATCTGGCAGGATGCCCTGCCCATCCTTGCGGAATACGAACGGGAACAAGGGGATTTCCTGCTCGCCGGCCTGAGCTTTGTGCAAGCACGTGAGACCATTTCCCGCGGCATGGCTGACGTCGGTGAAAACGCCAAGCGGATTCAGAAAATCATCGGCAATCTGAAACACCTGGGAAAGCAGGATCACGGGCATATGGACGAAGTCGCCGACATCGCGAAAATCCTGAAAGCTGCATTGACCGTGCTCGACGCGCGCATCCGGAAGTACAGCGATTGCCTGACACTGGCTCTGCCGGACGCCTTGCCACCGGTCAGAGGCAACGTCCAGCAACTCGAGCAGGTCTTCATCAACGTCATCGTCAATGCCCTGGAATCACTGCCGGATCGCAGCCGCTCGGTGAGAATTACCGCCGGGCTGAACCGTTCCGGCAGCCGGATCATCGTGCGCGTGGCGGATCAGGGCACAGGCATGAGTGACGAGGTCATGGCCCAGATCAGTGAGCCGTTTTTCACCACCAAGGCTGAAAATGGTGGCACCGGGCTGGGTCTGTCCATCTCGTCGTCAATTGTCGAGAAGCACGGAGGGCGATTGCGCTTCGAGTCCAACAGAAGTTCTGGAACAACGGTGAGCATCGATTTGCCGCTTATCAAGGAGGCGTGAATGAAAGAGCAGTCCCCGGCCAGCTGGCCGGTCTTCCTCGTCGATGACGACCCGTCGGTCCTGCACGCGACGGCGGCGGTGCTGCACAGCGCCGGCGTCGCCAGAATCGAGACCGTCGACGACAGTCGGAAACTGCTGCCGGCGCTTGAACGGCAGCCAGCCAGTACCATCCTTCTTGATCTCTTCATGCCGCATGTCACCGGCAACGAACTGCTACCCGAGATTGTCCGCATCTACCCGCAGCTGCCGATCATCGTCATGACTGCCGCTCAGGATGTCGAGACCGCGGTGCTGAGCATGAAGGAAGGCGCTTTCGACTATCTCGTCAAGCCGGTCGAGGAAAGCCGGCTGGTGGCAAGTGTTCGGCACGCGCTGGAGGTACAGTCGCTGCGCCGTGAGATGGGCGCCCTCAAGCACTATCTGTTGTCCGACTGCCTGCAGCACGGCGAGGCATTTGCCGGTATCGTGACCAACAGCCGCAAGATGCGGGCGCTCTTCCAGTACATCGAAGCGGTGGCTGTATCTGCTGAGCCGGTGTTGATCTCCGGGGAGACCGGCGCCGGCAAGGAAATGTTCGCCCATGCCCTGCACAAACTCAGTGCTCTGCCAGGGCCGTTCGTGCAGGTCAATGTCGCCGGCCTCGACGACACCCTGTTTTCGGACACCCTCTTCGGCCACCGCAAAGGCGCCTTCACCGGTGCCGACGAGAACCGCGCCGGCCTGATTGCGCAAGCCAGCGGCGGCACCCTGTTTCTCGACGAGATTGGCGATTTGTCGATGGCCTCGCAGGTCAAACTCCTGCGCCTGCTGCAAGAGCATATGTACTTCCCATTGGGATCCGACGTCGCCCGCCCCAGCGACGCGCGCGTCGTCTGTGCGACCAACCACAATCTCGCCCAGCTGATGCGCCAGCACCAGTTCCGATCCGATCTCTTTTTTCGACTCTCGGTGCACCAGGTTGAAGTCCCACCGCTACGCCAGCACACGGAAGACCTCACGCTACTGGTGCAACACTTTCTTGACGAAGCGGCCGCGGCGATCAAGAAACCGGCGCCCGAACCATCGAACGAGCTGATCACGCTGCTCTCGAATTATCATTTCCCGGGCAACGTGCGCGAGCTGCGGGCAATGGTCTTCAACGCCATGGCCTTGCATCGAGGCGGTACGGTACTGGCCATGGAAAGCTTCCACCAGGCCATTCAGAAGCAACAGAAAGTGCATGCCGACTACCCCATGCCGACGACACCTGACAGCTTGCCGGTCATCATCCCCGGCCGCTTTCCGACGCTCGACGAAGTCGAGGAGGCAATGATCGAAGAGGCTCTCCGCCGCGCCAACGGCAACCAGGGCATTGCCGCGACCCTGCTCGGACTGTCACGCCCGGCGCTCAACCGGCGCCTGGCACGGCAAGCGCTGCACAGGAAACCCTGAGCCAGCGCAGCTGGCACCGGTGTAACGTTTCGCGCCCACGTAACAGCCATCTGAGTTTCTCTCAAGCAACTGAATAAACAGGTAGATTTATGCATTTCATGGCTTCATTGGCTGGCAAGCGTTCATTTTGTTACACCCCCAACGGGTCGTTTCTGGCTCGAAGGAACACGGCCAGGTGACTGATTCGCTGCGAGAACCTCGCTCATGCTCGGCGTGGCACGATGCGTGCTTTATTGTCATTCCAAAAAGCAGTCAGCTGCGCTCCCTCGTTCGCTTTCCCAGGGCCCTGCGCGGCTGCCATTCTGAAAGCACTCGACGCAGCCCGGGCAAAGTTGTCCAGGGCTGCGTTGTTTTTTCGCCCTGAGCCAGAACAATGGTGCGCCGCAGGGCAATTTCTGCCACTAGGGCGGAAGGCCTCAAAGTATGGAAATAGCATTGAATCTCAAGGACAACAAGCTCGTCGGTGATTTCTGGGGCGGACTGGCATCGATGCTGGTCGCCCTGCCGTCAGCGATCGCTTTCGGCGTCACCATCTACGCCGCCATCGGCCCCGAATACGCAGGCCTGGGCGCCCTGGCCGGGATTCTCGGGACGACCGCTCTCGGCCTGATCGCACCGACGCTGGGTGGAACCGACCGCCTGATCACGGCACCTTGTGCGCCAGCCGCGGCGGTGTGCTCGGCGTTTGCCATCGAGCTGGTGCAGAACGGTGTGCCAGCCACTTTCATCGTGCTGATGTTGACTGCCCTCGGTCTGGTCTGCGGCATCGTGCAGCTGCTGCTCGGCTTTCTCGGCGTCGGCGGCTTGATCAAGTACATCCCGTTTCCGGTGGTCAGCGGCTACCTCAGTGGCGTCGGCCTGATCATCATTGGCAGCCAGATCCCAAAGTTCATGGGAGTCATGGATGGCTCCTCCTGGTGGCGGGTGTTGATCTCACCCGATCTCTGGCACTGGCAAACGGCGTTGATTGGCGCGGTCACCATCGCCGTGATGCTTGGTGCGCCGCGCTTCACGCGCCTCGTTCCGGCGGCGATTCTCGGTTTGCTGGGCGGGGTGATCACCTATTTTGCGATTGCCTATACCGTCGATGACTCCCTGCTGGTCATGGACGGCAATTCGCTGATCATTGGCCCGCTCGGTGGCACCGCGTCGAGCATGCTGCAGGCAATTACCGGCCGCTGGCACGAAATCGGCGAACTCAAGCTCAGCCAGATCGGCGCGCTGCTCGGCACGGCCCTGACCCTGGGCGTTCTGCTGTCGATCGACACGCTGAAGACCTGTGTCGTGCTCGATACCATGACCCGCAGCCGCCACGATTCGAACCGCGAGCTGATCGCCCAGGGGTCGGGCAACATCGCCTCGGCCTGCGTCGGCGGCATGCCCGGCGCGGGGCAGATGGGTGCAACCCTGGTCAACCTCACCAGCGGTGGCCAGACGCGCATTTCCGGCGTCATCGAAGGGGTGCTGTCGCTGATCACCTTCCTCGCCCTGGGAAGCCTCATTGCCTGGATTCCGGTCGCTTCCCTGGCGGCCATCCTGATCATCGTCGGCGTGCGCATGATCGACCGCCACAGCCTGCACCTGCTGGATTCGCCATGGACGCGCTTCGACTTCTTCGTGGTCCTCACGGTGGTCGCCGTGGCCCTTGGCTACAGCCTGATCGCAGCCTCAGGCGTGGGCATCGTTCTGGCCATGCTGCTGTTCATCCGCGAGCAACTGAGCAGTATCGTGATCCGCAGCAAGGTCGACGGTGGCAGCCGCTTCTCGAAGCGTGTGCGTCTGCGTGAAGACATGGAAGTGCTCGAGAAAGAAGGGCAGCAGACGGCCATTCTGGAGCTGCAGGGCAGCCTTTTCTTCGGGACCAAGGATCAGTTGTACCTGGCGCTCGAACAGGAAGTCGGCACCCGCAAGTACCTCCTGCTCGACATGCGGCGGGTGCAGTCGGTCGACGTCACGGCCGTGCATCTGCTCGAGCAGATCAGGGACTCGCTGATCGAACGTGAGGCCTTTCTGATCTTCAGCAACGTCTCGAAGACGCTGCCCAATGGCCGCAACATAGGCGAGCTCTTCGAGCAGATGGCGCTGACGGCGACCAGCGAGCATGTCAAGATCTTCCCTGAACTCGACGACGCCATCGAATGGGTCGAGGACCAGATCCTGGGCAAGGATCTGCAACAGGAGGCCGATATCGCACCGCTGGAACTCGCCGATCTCGAGATCTTCAGCGAGCACAAGGAGGAGACGCTGATCGACCTGGAAGCCTCTTTCGAGCGGCGCTCGGTACCCAAGGACGGCAAGGTGTACTCGTTCGGAGATCAGGGCAATGAGCTATTCCTGATTCGCAAGGGCGCGGTCCGCATCACGCTGCCGAGTGCTGGCGAACTCCCCGGCCACCACGCCGTGACACACGGTCGCGGTGACTTCTTCGGCGGGATGGCTTTTCTTTCGCAAATGGCGCGCTTCAACGACGCCACGGCGGTAGTGGATACCGAACTCTATGTCCTGCCGCGTGACCAGATGGAGAAATTCCGCGAGGAACACAAGCGGCTGGCGTTCGAGCTGGTCGAGGCGGTGGCCAAGGTGCTGGCCATGCGCTTGCGCTATTCCGACAAGGAACTGATGGCCATGCAGGATTGAGGTGCACTGCGCCAGCGTGCGGCGCATCGTTCCGCATCTGCTGGCCCGTGGCGTCGTCGAGGCGCGTTCGGTGGCGACCCGACTGATGCGCCACTTCGACAGCGCAGCCATGGAGCATCATGCCGACGAAGAAGACGACCTCTTCCCGGCCTTGATTTAGTCCATGGCCGGATCGGACACCATCTGCCTGCGGGAAATGATCGACGGCTTGAAAGCCGATCACCGCGCACTCGTAACCTGCTGGTGAAGGCTGCGCGCTAGGCTCGAAGGGATCCCGGCCGGCGAGTGCGTGCCGCTGCCGGCGGACGACGTCGAGGCGCTGGCGAGCCGCTATGAGCAGCACATCAAGCGCCAAGAAGGCGCGGTGGTGAGTTCGGGGGAGCGATTCGCCCGTGTCGCGGAAAGGTATGTCGGATTTCTTTACAGTGGGATCCGGGCGTTCTCACGGCTACCAGCGACTTTCTCGTTAAAACCGAGGCTTATCGCGTTGGTGTCGATAGTGGCTCGGATATTGCCTTGGTCTTTGCGCATGTTCCGGATTTTTCGATCCACCAAATCTGATAACGGAGGTCACAGCAATGGACAGAATGGCAATCAGGGCGCCGACGACAATGCGCAAGACAGCGACGGCGGCTCTGGCCGCGTGCTTCGTGCTGCCCGGCACGGCAAGCGCGACAAATGTACTGTTCGGTTTTGTTGGCACGGCTACGTATGTGACTGATGGCCAGCAGCTGGCCGGGATGATTGCCGCGCTGCCCGGCTTCAACGTCACGCAGCGGACTCTCAATACCGCTGTGTACAACGACTATGCCAGCTTCGACCAGGTGTGGGTATACGACCTCGTCACCGGCTCGGATAACAACGCCTTCCAAACGGCCAACTACCAGAACATCGCGGCCTGGTACAACGGTCTGAGCAACAAGAACCTGATCGTCGATGGGCGAATCATCTCGTCGGCGCCAAGCTGGACTAATGCTGGCGGTTTCCCCGCAGAAGATGCCTGGATTCAGAGCTACGCGACTGCGCTTGACGGGGCAGGCGGCGGCTTGCTGCTGGGAACGGATCACAACGAGTATCAGGACGGCATCAATCAGATCAACGCCGCGATTGGCATCAATAATTTCAGTGGCTTTTTCGGCACCTTTCCGACAAGTCAAGCTGTGGTCGATACGCTGTCGCCGCTGTACGTACCGATTGGCCCTTGCACTGCGAACCCATTGCTCCAGTGCATCAACGACAATTCAACGACGGGTTTCGTGCCGACCGGACTGCAGCCGAACGGGCAGTTCCTGACACCGGTGGCCTATCACGGGACAAGCTCCACCGCTTTCGACAATGCTGCCGTAGCCGCCACCTTCGAGAGCGTCACTTTCCCCACTCCAGAGCCGGCCAGTCCGGCTCTGGTTCTAGGCGCCCTCGGCCTGTTGGGTCTATTTGCACGGCGCAGCAAGTCCTGATCGCCCTCTGCGCTACGCCTCAGAAGCCACTCTCGCGAACCAGCACCGCGAGCAGCGGCCGCAGCCATTGCTGCCAGAGGCTTTGCGGCTCGGCTTCGATGCGGCCGCGGCGAATCGCTCCGGCGGCAGCCGCTGCTTCGGCGCCCGCATCGAGCGCGACACTGACGCGATAGAGCGCGGCGATCGCGACGTGGTGGTCATTCTCGCGATGGGTGAGGATCGGTCCGCCGCTATTGGCGTCGAGCATCGGGTGCGGCAACCGCGTGACGCGTAGCGGATCGATCGCCGCGATGTGGCCGGTCAAAGGGGTGCTGGCCAGGGCTGGCTGGTAGAGTTGCACCGACTGGCCGACGGCGATGCGGGCCAGGGCCTGTTCTTCGACCAGCAACTCGGCCCGCCAGGCGCTGTCGTCGACCACTCTGCCGAGCGGCAAGTCGCTGTTCACCCAGGTGCCCGGATGCAGGCCTTCGGCAAGGTCGCGCAGACGGCCGCGAAAGGGCGCGGTCAGCAGCAGGCGCTCGGCGGCCTGGGTCTGTGCCCTCGCCTGCTGGCGCAGCTCGCGCGCTTGCTGCATCGCCTTGGCCGACTGCGCCTCGCCACGTTTGTTGAGCACCGGCAGGCCGGCGGCCTGACGGGCATAGGCCCTGGCGAGAATGCTCGCCCGCTGCGCTTCGTCGTCAAGCTCCGGCGCTGCGAGTTCGAAGAGCAACTGCCCGGGGCTGACCGTCTCGCCGTCGCCAACATGTACCGCCACCAGCCGCGCCGGCTGCGGGCTGTAGATGACGCGCTGCGCTTCCGGAAAGACCCAGCCCGGCGCATGCACCGCGCTTTGCCATGGCCAGAAAACGAGCCACGCCGCGATCAGTGCCAGCAGCGCGTAGCCCCCCTTGCGGGCCGATGACATCTGCGTGCGCAAGGCCGGCCATTCGCGCAGCTCGCGCCAGATCGGCAGGACGATGAACCAGGCAATTTCGACAGCGAAGAGGAAGACCCCGAGGGCCTTGAAGAAGAAATGGTAAACGGCCAGCGCGATGCCGAAGAAGATCAGCAGTCGATACAACCAGGTGAGCACGGCGAAAACGGTCAACAGCCGCGCCTTGCTGGTAGCGAACTGTTCCGGGTCGGGCGAGTGGCTGCCAAAGAGCAGATGGCGCAGCCGCTGCTTGGCCAGTGCCGTGCTGCGTTCATGCAGATTCGGCAGATCGAGGGCATCGGCGAGGATGAAATAGCCATCGAAGCGCATGAAGGGACTGACGTTGATCAACAAGGTCAGCACCCAGCTGGTGGTGGCGAGGAAGAACATCGCCGCGCGCAGCTGACCGTCCGGCAGGATCGCCCAGGCCAGGGTCGCCCAGATGGCGAGAATCAGTTCGGCGGCCATGCCGGCGGCCGCGATGCGCAGGCGGGCGTGGTGATTGGTGATTTTCCAGCTCTCGCCGGTGTCGGTGTAGAGCATCGGCGCCAGGACGACCATGGCCACGCCCATATGCGCGACGCGCACCCCGTAGCGGGTGGCGGTGATGGCGTGCGCCAGCTCGTGCAGCGATTTGGCGAAGAGCAAGGCGAGGATGAAGGCGAGGAAGCCTTGCAGGGTGAACGACTCGCCGAGGCGGACGAGCACGGTATCCCACTGGCGCGCGGCGAGCAGGCCGCCGACGAGTCCGGCCAGCGCCGTCAGGATCAGGAAAGACGGCCTGAACAGCCAGCGGGTCATGGCTTCGGCCTTGACCAGGAACTGTCGCGGATGGATCAGCGGGACGCGAAAGAACAGGTAGTTGTGCAGCGCGCGCTTGAGCCAGGCGCCGCGCCGCGCCTCGCTGCGCCGCGTGAATTCCGGCGCGACACTGCCGGCCGCAGCGCGAGCGCCGCGCGTAGCGGACCCCGGCTGCAACAGTTCGTTGTGCTGCAGAAAGCGCGCCAGCGCATCGACATCTTCGCCGCTCGCCGGCAAGGTGGTTTCGGCAGCGACGGCGGCGGCAATGGCTTCGGCATCGCCCATCGACCAGCGCAACAGGAGCTCGAACTCCAGCCAGCCGATGCGAAAGAAGCGATTGCGAACCGGGTCGAGCACGTTCCAGGCCGGCGATCCGTCCGGCTGCGGGCTGGCCGCAAGCAGCCGCAGTTCCTCGCGCAGCAATGGCAGCGGCGCGGAAGGCGCGGCGGCATTCAGCCCATTCAGCGCCTGCGGCACATTCAATACATTCAGCGCATTCGAGGCGCTTGCCGAACCCGCCGCCATCAACAGCCGCACCAGGTGCGCAAGCTGGCCAGCGGCCGGCGCAGCAGCAGATAGATCACCGGCATACGCTCGCCGTAAATCTTGGCGGTCCCCTTGAGCCCGATCCTGGCGCCTTCACGCGCTTCCAGGCGCGCCTTGATGCGGTAGCTGACCACCCCATCCGGCCCCGGCTGGGCAGCGAAGCTGGTTTCGGTAAGAGTGGCGGGAAGCGAGTGCAGCGGCGCCACGTGCAGATAAACGCGCACCTCGGCGCCCGCCTGCAGGTTGATGGCGTCGGCAACCGGCACCCAGACGGTGACGTTCATCGCTTCGGGATCGGCGAGCAGACCGATGCGCTCGCCGGTCTGCAGCGGCTTGCCGGCCCAGTCGAGCTGGTCGCCGTAGATGAAAACCCCGGCGGCCGGCGGGCGTACCTGCAAGCGTTGGCTCTGGCGGGCAATGCTTTCGAGCTCGGCCTGCTTCTCGCTCAGTTTGCCGCGCAGGACACTGAGTGCCATGCGGCTTTCGTGCTGATCGTCGAAAGCCTGCTGCTCGGCCTGCAGCAGGTCGGCACGGCTGGTGCGCGTCGCTTCCTCGAGTACCTGCCGGCGATTGACCAACAGGGTGTCGTCGAACTCGACCAAGACCTCGTCGCTGCTCACCTGCGCCCCCGGAGCAACCGGGATGCGCTTGACGACGCCGTCCATCGGCGCAGCGACGATCTGCGGATCGATCGGCGTGATTTCTGCCGGCGCCAGAACCGACAGCCGCACCGGCAAGGCGCCGAGGAGCAGCAACAGGGCCACGCCGGCCAGCAGCTTGCGCCGCGACAGCTTGAGTGCCAGCCACTGTCGGCGCGGTCGCAGCCAGGCCCACAACGCATGGCCATAGACCGACTGCAGCTCGGGCAGCCACAGCGCCGGGTCGGGAGCAGGCGCCGGCCACTGCCAGGGTTCATCGCGGGCCAACAACCACCAGCCCATCACCGGCCCCTCGGGGCCGGCCAGTGGCAAGGCCAGCAGGCCGGCCGGCAGCCACTCGTGCCAATCGGCCTGCAAGCTTTCCGGCAGCTCGCCGGCTTCGATCACCCCCGCCCGACGCCCATCCTGAGCTTCTTCGCCCTGCTCGCCCTGCTCAGCCGCCTGGCCATCGCGCCAGGTGACGACGGCTTCAAGCCATAGCTTGTAGGGGCTGGTTTCGTCGACAACGCTCAGTCCGGAGTGGCAGACCAATCGCCAATGGCCGCGGGCATCGCGGCGCAGCAGCATCGCCTGCCGGAACGGCAGCAGCGCGCGGCTGTCGTTGCAGATCAGGAACTGCAGTTCGGCCAGACTGGCGGCAGCACGCGCGCTGCTGGCCAGACCAAAATAGACCTGCAGCGGAGTCGCCGGGCCGGTCTCTACATTGGTCGAGCGCTCAGTTGCGGCGTCAGCGGCGTTTCCGGCAGCGCCTTCGGAGGCGCTCATTGCGGCCTGGCGAATACCGCGGTGCCGCTCATTCCGGGTAGCAGATCCGGGTCGTTCTTGAGCAGTTCCGCCTCGACGGCGATGGTCTGGCTGACCGGATCGACGCGACCGTTGATCTGCTTGAGCTGTACCGCGTAACGCTTGCCCGTCTCTTCGATATCGACTTCGAAGCGCGTTCCTTCCTTCAACCAAGATAGCCACAGCGAAGGTACATTGAGGCGCAGCCGCGGCGGACGCTCGCTGACGATCTCGATCAGCGGCGCGCCGACATTCACCCCTTCGAAGGGCTTGGCGTGCCACTTGACGACCCAGCCGGCGAACGGCGCGACGACGCGGCACTGCCCGAGCTGCGCCTTGGCGACGCCCAGTTGCGCCTGCGCCCTGGTCACGGCAGCAGCCGCCAGTTCAACTTCGAGCTCGGAAGCCGACTGCAGACCCTGCAGGCGGATTTTGCCATCGTGCTCCAGGCGCGCACTATGCAGCTCCGCCTGCGCCATGTCACGCCGCGATTGCGGCTCGCTGCACTCGAAGCTGGCGACCAGCTGCCCCTTCTTGACGGCCCCCCCAGGTCGTGGCTCGAGCCGGGTCAGGCGGCCGCTCATGCCGGCGGCCAGCGTCGTTTCCTGATCCGGAACCAGAAGTGCCCTTACCGGCGTTTCGGCGCTTGCCGGTCGCTGCGCAGCCGCCACTGGCGGCGTGGCCTTGCTGCTGGTGGCGGCGGCCGCAGCCGGCGCGGCCCTGGCCACTGGTTCGGCCGACCAGGAGGGATTACAGGCCAGCAAAGTGGCGGCAAACAGCGTGCTTCGTTGCATTTTCTTCGTGCCCGGAGTCAACAAATCTGGCGGTCCAGCAAACTATCGTGTGCTCGTCGCTGGCACCGGCGCGGTCAGCGCTGGCGCCAGCGGTGTCATCGCAGCAGCCGCCGGCGGAGTCAGTTGCTCGCGCAGAAAACTCACCTGCGACAAGGCCGCGGCTTCGGCGAAGGCCTGCACCGAGCGCTGCGGCAGATCCGGCGTCAGGACGGTCCTGTAGTTGTGCGTCGCGACGAGCGCGCCGGAGGCCTCGAACAGGCTCATCAGCCATTCGCTGCGTTCGACGCCGTTCTTGACCGGGCCGCGCTTCAGCTGCATGCGAAAAACAGCGTCACCGCCTTCCTTGCTGATCAGCAAGCGATTCTGCCGCAAACGCTCGCTGACCGCCGCGACGATGGCCGACTTCGAGAGATGTCTCGGCAGGGATTCGATCTCGACGCGCAAGCTCTGCGGCTGCGGTGCTTCAGCGCTGACGAATTGAAAGACGTCGCGCTCACCGGCATCGAGACTCCGCTGCAGCTCCTTGGCGATCGTCGCCAGATCGCGGGTTTCGAGCTCGTCGGGGAGGACGCTCTGACCGACCGAGTTCAGGATCCGGCCAAGCGCGGTCTGCGCATTGGCGTAGGCTGCGTAACGCTGGAACTGGGTGACCAGCGCGCGCGACTCGGTGCGCACTGCTTCCAGTTCGCTCTCGACCCGCGAGCTGACGCCGGCCTGGCTGATCTGTGCCAGGCGCTCATCGACGCGCGCCGATTCGTCGGTTTGTCGGTAGTCGAGCAAGGCCAGCTTGTAGCGCTCCAGTGCCACCCTGACCTGCGTGATCACCGCCATCGACAGCGCCAGGCGACGCGCCTCGGCGGTCTGCTCGCGCGCTTCCTGCGTGCGTTTGACGGTCGGATAGGCGGCCAGCTTGAGCACGTTCCAGGAAATGCGCA
>ERZ761607.3132-NODE-3132-length-16493-cov-6.289512_pt1 | contig 16493 bp, 9 predicted proteins | sample MGYA00511164_ERZ761607 | MGnify/ENA primary metagenome ERZ761607 (study PRJEB28899, sample SAMN02445080) | bioreactor sludge metagenome | biome: EBPR sludge | place: Australia: Brisbane, Thorneside Wastewater Treatment Plant | collected 2011-06-22 ...
CCAGGGTCACAAGCGCAATGGCGTGCTGAGCGACCAGTTCCACTACGAGAGCGTGGCCGAGTGCACCGCCCCGCTGGTGCCGGGCCTCTTCGCCTATGTGCAGGTGGACCGCGACAACCGGTACGGACGCGATGTCTACGGTCAGCACTCCGATTACCTGCGCGCACTGTGCGCCAGCGGGCACCACGATTACGAGCTGCGCGGAGACACCGTGCCCTTCGAGTGCCTGTGGCCCAAGCCGACCACGCCCTACAAGGTGGGCCGGGCCTCGGCCAACCCGCTCACCGGCCAGCAGGACCTGGAGCTGCCGCTGACCCCGAGCTCTCAGGGCCGATTGGATCGCGGCAAGCACTATGTGCCCCGTATCGAGATGCGTGATGGCCAGCGGATCGACCAGGGCCACTTCTTCGGGCATTCCCGGCAGGTCTTCACCCCGCAGGGGAACCGCAAGCTGGGCATGTGCACCAACCCGTCCACGGCGAACATGGTCACCCTGCTCAATCAGGGCGGGAATGCGGTCAACCGGGCTGCTCCGCCGGACAACCGCGTGGTGCACTTGAACGGCATTGCCGCTGAGGTCCTGGAGCAGCGCGAGGGTGGCGATCTGGTGGTGCGCATCACGAATGACGACCGGCGACTCAGTAATACACTGCGCTGGTGCGCGGATAGCATCGTGCTGCATCATCCGCCGCATCAGGGCCGCCCGGCGCTGGTGCTTGAGAAGGGGTCGGAGCTCATCCTGGACCGCTCGGGCACGCCCACGCGGCTCGATCGGCCGGAACGTGCAGGGGGGCGCACCTGGTACGCATCGCCCACCCGTCTCGTGATTAGCCCCGGCGCCCATGTGACGGGCGCGGCGAGAAGCGCGCTCACCCTTCGGAACGGCAGTGAGCTGCATGTGCTGCCCGGAGCGCGGCTGGAGCTGCACCGCAAGGCGCGCCTCACGGTGGAGCGCGATTCCCGCATCGTGCTGCATGGCTCGGCCGAGGCGAAGGCCAGGCCGCGCGCGCTCCGCAAGCTCCGGAAGCAGGGCCGGCTCGTGACGGCTCAGTAGGCCCGCACGTTCTTCCCCTCCATGTAGTTGATGAAGGCGCGGTTCACCACGCGGTTGCCGCCCGGTGTTGGGTAGTCGCCGGTGAAATACCAGTCGCCGCGGTGGCCGGGGCAGGCGGCATGCAGGCCCTCGATGCTCTGGTACACGAGGCGCACCTCGGCCCCGATGTCCTCGGGTGTGAGGAGCTCGGCGATGCGGTCGCTGATCTGCTGTGCGGTGAACGGCGCGTAGATGTCCTTCACCACGTTCGCCTGCTCGGACAGCGGCAGACCCACCATGGCCTGGGCCCGGTCGTACACGTCATCGATGACGTTGGCCTGCTTGGTCTCCTTCAGCAACGAGATGGCGGCGCGGAAGGCCACCAGGTCGCCGAGCTTGGCCATGTCGATGCCGTAGCAGTCGGGGTAGCGGATCTGCGGGGCGCTGCTCACCACCACGATGCGCTTCGGTCCGAGGCGATCGAGCATGCGCAGGATGCTCTGCTTGAGCGTGGTGCCGCGCACGATGCTGTCGTCGATCACCACCAGGCTGTCGATGCCGGGCCTCACGGTGCCGTAAGTGATGTCGTACACGTGCGCCACCAGGTCGTCGCGGGCGTCATCGGCGGTGATGAAGGTGCGCAGCTTGGCATCCTTGATCGCCACTTTCTCCAGGCGCGGCCGGAGGGCGAGGATGGCGCGCAGCTTCGCAGCATCCGTCGAGGGCCCGAGCTCCAGGATGCGCCGCTCCTTCAGCGCATTCAAGCGGTCCTCCATCTCCTTGAGCATGCCGTAGCAGGCCACCTCGGCGGTGTTGGGGATGAAGCTGAAGACGGTGTTCTCCAGGTCGTGATCCACGGTCTCCAGGATGGCGGGGCAGACCGAACGGCCCAGCGCGATCCGCTCCTGGTAGACATCGCGGTCGCTGCCGCGGCTGAAATAGATGCGCTCGAAGCTGCACGCGCGCTTCTCCATCGGCTCCCGCACCAGTTGCTCGGCGAAGGAGCCGTCCTTGCGGATGATGAGGGCGTGGCCCGGCGTGAGCTCCTGCACCTGCTCGGTGCGCACGTTGAAGGCCGTCTGGATGGCGGGGCGCTCGCTGGCCACCACCACCACCTCGTCGTCGGCGTACCAATAGGCCGGCCGGATGCCGGCGGGATCGCGCAGCACGAAGGCATCGCCATGGCCCATCATGCCGGCCAGGGCATACCCGCCGTCGAAGTCCAGCGCGCTGTTCACCAGGATCTGGCGCACATCGAGCTTTTCGGCGATCACCTGGGTGATCTGCCGCTCGGTGTAGCCCAGCTGCCGGTGAATGGTGGCCAGGCGCTCGTTCTCCACATCGAGGAAGTGGCCGATCTTCTCGAGCACCGTCATGGTGTCGCTGCGCTCCTTGGGGTGCTGGCCGATGGAGACGAGCAGGTCGAACAGCTCGTCCACATTGGTCATGTTGAAGTTGCCGGCGACCACCAGATTGCGCGTCATCCAGTTGTTGAGGCGCCGGCGCGGGTGGCAATTCTCCAGGCTATCGCGACCGAATGTGGCGTAGCGCAGGTGCCCGAGCAGCACTTCGCCGGCGAAGGGCATGAGCTGCTTGAGCAGATGCGGGTTGCCTGCCGCGGCCGGATCCTGGGCCAAGGCCTCGGCGTAGCCCCGGTCCACCTTGCCGAAGATCCGCTGGATGGCCTGCTTGTCGGTGCTTCGCTCCCGGTCGATGTAGTTGAGGCCGGGGGCCGGGTCGAGCTTGATGGAGGCGATGCCGGCACCATCCTGCCCGCGGTTGTGCTGCTTCTCCATCAGCAGGTACAGCCGCTTGAGGCCGTAGAGGGGTGAGCCGTAGCGCTCCTGGTAGTAGGAGAGGGGCTTGCGGAGGCGGATGAGCGCGATGCCGCACTCGTGCTTGATGGCGTCGCTCATGGGGGATGCCCCGGGGGGCGCGCAAAGGTACCCATCCGCCGGGAGGGGCCGTTTCGGCGTCTGCCGGGCCCGGCCAAGCAACTTCGGCGGTGCAAGGGCTGTCTACACCCTGTACCTTGGCGCATACGCTCCGGCACCGTGCGGGCCCTGCTCCTCATATCGTTCCTGGCCTCGGCCATGGGTGCGCTTGCTGGCGCGCAAGGGGCCCTCTTCACCGAGAACAGGGGACAATGGCCCGACCATGTGCTTTACCGTGCCCTGGTCCCCGGCGGCGCGCTCTTCGTGGAGCGGGAGGCCCTTACCTACGTGCAGTTCAGCGAGAGCCCGCTGCGGCGCCACGGCCATGCGCACCCGGGTCAAGGCCCTGCTGATGAAGGCAAGGCCCATGCCTATCGGGTCCATTTTACGGGCGGCCGGGCCCAAGGCTGGGAGGGTGCCCACCGGCAGCCGCACTACGAGAACCACTTCGTGGGCAACGACCCCATGGGCTGGGGCGCTGGTTGTGCCGTCTACGGCGAGGTGCTGCTGCGCCAAGTCTGGCCGGGCATCGACCTGCGCTTGAGCGGCAAGGAGGGGCTGAAGTACGACCTGCTCGTGGCGCCCGGCGCCGATCCCGGCCTGATCCGGCTCCGCTATGAGGGGCAGGATGGACTGGAACTGAAGCAGGGTGCGCTGCACGTGGTGCTCTCCACCGGCACCGTGGTGGAGCAGCAGCCGGTCTCCTTCATCCCGGCGTCAGCGTCGAGCCGGTCCGCACAGCGAGCGGTACCATCGGCCTACCGGCTGGAAGGCGATGTGCTCAGCTTCGCGGTGGAGGGTGCCACCGGCCTGGGGCTCGTGATCGATCCGGTGCTCACCTTCGGAAGCTACAGCGGCAGCTCGGCGGACAACTTCGGCTTCACGGCCACCTATGATGGCAGCGGCCACCTCTACGGCGGGGGCATCGTGTTCAACACCGGCTATCCGCTCACGGTGGGGGCGCTGCAGGGCTTCTTCGCAGGCGGCAATATGGACGTGGGCATCAGCAAATGGAGCCCCGATGGCAGCACCTTGGTCTGGAGCACCTATCTCGGCGGCAGCGGCAGTGAGAGCCCGCACAGCCTGGTGGTGAACGACCAGGACGAGCTCTTCGTGATGGGCGCCACGGGCTCAGCGGACTTCCCCACCACCCCAGGGGCCTATGACGCCACCTTCAATCCCGGGGGCGGTTCCGTCACCTGGACCAACATCAGCGGCGGGTACGGCTTCTTCCACAACAACGGCACCGACATCTTCGTGGCGCATTTCAACGCCGGTGCCACAGCCCTTGCCGGATGCACCTACATAGGCGGCTCGGGGCACGATGGGCTCAACAACTCCGGTGTGCTCACCCACAACTACGGCGATCATTTCCGCGGGGAGATCGTGCTGGATGCCGCCGGCAATTGCCTGGTAGCCACCACCACGCGCAGCCCGGATATGCCGACATCGGCCGGTGCGCCTCAGCCCGCATCGGGCGGCGGGCAGGACGCCTACCTCTTCCGCCTCAACCCAGGGCTGACCACGCTGCTTTGGGGCACCTACTATGGCGGCAGCGGCGATGAGAACGGGCTGGGCGTTCAGCTGGACGGGAACGGGCGCATCTTCATCAGCGGCGGCACCACCAGCGCCGACCTGCCCATGGCAGGAACGCCGGCCGACAACAGCCACAACGGGGATGCCGACGGCTATCTCGCCCGCTACAATGCCGCCGGCACGGCGCTCCTTTCCGCCACCTACTTAGGCACCGGGGCTTACGACCAGGCCTATTTCGTGCAGCTCAACACGGCGGATGAGGTGTTCGCCGTCGGGCAGACGCGCGGCGCCTATCCCGTGACTCCGGGCAAGTATTCCAACCCGGGCAGCACGCAGTTCGTGCACAAGCTCAGCAACGACCTCTCCGCTTCGCTCTGGAGCACCCGCCTGGGCAATGGCAATCCGGGGCAGGACCTCTCGCCAACGGCCTTCCTCGTGAGCGATTGCGGCCAGATCTACCTGAGCGGCTGGGCCGGCATCACCAACGGCAATGCCGGCAACGGCAGCAGCTCCACCACGGGTTCCCCGCTCACGCCGGATGCCTTCCAGGCCACCACCAACGGCAGCGATGTGCACCTGATGGTGCTGGAGCCCGAGGCGGTGGCGCTGGCCTATGCCACCTACTTCGGCGGCGCAACGAGCTCCGAGCATGTAGATGGCGGCACCAGCCGTTTCGACAAGAACGGCACGGTATACCACGCGGTATGCGCGGGCTGCGGCAGCCAGGATGACTTCCCCACCACGCCAGGCGCCTGGAGTACCACCAATGGCAGCTTCAACTGCAACCTCGGGGTGTTCAAGTTCGACCTCTCCCCGGCTCAGGCGATCATCGGCATCAACGGGCCATCGTCGATCTGCGCGGGTGCCACGGCGCAGTTCACCAACAGCAGCGTCGGGGGCACCGATTACCTGTGGGACTTCGGCGACGGGAGCCCCACCAGCACCGTGCAGGCGCCGGCTCATGCGTTCGCTTCCGCCGGGGAGTACACGGTAACGATGGTGCTGAGCAACAGCGCAGGCTGCGTCACTTCCGACACCGCTACGCTCACGGTCACTGTGCTGCCGCCACCCGTGGTCGCGGTGGACGCCGTGGCGCCGGTCTGCCCGGGGGACAGCGTTCAGCTCTCAGCCAGCGGCGGTGCTTCCTACCTCTGGTCGCCGGCAGCAGGGCTGAGCGATCCGGGTGCGGCCGACCCGTGGGCCTCGCCGGTACAGACCACCACGTACACGGTCACCGCCACCGATGCCTGCGGCAATGACAGTGAGCCCGTCACCGTCACCATCATCGTTCCGGCCTATGGGCTCTCGCCGGATACCTCCACCTGTTTGGGGGGCAGCGTGGTGCTCACGGCCTCGGGTGGCGTGGATTATCTGTGGAGCCCGGCTGCCACGCTCAGCGACCCATCGGCTGCAGCGCCTACGGCCACGCCTGCGGCGCCCACCACCTACACCGTGGTCCTGACCACGCCGGAAGGCTGCGTGGTGACGGACAGCGTGACGGTGAACGTGTACGATGCCCCTCCGTTGCCCCAGCTGCAGGACACCACCATCTGCTTCGGCACCAGCGCTCAGCTCGTGGCAACACCGGCCGATGCCTACGCCTGGCAACCGGCCAATGGCATCACATCCCTGGATGTCCAATCACCGACGGTGACGCCCACCGTGCCCACGCTCTACATCGTCACCTTGGTGAATGCCTGCGGCACACTTACCGACAGCGCCTTCGTGGACCTCATCTACGTGACGGCGGTTGCCTGGCCGGATACGCTCGTCTGCCCGGGCTATCCTGTGCCGCTGGGCGCGAACGGCGGCGTGCGCTATAGATGGACACCGGCTGCCGGGCTCACCAGTGATACCATCCCCGACCCCGTGGCCTCGCCGGCGCAGAGCACGCTCTATCGGGTGGTGGCCTTCGATGCCAACGGCTGCTCCGATACCGCGTTCGCGCAGGTCGACCTGCTGCCCTGGCCGTTCATCGATGCCGGTCGCGACCGACTCATCGAGTACGGCGATGCCGTTCAGCTGACGGCCACCGGCAGCGGCACCTGGACCTGGTCGCCCAGCGAGGGGTTCGATGACCCGCTGAGCGAATCGCCCTGGGTGCGGCCCGAGCAGACCACCACCTACACGGTGACCATCACCGACAGCCTGGGCTGCACGAAGACCGATGCGGTCACGATCACCGTCACGGGCAGCCTTTACCTGCCCAACACCTTCACGCCCAACGGCGACGGGTTCAATGACGGCTTCGGCGCGCTCGGCAAGGACATCCGCGATTTCGAGCTGCTGGTTTTCAACCGTTGGGGCGAGCTCATCTGGCGCACCGAGCAGCTGCAGGGCCGCTGGGACGGCACCTACAAGGGCCGCGAATCGCCCATCGACACCTACGTGTGGAAGGTGAAGGCCACCGAGCTCAGCGGCCGGCTGCACGAGGCGATCGGCCATGTGAACCTGGTGCGGTAACGCCCTCAGAAGGGCAGGGGCGGCATCCATGTCACCATGCCGAATACGCACGCGAAGCCCAGCAGCGCACCGGCATAGACCTGGGCGGGGGTGTGGTCGCTGGTGAGCAGCCGCGCCGTGCCGAGGGCGCCCGCCACCACCACGAGCAGGCAGAGCGGCAGGAAGGCTCCCAGCCGGTGCATCAGGTCGAGCGCGGCCACCGCGCCCAGGCAACCGCCGATGCCGATCATATGTGCGCTCACCTTCCACCGCAGGGTGATGAGGGTGGCCATCAACAAGGCCAGCACCGCGCCGCTGAAGAGCGCCAACGCCAGCGGATGCAGCGGCGAGCGCGCGAGCAGGTACCAGGTCATGCCGTAGTACAGCAAAGTCATGGCGTAGGGCGCGATGCGCTCGCTTCGCCGAGGCATCTCCAGGCTGGTGATGAGCCCCGCCCGGCGCAGCAGCAGCGCGCTGGTGAGCGGGAAGGCCACCGTCATCAGCCCCACCATGGCGAGCAGCAGCCAGCGCGCCTGATCGTCGAGGAAGTAGCCCAGGTGCGCATCGAGCTCCAGCGCGAGCCAGAGCGTGAGCAAGGGCATCAGCAGCGGGTGAAGGGCGTAGGAGAGTGCGAGGGCGATGGGGCGCATCGGGAGGGCTTCAGTGCATCAAGCGCAGCGCTCCTGGGCGGGCACTTCCCCCCGTGCGGCGAAGCAGCCGCCCTTGGAACTCGACCGAGACCCGTGCCATGCGCTGCCGTCGTTCACAGCTCTTTGCGGAGGCGCGCCACGGGCAGGGCCAGCTGCTCACGGTACTTGGCCACCGTGCGCCGCGCGATGTTGTAGCCTTTCTCCTTCAGCAGGGCTGTGAGCTCATCGTCGGTGAGCGGCTTGCGCTTGTCCTCCGCCTCGATGGCGTCCTTCAGGATCTTCTTCACCTCGCGTGTGCTCACCTCCTCGCCTTCCTGGGTGGTGAGGCTCTCGCTGAAGAAGAACTTGAGCAGGAAGGTTCCGTGATTGGTCTGCACGTATTTGCTGTTGGCCACCCGGCTGATGGTGCTGATGTCGAGCCCCACCTTCTCAGCGATGTCCTTCAGGATCATCGGCTTCAGCTTGGTCTCGTCGCCGGTGAGGAAGAAATCGCGCTGGTGCTCCATGATGGCCTCCATGGTCACGAGAAGCGTATGCTGCCGCTGCTTGATGGCGTCGATGAACCACTTGGCGCTGTCCAGCTTCTGCTTGATGAAGACCAGCGCTTCCTTGGCGGCCTTGTCCTTCTTGTTGCGCTGGTACTCCTGCATCATGTCGCGGTAGGCGCGGCTCACGCGGAGCTCCGGCGCATTACGGCCGTTGATGGAGAGCTCGAGCTGCCCATCGATGGCCAGCACGCTGAAGTCGGGCACGATTTCCTGGCTGGGCGCGGCGGTCTCACGCAGTGTGTTTCCAGGCTTCGGGTTGAGTCGGGTGATGAGGTCGATGGCCTCCTTCAGGGCCTCCTCATCAATCTCGAGCCGTTCCAGTATGCGGTCGTAATGCTTCTTGCTGAAGGCATCGAAGTGCTTCTCCAGGATCTCCTCCGCTATCCGCTGGTCCAGGCTGTGCGGCATGCGGCGCACCTGCAGCAGCAGGCATTCCTGGAGGCTGCGCGCGCCGGTGCCCGCGGGGTCGAGGTCCTGCACCTCCTTCAGCGCCTTATGCAGCTCCTCGCGGGTGGCGCTGATGTTCTGCGTGAAGGCCAGGTCGTTGACGATGGCATCCAGCTCGCGGCGCAGGTAGCCGTCCTCGTCGAGGTTGCCGATCAGGTGCTCGGCGAGCAGCTCGGTGCGATCGTCGCAATCGCGCAGGGCCAGTTGCTGGCGCAAGGCATCCTGGAAAGTGGTGCCGCCGGCCAGTGGGATCTCGCGCTCCTCCTCGTCCGGGCCGCTGTTCTTCACGCTCAGCTTGTAGTCGGGCGTGTCGTCATCGGGGAAGTAGTCGCTCAGGTCGAAGTCGTCGCGCTCGTTCTCCTCGTTGGCGTCGGTGTCGAGCTCGCTGCTCTCGGCGATGGCCTGCTCCTCCGTGGGAGCCTCCTCGGCATGCTCCTCCTCGCCGCTTTCCAGTGCGGGATTCTCCTCGATTTCTTGCCGGATCCGCTCCTCCATCTCCACGGTCGGCAGCTGCAGCATCTTCATCAGCTGGATCTGCTGCGGGGAGAGCTTTTGCTGGAGCTTCTGATATAGGCCTTGTTTCAGCATCGCAGGGCAAAAGTACGGGTGGCATGGCTCTGCGTGCCCCTCGGTGCGCCCTGCCAGCTCAACTGGGGCGAGCAGTCGCCGCCGTTGCAGCACCCTTGTCATACACCAGCAAGGGTGCGGCGGTGTCACCATCGACAACATTCGTGCTGCTCACTTTGAACATCTGAATACGTGTTATTTAATCACGGGCGTGCGCAGTAGGGACGAACGGGCAGCTGACCGTTCTCAGGCACCATGCCGGAAAACGGGTACTTTGGCCCTATGCTGCGCGCCGGCCTGCTGTGGACCTTCATATCGATTGCCTGTCTGGTGAGGGCCCAGCAAGCGATCGCACCGGCCGGTGCCGAAAGCGCGGGTGGCGGCGGAACGGTGAGCTGGACCGTGGGCCAGGTGGCCTATGAAGCCACGCTGGCGCCCGGTGGCAGCGTGCAACGCGGCGTGCAGCAGCCTTACGAATGGCTGGTGACCAGCGCACCGGAAGCCCAGGAGCCCCACGTGAACGTGTGGCCCAACCCGGCCGGGGAAGCGGTGCAGGTCAGTTGGGATGCTCCCCTGCCCGGACCCGCGCACTACGCGCTGTACACCGCTTCGGGTGCCTTGGTGCAGCAGGCCGCGGTGACCGGCACCTCGTTGACGGTCCCACTGGCGGCACAGGCCTCCGGCACCTACCTCTTGCTCATTACCGCGCAAGGTGGCCGCTACAACCGCATCACCCTCCAGAAACGATGAGAACGCACCTCTTCCTTTCCGCCGCGACCTTGACGCTCGCCCTGCACCTGAATGCGCAAGCTCCCCAGCGCATAAGCTACCAGGCCGTGGTGCGCGACGAGGCCAATGCGCTGGTGACCAACGCCACGGTGGGCATGCGGCTCAGCATCCTGCAGGGCAGCGCCACAGGCACCGCGGTGTATGTGGAGACCCACAGCGCCCCCACCAACGCCAACGGACTGGTGAGCGTGGAGGTGGGCGGCGGCGCGGTGCAGAGCGGCAGCATGGAGGCCATCGACTGGGCCAACGGCCCCTACTTCCTGCGTAGCGAGACCGACCCCAGCGGCGGTGGCACTTACACCGTCGCAGGCACCAGCCAATTGCTGAGCGTGCCCTATGCCTTGCACGCCGCCAACAGCGAGCCCGGCCCTCCCGGTCCGCAAGGCATGCCCGGTGCCGATGGCTGCGCACCCACCAACACGGACAGCCTCATCGTGCTCTACAACAGCAGCACGGCCCATGGCTATTACCAGACCCCCGAAGGGCAGGGCACCTGGCTCACCCAACAGCTGGGCAACACCAATCACCTCGGCATTGCCTCCAAGCGCGCCGTAGTGCTCTACAACGCCAGCACCGCCTATGCCTTTTACCTGGACAACAGCGGCGTGGGGCACTGGAGCGTGCAGGCGCTGGGGAACACCAACCACATCGGCGTGGCCACGGACCGTTCCATCGTGCTCTACAACAACAGCAACGCCTACGCCTTCCACGTGGATGGCGGCGGAGCAGGCACCTGGACCGTGCAACCACTGGGCAGCACCAACCACAGCAACGTGGCCCACGGCGACAAGATCGTGGTGTGGAACTTCAGCACCGCCTACGCCTTTGCAGTGGATGAGAGTGGCGCCGGCGCCTGGACCACACAGGCCCTGGGCAATACCAACCACAACGTGATCACCACCCGGTGAGGCGATGAGCCGCGGCTTCGTCAAAGAGGACGACCAGGAGGAGGCACCCTTCATCCCGCCGCGTGCCGCGCTGCCCGAAGGCGTGCCGAACTACGTGACCCGGCGCGGGCTGCAGCTGCTGCAGGAGGAACGCAGCGCATTGGAGGCCGAACGCGCCACCGTGGTGGGCAGCGAGGACGAACGCCGACGCGCCCATGCCGTGATCGATGGCCGGCTTGCCCTGCTGAACGAACGCATCGTGACCGCACGGCTTGTGGAACCCGCTGCGGACACGGAGGAGGTGCGCTTCGGCAGCACGGTGACCTTCACCCATGAGGCCGGGCGGATGAAGGGCACCACGCTCACCTTCACCATCGTGGGCGTGGACGAGGCCGATGTGAAACAGGGCCGCATCGCCTTCACCGCACCGCTGGCCAGAGCACTGATGGGCCGACACACCGGTGAGGTGGCCACCCTGCAGCTGGGTGCCGAGCAACAGCGGTTGCGCGTCGATCGCATCGGATAGGTGATCGCACCGCGTCCATCCCCAATCGCTCTACGCCGGATCGGTGGGATGGCACGTTCATTAGATGGAGCCGGACAGACGTATCCTGGCGCTTCACCTTTGACCTCATCTATTCCACACACATGCTGAATAAAAGGCTCTTCTTCGCGTTGGTCATGGTCCTCACGACCACGGCGGTCTGGACCCAGCCCCCCGAGTTCGCCTATGCAAGACAGTTCGGTGGCGTGCAGCCCGGCAATGGCGACGACAGCGCCGTGCGCGCGGCCTATGCGCCGGATGGAAGCATCTACGTGGTCGGCAACTTCTACGGTGCGTTCGACCTGGATCCCGGTTCCACCTCGGCACCGTTGACCAGTGCCGGTGATGCCGACATCTATGTGGTGAAGCTCAACAGTGTGGGCGACTTCCTATGGGGCAAGCGGGTGGGTGGCACGGGCACGGACGGCGCCCGCGATTTGACCGTGGCGGCCAATGGCGACCTGATCATCACCGGCCGCTTCGATGGCACGGTGGATTTCAACCCGAACGCGGGTACACTGAACATCGGGGTGGGGGCCTCGGGCCAATACGGCTTCGTGTGGCGCTTGAGCGGTGCGGGCAATACGGTATGGGCCAAGTTCTGGCGCGGCTCGGGCGCCGGCGTGAGCGTGGATGAGGCCCCCGACGGTTCCATCTACGTTGCCGGTTCCTTCGAGGGCACCATTAACGGCGCCGTCACCAACGAGCTCGCCCTGAACATGACCAGCCTCGGCGATCGCGATGCGTGCTTCTTCAAGCTGACGAGCAATGGGGTGCTGCTCTGGGCCGGCCGCGTGGGCGGTGCCCCGGAGAACGACTATGCGCACGTGATCCGTGCCACAACGGACGGGGTGGTGGTCGGTGGGGACTTCTCGCCCGGTGGCTTCGGCTCGGTGGTGGACTTCAACCCCGGCCCCGGTACGGTGAACCGCCAGGGCATCGGCAACAGCGATGGTTATGTACTGAAGCTCGACGAGGACGGCAACTACATGTGGGTGGACATCCTCGGCAGCCCGCAGCCCGATCACCTGTACGGCATGGACGTGGATGCCGATGACAACATCTGGATCACGGGCAACTTCCGCGATGTGATGGACGCCAACCCCGGCGCCGGTGTGAACAACCTTACCTCCGCTGGCAACGATGATGGTTTCCTCATCAAGCTCACCAGCGCGGGCGGCTACCTCTGGAGTGGACGCGTCGGAGGTACGGTGGTGGACAACTCCACCAATGCGCTCGTGGGTGCTGACGGCGGGGTGTATGTGACGGGTTCCTTCTACGGCACAGCGGACTTCGATCCCACGATCGGCACCTCCAACCTCACCAGCTCCGGCACCAACGACGGCTTCGTCTACAAGGTGAACACCGACGGCACTTTCGCATGGGCACGCCGCGTGGGCGGATCACAGAGCGATGGCATCAGCGGGATCGACGTGAGCGCCACCGGCGGTGTGGTGCTCACCGGCAGCTTCCGCGGCAACGTGGACCTGGACCCGACCGCGGGCGAGAGCTTCTTCGATACCGAGGACCTGGCCGATGGGGATGCCTTCCTCATCAAGCTGGACCAATGCGACCACCAGTACGCTGACCTCACCGTGACCGCCTGCGGCAGCTACACCATCGGTGGACAGACCTTCACCGAGAGCGGGGACTACGTGGTGAACCTGCTCAGCACCGCGAATTGCGACAGCACCGTGTTCCTCGTGCTCACCATCCAGGATGGTGTGGTGGGCAGCACCACCACTGTGAGCAACTGTGACGCCTACACGTGGAACGGGACAACCTACACCACCAGCGGCACCTACACCGCCACCTTCACCACGGCCGCCGGATGCGACAGCACCGCCACGCTGCAGCTCACCATCAGCCAGCCCACCAGCTCCACCACCACGGTGAGCAACTGCGGTGCCTACTCCTGGAACGGCAACACCTACGCCACCAGCGGCACCTACATGGCCTCGCTGATCAATGCCATTGGTTGCGACAGTACGGCCACGCTGCAGCTCACGATCGTGGATGTCGATGCCTCGGTACAGGTGGAAGACCCTGTCCTGACCGCCGTGCTCAGCGGCGCTTCCTATCAATGGATCGATTGCCTGCAAGGCAACGCCCCGATCACGGGTGCCACCGCTCAAAGCTTCGTGGCCTCACAGAACGGCAGCTACGCCGTGATCATCACGGACCAAGGCTGCACTGTCACCGGCGATTGCTTCTCCATCATCTCCACGGACCTCACCGAAGTGACCGGACCCGCATGGCGCATCTTCCCTGTGCCAGCCAGTGACCACCTCATCATTGAAGAAACGACGGGTAACGAGCGGATCCAACTCATCGATGCGCAGGGGCGCACGGTGCGTGAGCTCCGCTCCAGCGATGAACGCACGCGGATGGAACTGGATGGCGTGGCCCCGGGCACCTACCATGTTCGTTCGATCGGACCGTACGGCACACGCCTGGCACGCGTTGCCGTGCGATGATGCACTTTTGATCGGTGATCAACAGGCTGTTCCTCTTCGCGGTGATGACCTACCTGGTCGCCTGCGGTGACCCGGTGACCTCCCGCCACACCGCGGAACACGTCCAACTGGATACGCTGACCTTCCGCACCGAACTGGACAGCGCGTTGACCTACTTCCGCACCGGCAGGACCGGTGAAGCGGATAGCGTGCTGCGTCCCATTCTGCTGGCCAGTGATGGCGTGCCCGAACTGCAGAAGCAGCGGCTGCATGCCCTCTCGATGAAGGGCCAAATACACCAGCGGAACTCGCAGTTGGACAGTGCCCTGGCCTGCTACCAGGAGGTGATGTCCCTGGCGACGACAGCCAGGGACACCTTCTGGATCGGCAGTGCGCACACCAACATCGGCGTGGTGCGGCAGATTCAGGGTGACTACGCGGGTGCGCTCCAGGAAGGGCTGGCCTCCCTTCACCTGAAGGAGTTGCGTGGCGACAGCATGGGCATGGCACGTACCCTGCACAACCTCAGCCTGCTGCAATGGCGCCGCGATAGTCTCGACCAAGCGATGTCGTATCTATTGCGCAGCATCACCCTCAAACGCAGGCATGACCCCGGCGCCGTGCACAGCAGCTTGAACGGGTTGGGCGTACTGCTGATCGAGGCCGGCCAGCTCGATACCGCCGTGGTGGTGCTGAAGGAAAGCCTGGCATGCGAGGACAGCCTGGACCACGGCGCCGAACGCGAGATGCAGCTCAGCAACATCGGTCTTGCCTTCGAGCGCATGGGACAACTGGATAGTGCAGCCCAGTACTATATCGATGCCTTGGATAAAGCACGCTCGAACGGGAACTACGAGGTGGAGATCCGTTGTCTTTACGGACTGGGTGATGTCCGTCGCGCACAGGGCCGCCATGCGGAAGCGAAGCCCCTGCTCGACAGCAGCCTGGCCATTTCAGAACGCATCGGTTCCCTGGAGGACATGAAGGAGGCCCATGCCTCGCTGGCGAACCTGCATGAGCAGATGAACGACCACGCGAACGCGCTGGTGCACTACCGCACCTACCATGTGCTCAGCGACTCCCTGATGAACGCCGGTGTGAGCAGTGCGATGTCGGAACTGCGGTTGCGTTACGACACCGAGCGCAAGGACCGCGAGAACGCGGGCCTGCGTGCCCAGCAGGACCTGGCCGAACTGCGGGCCGACCGCAACCGGTGGATCGCCGTGGGCATCGGTGTGCTGGCCCTCGCCATTGCGGCGCTGGCGTGGGCCGTGGTGCAACGCAACCGCCAACGTGCGCTCCAGCGCGAGGCCGAACTGGAGCAGCAGGCGCTGCGCCTGCAGATGGACCCGCATTTCCTCTTCAATGCGCTCAACACCATTCCAGGGCTGTATGCCGGCGGTGATCCGTTGGTGGCGAACGACCATGTGGGCCACCTGAGCAAGTACCTCCGCCTGGTGCTGGAGACCAGCCGGCGGCGCACCATTCCCCTGGCCCAGGAGATCGAACTGGTGGAGCACTACCTGCAGATCAGCGCCAACCGCCGGCCCGGCCAGTTCACCTGGAACCTGAAAGTGCAACCCTACGTACGTCCGGAACGCGTGGCCGTGCCACCCATGCTGGTGCAACCGTTGGTTGAGAACGCGCTGGAGCACGCGTTCCCTTCAGGGCGCAACGGCCATGTGCAGGTGCTCATCGACCAGGCCGGGTCCGTGCTGCACATCGAGGTGACCGACAATGGCGTGGGCCGCGCGGCCGCCGCGCAACGACCATCCCGACGCGGCGGCACCTCCATGGGCCTGGACCTGGTGCGGCGGCGCGTGCAACTCTTCGACCAACGGAGCAACCTGAGCGACACGGTCCTCGTGACCGATCTTCACGATCCGGAAGGAACACCTTCGGGGACCACCATCACCATGCGCATGCAGGTGAGAACACTTGACGAGCATGCTGCGGCTGGCGATCGTGGATGATGAGGCACCCGCCCGTGCGAGCCTGCGGGCCGCTCTGGCCGGCATCCCCTTGGAGCTGAAGGTGGTGGGCGAGGCCGAGAACGTGGTCACCGCGGTGGAGCTCATCGGCAGGGAAAGGCCCGATGTGCTGCTGCTCGACATCTGGCTGGGCGATGGCACCGGCTTCGATGTGCTTGACCAGCTCGAGGGCCATCGGCCGCGCGTGATCTTCATCACAGCCTTCGACCATTATGCGGTGGACGCCTTCAAGCACGGAGCCGCCCACTACCTGCTGAAGCCCGTGGTCCGCGCGGACCTGCAGGAAGCCTTGGAACGTATTGCGACCGTGGAGGACCGCTCCGCCGAGCAGGTGCAAGCGCTCCGCCTTGCGCTCACCGACCGGCTCACGCTGCCCACCGCGGAAGGCTTCCACCTCCTCTCCCCCGCCGAGATCGTGCGGTGCGAGAGCGATGGCAACTACACCCGCTTCCACCTGGCGAACGGGGACAAGGTGCTTGCCTCACGCACGCTGAAGGAGTTCGAGGCGGCCTTGGAGCCGCACGGCTTCCTGCGCGTCCACCTCTCCCACCTGGTGAACATGTCCCAGGTGCGCATGTACCTGCATCGGGATGGGGGCACACTGGTGCTCACCAACGGCCAGGAGGTGCCCGTGAGCCACCGGCGCCGGCAGGATGTGATGGAGGCCCT
>ERZ761607.3140-NODE-3140-length-16454-cov-6.283920_pt1 | contig 16454 bp, 17 predicted proteins | sample MGYA00511164_ERZ761607 | MGnify/ENA primary metagenome ERZ761607 (study PRJEB28899, sample SAMN02445080) | bioreactor sludge metagenome | biome: EBPR sludge | place: Australia: Brisbane, Thorneside Wastewater Treatment Plant | collected 2011-06-22 ...
GCGCGTGATCTGGGCGGCGTCCGGCGCCGCCAGGATTTGCGGGACACGCCCTAGTCCAGGAGCGAGCGCAGGTAGGCGCCCTCGGTCTCCGGATCCACGACGAAGTCGGAATGGAAGGCCGAGCGTTGGTAGCCGGTCGAGGTGCGGGGTACGTCGGGGACGCTTACCGAGAGGTCGAGCCGGTGTCCGAGCAGCGCGGACAGCTGGTATTCGTTGTGTGCGGGGTAGCCCTCGTGCGTCATCACGATGACGTGCCGCGGCCCGCCCGTGAGCGCGATGTGGAACATCGAGCTGCCGGCGAAGCCGGCCACGACCTCGGCGGCGCGGATCCGGGCGACCTGGTCGGGCAGCGGACTGTCCTCGGGGGCCACCACCGTGAATCCGGCATCGACGAACATCGCCTCCACGTCGTCGCGGTTGCGACAGCGCCGCTTGTCCGATCGCCGGGTGTGGAAGAGCCGCGCGGGCAGGTCGGTCGTCGTCGCCCGCGCGGCCAGGGTGGCGCCCACGTCGTCGTACACCCGCCGCAGGCCGGGGTGGACGAAGCCGCCGATCTCGTACATCGCGGTGGTGTCGAGCAGTCGCTCGACGCGCACCGGCTCGGTGACCTCGGTGACCAGCTCCGCGGGTACGCCGGCCGCCTCGAGGATCTCCAGCTCCCAGCTGGTCAGCGGCCGGTGCTCCATCGTCGCGACCAGCACCCGGATGTCGGGGTAACGCTGCCGCGCCTCTGCCCAGCCCCAGGCGTGGCCGAGCTGCTCGGTGAGCGCGTGCCCGAAGTGGTGCGGGAGGGGGCTGGTGAGGTTGAACCACACCCCGTCGAGCCGCTGCTGCGGCTCCGGCGGACGCTCCACGACCTCGGGGGCCAACTCCTGGAGCTCGCGGTTGCGCAGCTCGGGTCGGAGCTGGTGCCGGAAGCTCTCGGGCAGGACTGCGCCCTCCAGCCAACTGGCCCGTCCCGGCATCACCACGACCTGGTCGTACTCGCGGAGCGCGGCGGGCGGCGCGGCGAAGGAGGTCGGCAGTGGATTGCGGGGCAGCGGCCGGCTCGTGGTCACGGGCGAACCCACCGTCCAGGTCTCGCCCGGCACCGTCGTCAGTGTCCGTCCGGCCCGGGGCCGGTCGGCGAGGAAGCGGGCAACGGTGTCCTCACCGAGCTTGGCGAGCGCCTCCGTGGTCCGCGTCGCCACGACCCAGTCGCCCCCCACGGACACCCCCTCGAGTCCGCGCAGCAGCGCTCGCTGGTGGCGGGGCCTGAGTCCGGCCGCGGGGCCGACCTCGCCGGTCTGCAGCCGCTCGAAGAACCGCCGCCCGTCCGACTCCGGCAACCCCACCACGACCGTGCCACCCCCGCGGACCGACCACGACACCGCCGCGAACCTGCGCGGCAGATCCGGCCCGCCCGCGACGTCGATCAGCACGTCGTACGGCGCCTCGCCGACCAGGCGGCCGGACAGTTCGCTGGGCGACAGCGGGAGCCGGAGGACGGTGACCTGCGCAGCTGGGGCGAGTGCGCGCAGCCGGCCCAGGAGGGTGGACGCGTCGTCGCCGGCCAGCACGGCGACCCGGGCCTGGGAGCCGGTCGCGAGCGCCGTCGCGACGCGCTCCTCCGGGAGTCCGACCCGCTCGCGGGACCACGGTCTCCAGCGGGTCACCGTGCAGAGCCTAAGTCACGGCCTGGTTGTGCGAACCGTGCTGCCGGCGGCCCGGAGTAGGGTCACCCCGCGTGACGGACTCGCCGACCAGCGTGCTGGTGATGGGCGTCGTCAACGTCACACCCGACTCGTTCAGCGACGGCGGGCGGTACGCCGACCCGGCCAGCGCGATCGCCCACGGCCGGGCTCTGCTGGCCGACGGGGCCGACATCCTCGACGTCGGGGGCGAGTCGACCCGTCCTGGGGCAACGCGCCCGCTGGTCGAGGAGGAGTTGGACCGTGTGGTGCCGGTGATCTCGGCGCTGGCGGAGGAGGGCGCGCTGGTCTCGGTGGACACGATGCGGCACGAGGTGGCCGCGGCAGCGCTCGCGGCGGGGGCCCGGATCGTCAACGACGTCTCCGGAGGCCTCGCCGACCCGGAGATCCTTCGCGTGGCAGCGGCCGGCGAGGCGACGTACGTCGCGATGCACTGGCGCGCGCACTCCGACCGGATGGCCGACTTCGCGACGTACGACGGGCCCGGGGGTGTGGTCTCCGCCGTCCGGGACGAGCTCGCCGCACGGGCCGACGCCGCACTGGCCGCTGGGATCGCCCCCGAACGGCTGGTCCTCGACCCAGGGCTGGGGTTCGCCAAGCATGGCGAGCACAACTGGCAGCTGCTGGCCGACCTGGGCCCGATCCAGCAGCTCGGGTACCCGCTCCTGGTCGGCGCGAGTCGCAAGTCGTTCCTCGGCACGCTGCTCGCCGACGCAGAGGACCGGCCCCGGCCTCCGGAGGGCCGCGATGCTGCCACGACGGCGCTCAGCGTGCTCCTCGCCCGGGTGGGCGTGTGGGGGCTGCGGGTGCACGACGTACGCTCCACCCGCGACGCCCTGCGGGTGCTGGACGCGCTCGAGACCGCTCGGGAGGAGGCCTGATGTCGGTTGACGAGCTCGCCCTGACCGGCCTGGAGTGCTGGGGTCACCACGGTGTCTTCGAGCACGAGCGGCGCGAGGGACAGCGGTTCGTCATCGATCTCGTGCTGGGGATCGACACCGCGCCCGCGGCCGCCTCGGACGACTTGTCAGCGACGGTCGACTACGGAAGTCTCGCGTTGGCGGTGAAAGCCGCCGTCGAGAGCGATCCGGTCGACCTGATCGAGACACTTGCCCAGCGGATCTCGGAAGTCTGCCTCTTGGACAGCCGTGTTGAATGGGTGCGCGTCACGGTCCACAAGCCGGACGCGCCCATCGACGCGAGCTTCAAGGACGTTGCACTGTCGATCACCAGGTCGACCCGGTCGAAGACCCAGGAGGACCCCCTGTGACCGAGACCCCCAACCCGAACATCATCGACGCCGACACCCTCACGGGCGAGATGCGGCCGATCCGTCGGGCGGTGCTCGCGCTGGGCTCCAACCTCGGCGAGCGGATGGACAACCTCCAGGGGGCGGTGCGCGCTCTGGCCGACACGCCCGACGTCTGGGTGACCGGTGTCTCGCCGGTCTACGAGACCGACCCGATCGATGCCCCCGACGGTTCCGACCGCTTCCTCAATGCCGTCGTGCTGGCCGACACCACACTCGCCGCCACGCGGCTGCTCGATCGGGCCTTGGCCATCGAGGACGCGTTCGACCGCGAACGCAGCGAGGTCCGCAACGCACCGCGCACCCTCGACGTCGACCTCATCGTGGTCGGCGACCGGCGGGCGGACGACGAGCAGCTCCGGCTCCCGCATCCGCGCGCCGCCGAGCGGGCCTTCGTGCTCCGCCCGTGGCTCGACGTCGACCCGCAGGCGGAGTTCCCCGACCGCGGCCCGGTGGCCGACCTGCTCTCGGTCGTCGGCGAGGATGGCCTCCAGCGCCGCGACGACCTCGTCCTCGACCTCGAGTGACCGCCGTAAGCCCAACGTGACCCGCGACGTCGACCCCTATCTCGACCCGGGGTCCGACGACGACCGCCAGGAGCCGCCGGACCCGTCGGGGCGGCTACGGCCGACGTCGTACGCCGTGGTCGCCGCCTGGGCGATCGGCGGACTCGTCCTGGGCTGGCTGTGGCGCCGGGTGGCCGAGGAGCTCAACGGCACCGCTCCGCTGGTCTCCTGGGCGCAGCCGGCCGCCCTCTGGTTGGTGGCCTCGGCGATCGGCATCACCTGGTGGCAGACCTACCGCGCGGTGCAGGTCCGCCGCGAGCGACTGGAGCCGCACCGGGCGGTCAACCGGCTGGTGCTGGCCCGGGCGGGCGCGCTGGTCGGTGCGCTGGTCGCGGGCGGCTACGCCGGGTACGCGTTGAGCTGGGTCGGCGACCCGGCCGAGCTGGCCGGGCAGCGGATCCTGCGCTCGGCCGTGGCCGTGCTCGCGGGGATCGCCATGGTGGTCTTCGCGCTCCTGCTGGAGCGCGCCTGCCGGGTCCGCCCGGACCGCGAGAGCTAGGACTGCTCTAGAGCCCCAGGGCCCGTGCGGTCGCCCGGCTGACGACCTCGACCCGGCAGCCGTGCAGCGAGTCGGTGCGGTCGCGACTGCCGACGTAGGTCACCAGTCCGCTGCTGGTCCCGATCATGTCCTTGCGGACACACCAGATGTCGTCCTGGACGCCGTCGTCGGCGACGACGATGTGGTTGCTCTCGCCCTCCTCGGCGTACACGAGATCCGCGCCCGGGCCGGGGTAGATCAGGTCGTTGCCCTCGTCGCCCGTGATCTGGTCGTCGCCGTCTCCGGCGTCGATGACGTCGTCGCCGTCGCCGCCGTCCAGCTCGTCCTTGTCGTCACCGCCGTAGACGGTGTCGTTCCCGGCCCCGCCGGACACGTGATCGTGGCCTCCGGCGCCGTTGAGGAAGTCGTCGCCGTTCTGGCCGATGACCTCGTCGTCGCCGGTACCGCCATCGGCGACGTCATTGCCGGCGCCGGTCATCACGCGATCGTTGCCGCCGTCACCGGTCAGCTTGTCGGGGCCTCCGCCACCGTTGATGTCGTCGGCGCCGCCTCGCGCCTTGACGGTGTCGCGGCCGGCGCGGGCTTGGATGTGGTCCGCGTGGTTGGTGCCGACGATGTGATCGCGTCCTGCGTGACCGTTGACTGACCGGCCCACGGGAGACGAAGCCAGCGCGTCCACGGCGGTCGGCGCGAGGGTGAGTGCGACCGCCGCGCCGAGTGCGCAGACGGTTCGCCTGAGGGGGAGGGAGATAGTCATGCACCTTCCGGTAGCCGCATACCCCCGGGAGTATGCATCGGCTAAGCCGGGATCGCCCAACCGGGGTCGAGCGTGTCGCGCGGACGGGGGCCGCCGAGGGCTCTAGCCTGCCCCTATGGCTTCCCCACCAGTAACACAGGCAACACGGAGGCGTCAGCGGTCGATCCGCGTGACGACCGCCGTGGGCCTGATCGTGCTCGCTGCGCTGGTCGTCGCCGGCGCAGCTGTGAGCGGCTCGTGGCTCCTCGTCACGATCGCCGCCGGGCTCGGCGTCGCCCTCGGCGCCGCAGCCACCCGGATCACCCATACCGAGCTCGTCGCCTCGCGGGTCGAGGCGGCGCGCGACCGCGCCGCGCAGGCCGTCGCCTACAACGAGCTCACCGAGGTCCGCACGTCCGAGCACGCGGCGTACGTCGCCGACGTGCAGTCCCGGATCAACGAGAAGGAGCAGGCGCTCGACGAGCTCGAGCTCGCCCTGTCGCTCTCCCAGCGCCGCGCCGCCACCTCCACGCGCAAGCGCAACGCGGAGGGACGCCGGGCCGCCGGCCTCCAGGTCCGGCTCACCGAGGCCGAGGAGCGGGCCGGGATCGCGCAGTTGCGCGTCGTGGAGCTCGAGCAGGAGGTGCTCGCCCTCCGCGCCGAACTCGAGGCTGTCACCGCCGCCTGGCACAGCGTCGAGCACCTGCGCAAGCACGCCTGAGCGGGGCGTTCCGCGCTCGTACCCCCACCCGCGCACGCCACTTGTAACTGAGTGTTACGTCATCTACCTGGGCGTTATAACGCCCACCTAGAAGTCGTAACACTCAGTTACATGTGCGTGGGGCGCCTAGGGCTCTGCGAGGATGACGGCTTGTGATCCCGGAGGAGAGTCGCTTCCACGCCGATCCCGAGGAGCTCGTCGCCGCGTCGAAGGCGCTCCCGGAGGGCTGGTACGTCGACACCCCGGACCCCGACGACCCTGCGGACCTGCGTCGGCTCACCGAACTGCTGCGCGCCCACGAGCGCGAGGGCCGAGGCTGGGCCGGCGCCGAGCAGGACGACGTCCTCGTCGAGGTCTCCGACCACGGACTGCGGACCCGTCAGAACGTTGTCGTGCGCGACGGTTCTGGCCTGATCCGGGCCTGGGGGAGCGTGCACGACCGGGCCAGTGGCCGGATGCTGTTCGTGCACGTGGTCGAGCGGGCGCTCGCCGAGCCGCTCGGACTGGCCTGCTCGAGTGTCCTCGTGGAGTGGGCGGTGGCGCAGGCGCGCGAGGTGGGGTCGGCACGAGGGCTCGAGGTGCAGCAGATCGACACGGGCGTCTTCGCCGGCGACGAGCGGCAGCGCCACTGGCTGGCTGAGGCCGGGTTCGCTCACGTGCGCACCTGGTGGCAGATGAGCCGGCCCGTGACCCCGGATGAGGTGCACCTCGTCGAGGACCCGGCGCACTGGGAGCAGGACGGGGTCGTGGTCCGGCTGGTGGCTCGCGAGGCCGACGGGCGGCCGGCGGAGGCCGATCTGCGCGCCGTCCACGACGTGCTGGAGGCCGCGTTCACCGACCACTTCAACTCCAAGCCGGAGACTCTCGACGAGTTCCTCTTCCGGTTGCGCGAGGATCCCGGTCACCGCTGGGACCACTGGTGGCTGGCCGAGGTCGACGGCGAGCCCGCGGGCGCGCTGGTCGGCACGGCGTCCGCGTCGGCGTCGTACGTCGCCTACATCGGCGTGATCGAGCTGGCGCGGGGACGGGGAGTGGCCAAGGGGCTGCTCCGCACGGTCATCGCGGACGCCGCGGCGCGCGGCCGGTCCAGTGTCGGTCTCGAGGTCGACGCCGACTCGCCGACGGGCGCCGACCGGCTCTACCGCGGCCTGGGCTGGGAGACGTCGTACGTCACGGAGTCGTGGCACCGCGACGTACCGGTCCCATGAGCATCACCGTCACCTGGTGGGGCCACGCGACCGCCACGGTGCAGACCGGCGACACGCGGGTGGTCACCGACCCGGTGCTCGACGACCACCTCCTGCATCTGAGGCGGTACGCCGTCACGCCGTCGCACGAAGCCCTCGCGGCCGACGTGGTCGTGATCTCGCACCTGCACCACGACCACTGTCACGTGCCGTCGTTGGCCCGGTTCGGCCCCGAGGTGCCGATCCTGGTGCCGCGCGGCGGTGAGCGGCTGCTGGCCCGGATCGCCGGTGACCGAGTGGTGCCGGTGGCGCCCGGTGACGTGGTCGAACGGGCCGGCGTACGCATCGAGGTGCTGCCGGCCCCCCACGGCGGCCGCCGCCCCCCCTGGTCGCGCGACACCCCGCCTCCGCCGCCCCTCGGCTTCCGGGTCGAGGGCGCCACCGGCTCGTGGTGGTTCCCCGGCGACACCGAGCTCCGGGAGGACATGCGCGACGTCGGCTCGGTCGACCTCGCCCTGGTGCCGATCGGTGGGTGGGGTCCGACGCTGGAGGACGGGCACATGCACCCCGAGCACGCCGCCGAGGCTGTCGAGCGGGTCGGCGCTCGCTGGGCCGTGCCCGTGCACTGGGGCACGTTCTGGCCCGCCGGACTGCGGCTGATCGCCAAGGCCAACCACCACCGGCTCTTCACCACCCCCGGTGAGCGGTTCGCCGAGGTCATGGAGAGCTCGCCGACCGAGGCCGTCGTGGTCGCGCCCGGGACGACGGTCTCGCGCTGACCCCCAGCTGTAACTGAGTGTTCGTGCATCTAGTTGGGTGCTTGAACGCCCATCTAGATGTCCGAACACTCAGTTACAAGCACTGGTGTGGCGGGTGGGGCGTACGGCGCGGGTCAGGCGGCGCCGTCGACCAGCGAGGCCCGGAGCGCTCGATGGATGCCGGCGGGAGTGAGTACGCCGACGAACCGCGCGCCGTCGGTGACGCCCACGATGCCCTTGTCGTCGCGCAGCATCGCTGCCAGCGCCTCCTCGAGGGTGGCGTCCACCGAGACGGTCGAGGCGAGGTCGCCCGCGGTGATGCCGTCGAGCGGCTCGAGCTGGTCGGCGTCGATCGCGGTGACGGTCAGCCGGCGCAGCCCCTTGGTAGCGCCGACGAAGTCCTCGACGAACTCGTCGGCGGGGTGGCCGAGCAGTTCGGCAGGGGTGCCGTACTGGGCCAGCCGGCCACCGGTCGCGAAGACCGCGACCCGGTCGCCCATCCGCACCGCCTCGTCGATGTCGTGGGTGACCATGACGACGGTCTTGCCGAGCTCCTGCTGGATGCGCAGGAACTCGTCCTGCAGCCGGACCCTCACGACCGGGTCGACCGCTCCGAACGGCTCGTCCATGAGCAGCACCGGTGGGTTCGCGGCGAGAGCCCTGGCCACGCCGACCCGCTGCTGTTGACCGCCGGAGAGCTGGTGCGGGTAGCGGTCGCCGTACTGGGCAGGGTCGAGCCCCACCAGCTCCAGCAGTTCGTTGGCCCGCTTGCGCGCCACCGCCTTGGACTCGCCGTAGAGCAGCGGCACGGTCATCACGTTGGTGACGATCTTCTGGTGCGGGAACAGCCCGATCTGCTGGATGACGTAGCCGATCCCGCGCCGGAGCTTGACCGGGTCGGTGCGGGTGACGTCGACGCCGTCGATCTCGATGGTCCCCGTGGTGGGCTCGATCAGCCGGTTGATCATCTTCAGCGTCGTGGACTTGCCACAGCCGGACGGGCCGACGAGGACGACGAGCTCGCCCGCAGCCACGTCCAGATCTAGCTGCTGGACCGCCACCGTGCCGTCGTCGTAGGTCTTGCCGACCCCGGACAGCCGGATCATGGTGTGCCCGGTTCCCCGATCGGTAACCTCCATGCAGTGACACTACTGGCGGTCGGCGGGGCCTCGGCGCTGTCGTCCGCCGACGGCCCGACCTGCTACAGCCGGCTCACCAACGACTGGATCTGCGCGCAGTACGTCAAGGACTTCCGCCCGGAGCTCCAGCAGGCCACGATCGAGCACCTCCAGATCACCGCGCTCGCCGTCCTGCTCGGCGTCCTCATCGCGTTCCCGATGGCGCTCGTCGCGCGCCGCTACGCACGGCTCGAGTCGTCGATCCTCGGGATCGCCACCGGCATCTACACGATCCCATCGCTGGCCCTGCTGCCGCTGATGGTGCCGTTCACCGGGCTGTCGAAGACCACGGTGGTGATCGCGCTCGCCCTCTATGCCCTCACCATCTTGGTCCGGGCGATCCTCGAGGGGCTCCGCGGCGTACCCGACGAGGTCGTCGAGGCCGCCCGCGGGTTAGGGTACGGACCGACCCGGCTGCTGTTCCGGGTCGAGCTGCCGCTCGCCCTGCCGGTGATCATGGCCGGGCTGCGGGTGGCGACCGTCTCCACGGTGGCGCTCACGACGATCGGCTCGCTCGTGGCGTACGGCGGGCTGGGCAACCTGATCAAGGACGGCGTCAACTCGAACTTCCGAGCCGAGTTGTTCACGGCCTCGCTGCTGTGCGTGGTGATCGCGGTGCTGCTCGACGTGGTCATCGTGCTCACTCAACGGGCGATGACCCCGTGGGCCCGGGGGGTGCGCGCGTGAACGTCCTGTCCGACGCCTGGACCTACCTGACCACCAGCGCGAACTGGTCCGGCGACCAGGGGATGCTGCATCTGCTCCTGCAGCAGTTGCTCCTGACCGCGACCGCGCTGGCGATCGCCCTCCTGGTCGGGCTGCCGATCGCGCTGTGGCTCGGACATCTGGGTCGCGGCGGCTTCCTGGCCATCAACGTCTCCAACATCGGGCGAGCGATCCCGACCTTCGCCCTCCTGGCGATCTTCGTGACCGCGGACTTCCCCGGCACCGGCGAGTTCGGCCCGTACGGCCGGGCCGGGCTGGCCACGCTCTTCGCCCTGGCCCTGTTCGCGCTGCCGCCCCTGATCACCAACGCCTATGTCGCCGTACTCGAGGTCCCGGCCGAGATCAAGCAGGCCGCGGACGGCATGGGGATGACGGGGTTCCAGAAGTTCTGGCGGGTCGAGCTCCCGCTGGCTCTGCCACTCATCATGAGTGGCGCGCGGCTCGCGCTGGTGCAGGTATGGGCAACCGCGACGATCGCCGCCCTGGTCGCCGGTCCGGGACTCGGCCGGGTGATCACCGACGGCTTCTTCCGGACCAACTACGGCAAGGGCATCGCCGGCGCGATCGTGGTCGGCCTGGTCGCGCTGATGCTCGAACTGCTGGCCGCCGGTGGGCAACGGCTCGCCACTCCGGCCGGGATCGGGGGTTCGTCATCGAAACGTGACCCGAAGGGTGAACCGGGAATGTCGGCGGCCCCGCCTACGGTTGCAGCAAGCGCCGGCGCCGCCGGCACCCAGTGAGGCCCGCTCGGGGGGCAGCCTCATTCCGGACACGCGTGGCCGGCCGGTCACGGGACACAGAAGGAACGACCATGTCGACCAGAATGTCGATCAGACGACAGCTTGCGGCGGTGCTCTCCGTCGGCACCCTCTTCTTCGCCACGGCGTGTGCCGGTGACGACCTCAGCTCAGGCTCCGGCAACGCCGACGAGTCGACCAGCGCCTCGGCGACCACGTCCGAGTCCGGCGACGCGACCAGCGCGGGTGGACCGCTGACCCTGGCCGGCCAGAACTTCCCCGAGGCCACCTTGGTGGCTGCGATGTATCAACAGCTCCTCGAGAAGGCCGGCTACCAGGTCGAGGTCAAGCTGGTCGACTCGCGCGACGGCTACATGGCCACCTTCCCCGGTGACGTCGACGTCGTCCCCGAGTACGTCGGCGGCATCGTCAACTTCCTCAACTCGCAGAAGAACGGCGACAACGCGACCCCGTTCGAGGCCGGCGACGGCACCCAACTCGCCCAGGACGGCCAGGCGCTGCTCGACGAGGCCGGGATCACGCTGCTCGACCAGTCCGCCGCGACCGACACCAACGCGTTCATGGTCACCCAGAAGTACTCCGACGACAACGGCGTCACCAAGCTCTCCGACCTCGAGGGCGTCAGCGTCACGCTGGCCGCCGCACCCGACTGCGAGGGTCGGCTCGACTGCGAGGGCGGCCTGGTCGACCAGTACGGCATCGACATCAAGCAGGTGCTGCCGCTCGGCTACGCCAGCGACCAGACCTACCAGTCGGTGATCAGTGGCGAGTCCGAGCTGGGCGAGACCAGCACCACCGACGGCAGCCTGGAGTCCCAGGGTCTGGTCGTGCTGGAGGACGACAAGCAGATCCAGCCCGCGCAGAACCTCGTGCCGGCGGTCTCCACGGAGTTCCTCACCGCGCATCCCGATATCGCCGACATCCTCAACCCGCTGATGGCGGCGCTCACCACCGAGAACCTCACCGAGCTCAACGGCCGGGTGGCCGTCGACCGTGAGAAGCCGGAGGACGTGGCCGCCGACTTCCTCAGCCAGAACGGGCTCCTCTAGCCCGCCCGACGGTGGCTGAGGTGCGAGGAGCGCCAGCGACGAGCCTCGAAGCCTCCGAAGGGATGGCGCCCGGGCGAGTACCAGCCTCGGCTGCCGGGGCTTCGAGGCTCGCAAGCTCGCACCTCAGCCACCGTTAGCGCACGTCACCGCTCGGTGGACCGCACCTCCAGTGCGGCGGGCGCCACGGTCCGTACGTCGAGCACGTCGGCGGGCAGGTCGAGCCGTCGGCCGTCGGCGGACTCGACGCGGTCCAGCGGCCGGCCGAGGTCGCGCGCGTAGGCCACGACGGCCTCGGCCTCGGCGCGGCGGCCCTGTTCGACCAGCCAGCCGACCAGCCGGTCGGCGGGCAGCAGCCCCGAGTGGGTCAGCGACCGGGAGCCCCAGATCGACAGCACGCCGGTGCGCAGCAGCTCCCACCAGGCGTCGTCGCAGCCCGGCAGCTCGGCGAAGTAGCGGTGCAGGTCGCCGGCCAGGACCCGGTCGCGGAACATCGCGGTGACCTTGGGCGCGCCGTACTCCTCGACGCTGCGCAGGGAGGTGAGCTTGGTCTCCCAACGGTCGCGGAGGTCGTCCAGCGAGGAGCGCTGCTGGGTGATGGAGGACCCGTCGGAGCGGATCCGCCAGTGGTAGACCACCTCGGGGATCAGTCCGAACCGGCGCGCGCGGAGGTAGGCGAGCGTGGTGGTCGGCTGGTCCTCGTAGCGGGTCCCCTCGGGCCACGACAGCGCGGTGTCGCGCCAGAACGACGTCCGGAACAGCTTGTTCCACGCGAAGACGTCGCCGAGGATCTCGGGCAGGTCGTCGATCACCAGGTCCATCCGTTGGCGGTGCAGCCGTCGCATCCAGGGCGGCTCGACCAGGCGGGGGTCCTCGGCGGTGCCTTCCAGTCGGGCTACCGAGCCGACCACGAAGTCCGCACCGGTGCGGGTCAGCTGCTTGAGCAGCGCGGCATACGCCCCGGGCGGCACCATGTCATCGGAGTCGGCGAAGGCGAGCAGGTCGCCGGTGGCGTGCCGCAAACCCTCGTTGCGAGCCGCGCCGAGCCCGCGGTTCTCGGTGTGCACCACCCGCACCCGGGGGTCGCGGGCGGCGTAGGAGTCCGCGATCGCGCCCGACTCGTCGGGTGACCCGTCATCCACCACGACCACCTCGAGCCCGACTCGCCCCAGCGAGGGGGCCTGCGCCAGCACCGAGTCGAGGCACGCCGGGAGGTAGGCCGCGACGTCGTACGCCGGCACCACGACGCTCAGCAACGTGGAGCGGCGCCTCGCGAACATGGCCCGAACGTTAGCCACCGATACCATCGACCCCCGTGACCGAGCTCAGCCTGACCGACCCGACGACGTACCCGCGCAAGGTGCTCTTCGTCGCCGGCGCCGGCCGCAGCGGCACCAGCACGATGGCCGGGTTGATGCGGCTCATGGGGTTGCACGTGCCCCAGCCGGAGGTCGTGGCCGACGAGACCAACCCCAAGGGTTTCGGGGAGCCGCGCTGGGTGGTCGACCACCACGACCGGCTGCTCAAGGAGGCGTTGGTCCAGGTCAGCGACTCGCGACCCGAGGCGTGGTTCGAGACGGGGCGGGTCGCCACGCGCGAGCCCGAGCGGATCGCGACCGCCGAGTGGCTGGAGTCGCACTTCCAGGTCAGCCCTGAGCTGGTGGTCAAGGACCCGCGGCTGGGCTGGTTCCTTGGCCTGTGGCGGGTCGCGGCGGTCCGGACCGGCGCCACCCCGGTCTTCGCGACCATGCTGCGCGCGCCCAGCGAGGTGGTCGGCAGCAAGCAGACCTACTACGCCAACCGACTCGGCTCGGCGCACCTGGCGGCGAGCTGGCTCAACATGATGCTCCACACCGAGCGCGGCACCCGCGAGTCGGTCGCCGACGGGGGCCGCGTCTTCGTGCGCTACGAGGACCTCCTCACCGACTGGGTGAAGACCAGCATGTACGTCGCCGAGACGCTCCAGCTTCAGCACGTGCTGCACGCCGACAGCGAGCAGATCCGGGACGGCCATCGGTTCGTCGACCCCAACCTGCGCCGGATGAGCCAGTCGCTCGACGACCTCGGTCTGCCCCCGCGGCTCCACGAGCTCACCGGGTCGACCTGGGAGGAGCTCAACAAGCTGGCCGACCCGGGCGGCGACACTCCCGCGGTGCACGAGGCGCTCGACCAGCTGCGCGAGGCGTACGTCGACCTCTACGAGGAGTCGGCGGCCATCTCGCGGTCGTCGGTGGTCGCCGCCGAGCAACGGCTCAAGCGACAGCGCAGCGACGCACCGCCGCCCGCGCCGAGCGGCGCCGACCGGATCCCGCACGGTGTCCGGGCCGCGATCCCGCCATCGGTACGGCGCGGCCTGCGCAAGGTCGCCGGCCGCGAGCGGCCGGCGTGAGAGGTGCTGGCGTGAGCGCGACCGGCCTGGCCAATCTCGAGGGTCACAGCGACTTCGACATCACCTGGCCCTGGACCCGACCCGGCGGACTGCGCCCGGGCAGCACCGCCGTGCTCCGGGTCAAGGACGAGGCGCGCAGCCTGCCCTGGGTGTTGCCCCCGCTGCTGCGCGCCACCGACCACGTGCTCGTGGTCGACAACGGCTCGACCGACGGCACCCCCGAGGTGGCCGCCAGGACCTCCCAGGACGTGGGACTGTCGCACAAATTGTCACAGGCGACCTACCCCTTCGCGGTGGCTCGCGCCGGCGCCGAGCACCTGGCGACGCCCGAGCTCTCCGTGCACTCGCTGTCGTACTTCTACAACTGGTGCTTTGCCCAGGTGGAGACCCGCTACTCGTGGAAGTGGGACGGCGACATGGTCCTCACCACTGAAGGCGAGGTGTCGATCGGTGACCTCGGCTGGCAGGTGGGGGACGTCCAGTCGATCATCCGGGTCCCGCGTCATGGTCTCTACCTCGAGAGCGAGTCGAAGGGCTTCCTCGACCTCGGTCTGCGCAACGCCGAGGAGTGGGGCTTCCCGATGGGGCCCGACTTCGTGTTCACCAAGGCCTACGAGTGGGAGATCCGCACCACGCCGCAGCCGGTGCGCTCGATCGGGCTCCCGCACGGTTTGTGTGTGGAGTTGAAGTACCTCGACGGCGACGAGTTCGCGCACTGGACCGACCCCGCGTCCTTCGCCACGTCGTACCGCAACAAGCGCAAGCGGCGCGAGTGGACCGTCTACAACGCACTGCTGGAGGGCACCGTGCTCCCGGGTGTCCACGAGATCACCGCACCGCCCGGCGTGCACATCGTCGACCACGTCACCCAGGAGTGGCTTCCCCGCGCCCCGCGGCCGCTCGAGGTCGGGCTGCCCGAACTCGCACCGCAGTCGCCGGCCCAGCAGGCGCTGGCGTCCAGAGAGGCCAGCGAGTCCGGGAAGTAAACCCCGCGGTCGTGTCGTGCTCGTCACGCCCGGAGCGGTGTCGGGACGGGAAACAACGTCGTACCGTTGGCGTTACAGCAACGAAGTAGTCCGGTACCCGCCTCGGTGGGATTGGAACGAAACGGAGTCCACATGGCTCACCTCACGGTGGGTGTCGTCGGTGCGGGTCGCGTCGGCGCAGTCCTCGGTGCAGCATTGCGCGCGGCCGGTCATGACGTGGTCGCGGCGGCCGGCGAGTCCGACGCATCGCGTCGGCGGATCGCCGAACTGTTGCCCGGCGTCGCGCGTCGCAAGCCCACCGTCGTGGCGCGGGCCTGCGACCTGCTGCTGCTCGCCGTACCCGACGACATGCTGCGCAACGTCGTGACCATGCTGGCCGACAGCGGCGCCCTGCACGCCGGTCAGTACGTCGTGCACACCTCGGGCCGGCACGGACTCGAGGTCCTCGCCCCGGCCCGGGCGGTCGGAGCCCGGGTGGCGGCGATGCACCCGGCGATGACGTTCACCGGCACCCAGGTCGACCTCGATCGCCTCCCGGGCACGGTCTTCGGTCTCACCGCAGGCACCGACGAGCGGGCGTTGATCGAGGGCCTGGTCGCCGACCTCGGCGGGACCCCGATGTGGGTGCCCGAGGAGATGCGCACGCTCTACCACGCGGGTCTGGCGCACGGGGCCAACCACCTGGTCACGCTGGTCACCGAGGCGATGGAGATCCTCTCCGCCGCCGGCGCGGCCGACCCGGCGAGCACCCTGCGACCGCTCCTCACGGCCGCCCTCGACAACGCGCTGGCGCAGGGCGACGCGGCGCTCACCGGGCCGATCGTGCGGGGCGACCTCGGCACCGTCCAGGCCCACCTCTACGACATCACCGCCAACGCGCCGCAGACCCTCCCGTCGTACGTCGCACTGGCCCGCGCGACCCTCGACCGAGCGGTCACCGATGGCCGGGTGGTCCCGATCCGGGCGGCTCGGATCCGCGATCTCCTCGACGCCGCGGCGACCGGTGCCCCGCTGGGTGAGGTCCGGACACCCGGGCAGGCATGAGTCGGGAGCCCGTCCTCGCGCACACGCGCGAGGAGCTCGCCGCGCTGCTCGCCGACGCCCGCGGCGCCGGTCGGCAGGTCGGACTGGTGCCCACCATGGGCGCGCTGCACGAGGGTCACGCCAGCCTGCTCCGGGTCGCTCGCGCGCGGAGCGGCGCCGGCCCGGTCGTCACCTCGATCTTCGTCAACCCGTTGCAGTTCGGGCCCTCGGAGGATCTCGACCGCTATCCACGCACCCTCGAGGCCGACCTCGAGGTGTGTGCCCGCGAGGGTGCCGACGTCGTCTTCGCGCCGGCAGTGGACGAGGTCTACCCGGGGTGGCCCGCTCAGCCCCAGGTCACCGTCGAGCCCGGTCCGCTGGCCACCGTGCTCGAGGGCCGGACCCGGCCGGGCCACTTCCGCGGCGTGCTCACCGTGGTCGCCAAGCTGTTCGGCCTGGTCCGCCCCGACCTCGCGGTCTTCGGCGAGAAGGACTACCAGCAGCTGGTGCTCGTGCGCCGGATGGTCGACGACCTCTGCCTCGGCGTCGAGGTCGTGGGTGCCGAGACCCAGCGCGAGGCGGACGGCCTCGCGATGTCGAGCCGCAACCGCTACCTCGACGAGGAGCAGCGCCGTGAGTCGGTCGTGCTCCATCGGGCCCTGCGCGCCGCCCAGGACGACGCGGCGCGGGGCGCCAACGCCGCCCTGGGCGCGGCTCGGGCGGCGCTGCGGACCAGCCACGGCGTCGACCTCGACTATCTGGTGGTCACCGACCCCGAGCTCGGCGCCCTCCCGGCCGACGCGCCCCCCGGCACACGGGCGCGGGTCCTGGTCGCGGTGACGGCTGGCTGCGCTTTCGTCAGCCCGCTCTCGGCCATCATC
>ERZ761607.3141-NODE-3141-length-16443-cov-8.094276_pt1 | contig 16443 bp, 16 predicted proteins | sample MGYA00511164_ERZ761607 | MGnify/ENA primary metagenome ERZ761607 (study PRJEB28899, sample SAMN02445080) | bioreactor sludge metagenome | biome: EBPR sludge | place: Australia: Brisbane, Thorneside Wastewater Treatment Plant | collected 2011-06-22 ...
TATCTGCTGGGCGGGCGCTGGTCGCTGCGCGATCCGAGCTTGCGGCGGCTGGCCTTGCTGTTGGTGATCTCCGCCGCCGCCACGATTCCGGTGATCCTGCTGGGCGATGCGGTGCTCGCCGCAGTGTTCGACCGGATCGACGATCCGCGCTACGGTTCCCTGTTGGCGGCGACCTTATTGTTTTTCGCGCCGACCGTCATTGCGGGCATGGTGTCGCCCTATGCGGTCCGCCTGCTGGTGCGCGATTCTCGAACCAGCGGCCATTTCGCCGGCTTGCTGTATTTTTTTTCGACCTTCGGTAGCGCGGCGGGAACTATCCTGACCTCGTTTTATCTGGTTCTTTACTTTGAAATCAATCAAATCCTGACCGGCTTGATCGGTGTTTCGCTGGCTTTGGGTTTGCTCGCCACCGTCATCGGACATCGTGAAAATGCGCCCGATCCATCGTCTTAAGACGCTGTTCGCGCTGGTTGTCTCGCTTGTGACTACCTCATCCGCCGCCGCCAACGTCATCCATACCGAGAAGTCGCTGTATCGCAATATCCTGATTTACGAGGAAGGCGGCCAGCGCTGCATGAGTTTTAGCCGGCGGGAGCAAAGTACGCGGCAAACCTGCAAGTCCTTGAGCGATCCCGATGAATTTGTGTTCACTTATACCAAGATGATGATGGGCGCGCTGTACTTGAATCCCGATCCTCATCGAGTTTTGATCATTGGGTTGGGTGGGGGCGTGCTGCCGACGGCGCTGGCGGCGATCTATCCCGACGCGGCCATCGACATCGTGGAAATCGATCCGGCGGTGGTCAGGGTCGCCAAGCAGTTTTTTGGGTTCAATCCGAGCGCAAAAATACGGGTGATCGAGGAAGACGGGCGGGTGTTCGCCAAACGGGCCGGTCAAGCCGACGGGCGCTACGATCTGATCATGCTGGATGCCTTCGATCACCAGTACATTCCCGAACACTTGCTGACCCAGGAATTTCTACTGGAGATCAAGAAGCTGCTGACAACCGACGGGGTTTTGGCGGCGAATACCTTTTCAACCAGCCAGCTCTACGACCACGAGTCGACAACTTATCAATCCGTCTTCGGCGATTTTTACAACCTGCGGGTGCAGTGGAAGAACCGCATCATTCTGGCCAAATTGGGCGGATTGCCCGCCCGCGAGGCGCTCGAAACTCACGCCGCCGCGCTGGAGTCGAAGCTGCAAGCGCTCGGCTTCGGCCGCGATTGGTTGCTGCCGCTGTTTTCGACCAAGCCGGATTGGAAAGCGGACGCCCGCGTTTTGACCGATCAGTATTCGCCTTCTAACCTGTTGAATACGCCGGTGTTTTAGCCGGTTTCCGCCGGCTTCTGTCACGCAACTGACTGGCCGATGCGATCCAGTTCGGCCTTGAAACGGCTAGGGTCGTTTTTTAACTCGTTCAGCGGCAGGGCGAAAAACGCCTCGATCCGCGCCCGGAGTATTCGGTAGGCGCGCGCGAACGCCGCGTCGATTTCGTCGTCGGTCCCGGTGGCGCGGGCGGGATCGTCCACGCCCCAATGGGTCCGCAACGCCGGTCCCAGATAGGCCGGACACGTTTCGCCCGCCGCGCTGGCGCAGACCGTGATGACGATGTCCGGCGTCACCGGCAGGTCATCCCAGGATTTGCTGTAATAGCCTTCGGTCGAGATGCCTTCCCGCGCCAGCAGCGCCAGCGAGCGGGGATGGATTTGGCCGGTCGGATGGCTGCCGGCGCTTAGGGCTTGCCAACCCAGCGTGGCGAGGTGGTTGAAAGCGGCCTCGCCCAGGATCGAGCGGCAGGAATTGCCCGTGCACAGAAACAGTACGTTCATGTCGGCGGTGTCCAGCGAAGGTGGGGAAATCGAACTAGCGCGCGGTTTCCGGAGCCGGAAGCGGGAGGCCCCGCTCGTACCAGCCGCGACTGCGGTTGACGATCTGGGCCACCAACAGCATCACCGGCACCTCGATCAGCACACCGACCACGGTCGCCAGCGCCGCGCCCGACTCGAAACCAAACAAGGCAATTGCCGCCGCCACCGCGAGTTCAAAAAAATTGCTGGCGCCGATCAGGGCGGAGGGACCCGCCACGCAATGCGGCGAACCGACTTTGCGGTTTAGCCAGTACGCCAGCCCGGCGTTGAAAAACACTTGAAACAAGATCGGCACGGCCAGCAACAAAATCACTAGCGGCTGGCGGACGATCTGTTCGCCCTGAAAGCCGAACAGCAGCACCAAGGTCGTCAGCAGCGCCACCAGCGAAACCGGGCCGAGCGTTTCCAGCAATCGCGCCAAACCCGCCGGGCCATGGGCCCTCAACACCGCGCCGCGCACCACTTGAGCGATGAGCAACGGAATGACGATGTACAGCACCACCGACAAGAACAGGGTTTGCCACGGCACCACGATGGAGGTCAACCCCAGCAGCAGCACCACAATGGGGCCGAAGGCGAATACCATGATCAGATCGTTCAGCGCGACCTGGGTCAGGGTGAAATGCGGTTCGCCTCGGGTCAGGTTACTCCAGACGAACACCATCGCGGTGCAGGGCGCGGCGGCCAGCAAAATCAATCCGGCAATATAGGATTCGATTTGTTCGGCCGGCAGCAGTGGCGCGAACAAGCCGCCGACGAACAGCCAACCGAGCAGCGCCATCGAAAAGGGTTTAATGCCCCAATTGATGAACAGCGTGACGCCGATCCCGCGCCAGTATTGACCGACCTCGCGCAGCGCGGAGAAGTCGATCTTGACCAGCATCGGAACGATCATCAGCCAGATCAGCACCGCCACCGGCAGGTTGACCCGCGCGAGTTCCAGCTTGCCGATGGTTTGAAATAGATCCGGCAACCCATGGCCCAGCAGGATGCCGGTGACGATGCACAGCGCCACCCACAGGCTCAAGTAGCGCTCGAAAAGGCCCAGCCGAACTCCTTCGGCGGCTTTGGCGTTGGCTTCGCAAACGGCGCTCATTCGTTGTTCTCCGGCAAGGTGGTTCCGATCTTGTCGCCCAGCATGGCGGGCAGGTTGCAGCAATGCTCGGTCAAATAGGCCAGCAGCTCGACGATCGCTTCACAGCGCGCCTGATAGATCAACAGGCGGCCCTCGCGGCGGCAATCGAGCAGGCCGGCCTGCTGCAAGGTTTTCAGGTGGAACGACAGGGTTGCCAGTGGCAGGCCAAAACGCTCGCCTACCTGGCCGGCGGGTTGCGGGCCGGTTTGCGCCAGATGACGGAAAATCTGTAGGCGAGTGTCTTGCGCGAGCGCGCTCAAAATGGCGATGGCGACCGACGTTTCCATATTTCCAAATATATAGAAATGTTTTGGCGCAAGCAATGCCGGTTTAGGGCCTTAGCGAACGTCAGAGCGCGTTTTTAGACGAGAGCGCCCGGCCAGCGTCCGGCGCTCTTTCTTGACTGTCGGAAGCAACGCGATCAACCGGCCATCCGGCCCGGCAGCACGTCTTTCAGCTTGGCGCGCGCTTCGCGCAGCATCTTTTCGGTGGTCGGCCAGTCGATGCAGGCGTCCGTGACCGATACGCCGTATTGGAGCTGGCTGCGGTCGGCGGGAATGGATTGATTGCCCCATCCCAGATTGCTTTCGACCATCAAGCCGATGATCGATTGATTGCCTTCGAGGATTTGATGGACGCAATCGCGCATCACCAGAGGTTGGACGGCCGGGTCCTTGAAGGAATTGGCGTGGCTGCAATCGACCACGATATTCACCGGCAACTTCTTTTCGCGCAGGGCTTTTTCGCTCAGCGCGATGGATACCGAATCGTAGTTGGGCCGGTCGCCGCCGCGCAGCACCATGTGGCCGTAACGGTTGCCGGTGGTGCGGATGACCGCCGAGCGTCCGAACTGATCGATGCCGAGGAAACTGTGCGGGCGGGCGGCGGACTGCAAGGCGTTGATCGCGACTTCCAAACTGCCGTTGGTGCCGTTCTTGAAGCCGACCGGGGTGGACAGTCCGCTGGCGATTTCTCGGTGAGTTTGCGACTCGGTGGTCCGCGCTCCGATGGCGGTCCAGGCGATCAGGTCGGAAATGTATTGCGGGCTGATCGGATCGAGCGCTTCGGTGCCGGCGGGCAGTCCCATTTCCGCCAGTTCCAGCAACAAGCCGCGCGCTACTTGCAGGCCTTCCTCAATGTGGAAGGAATCGTCCATGCGCGGGTCGTTGATCAGGCCCTTCCAACCGACCGTGGTGCGCGGCTTTTCGAAATACACCCGCATGATGATGAACAAGGTATCGTTCACCTCATCGGCCAGCGCTTTCAACCGTTGGGCATAGTCGCGCGCCGCCGCGACATCGTGAATCGAACAGGGGCCGACCACCACGAACAGTCGCGGGTCTTGGCGGTCGAGAATGCGTTGCAAGGTCTGCCGGCCTTCGAGCACCGTGCGTTCGGCGTTATCGGTCAGCGGTAGTTTCTGTTTGATTTCTTCGGGCGTCAGCAGCACGTCTTGAGCGGAGACATTAACGTTGTGGATCAGATTCGGATGCATGGAGGTTCCTGCGGAAAGTGACAAAAGACGGCCCCTGAGTCAGGCGCGATCATAAAGGGGCCCTCATAATAGTGGAGCGGCGTGGCTAGGGGAATGACCGAGCGATTGGCGATTCACCTCAACCGCAGGTTTCGCGCAGGCTGATGATCGGCCAACCGCGTTCGCGCGCGTATTGGGCCAGCGTTTGAGCGGGGTCTACCGCGACCGGGTGGGTGACGAGATCGAGCAGCGGCAGATCGTTGTGGGAATCGCTGTAAAACCAGCTGCCGGCAAGCTCGTGGCCGGTTTCCGCCAGCCACGCCCGCAAGCGCTCGACCTTGCCGTGCTGGAAGCAGGGAGTGCCGAGCGGCCGGCCGGTGTAGCGGCCGTCGATGAACTCGATGTCCGTCGCCAGCAAATGCGGCACGCCGAGCCTTTGCGCGATGGGTTCGGTGATGAAGCGGTTGGTGGCGGTGATGATCAGCAGGGTGTCGCCGGCGTTCCGGTGCCGCGCCAATAAAGCCAGCGCCTCGGGCAGGATGATGGGCTCGATTTTGTCCTGAAGAAAGCGGGCGCGCCATTCCAGCAACCGGGCGGGCGGATGCGCGCTCAACGGCTGTAGCATGAAGTTCAGAAAGGCTTGAATGTCCAGGGTGCCGGCGCGGTAAGCATCATAAAAACGCTGGTTTTCCCGCTCGTAGGCGTCCTCATCGACCAGCCCTTGCTCGATCAGAAAGCGGCCCCACAAGTAATCGCTGTCGTCGCCCAACAGGGTGTTGTCCAGATCGAAAATCGCCAGACTCATGATGGTTCGATCTCCCGGCGCGCTCAATCGATACGGTACTGGCGCAGTTTCTTGCGCAGCGTGCCGCGATTGATGCCGAGGATTTCGGCGGCCTTGGTCTGATTGCCGCCGGTGAAATGCATCACGATCTCCAACAACGGAGGTTCCACCTCGCGCTGCACCAGATCGTACAGATTGCTGGGGGCTTGGCCGCCGAGATTGTGAAAATAGATGCGCAAGGTTTCGAACACGTGCTCGCGCAGCGGGGTGGCGGGCAGCAGGTCGACCGGAGAATCAGGGGTGGAAATGTTCATGCAGCCAGGCGCTCCTTGTTAGCTTTATTCGCCAGACGCTCGAAAAAGTCGCGGGCCAGCGCAAGCTGCTCGCGGGGATGTTCGACAGCATTGATGCGAGCGCGAAACTCCGCTCCCTCCCGCCAGTGCTGGCTGTACCAGGCCAGATGTTTGCGGGCGATGCAGACGCCGGCGGTTTCACCGTAAAAGTCATGCAAGCTTTCCAGGTGGCCGCAAACCCATTGCCCGATGCGCTCGACGGAGGGCGGGGGCAACCGTTGGCCGGTTCTCAAGTAATGGGTGATGTCACGGAAAATCCACGGCCGGCCTCGGGCGGCTCGGCCGATCATGAGGCCGTCCGCGCCGGTGTGATCGAGCACCCAGCGCGCGCGCTCGGGGCTATCGATATCGCCGTTGGCGATCACCGGGATCGCCACGGCCTGCTTGATGGCGCGGATGGCGGTGTAATCCACCGGTCCCGCATACCCGCAAGCCCGCGTGCGGCCGTGCACGGCCAGGGCCTGAATTCCCGACTGTTCGGCGATCCGGGCGACGGCGGCGCCGTTGCGGTGTTCCCGATCCCAGCCGATGCGAATTTTTAACGTGACCGGTACCGAGACCGCGCCGACCACGGCGTCCAGAATGCGTCTGACCAGCGGTTCGTCGCGCAGCAACGCCGCGCCCGCCAGCGCGCCGCATACTTTTTTGGCCGGACAACCCATGTTGATGTCGATGATTTGCGCGCCTTGAGCCACGCTGGATCGGGCGGCTTCGGCCAGGGCTTGAGGGTCGACGCCGAGAATTTGCACGCTGCGCGGGTCGGATTCGCCGCGGTGGTCGAGGCGCAATTGGGTCTTGCGGCTGGCGCGAAGCCGAGGATCGGCGCTGACCATTTCGGAAACCGCCAAGCTCGCCCCCAGCCGGCGGCACAGCAACCGGAACGGCCGGTCGCTGATTCCGGCCATCGGGGCCAGAACGAGCGAGGGATCGAGGAGGTAAGGTCCGATTCGCATGGCGGCAGCGGCGGGTGAGCAGGATGGGATCAGCCGGTCAGGTTGCGGGAGGGAGCGGGATCTGACGTGCTCGACTGGCATTCACCGGCGAACGCCTTCCAGCAGCACCCAGTCCTCGCGTAAGGTTTGATCGTGGAGTCGAAAGTCGTGCGAGAAGGCTGCTTGCACTACATCCGCGTGTTGTTCGAGGACGCCGCAGAGCAATAGCCGGCCGCCCGGTTTGACTCTCCGCCCGAATTCCGGAGCCAGTTGCACCAGTACCCTCGCCAGAATATTAGCCAGCAACAGATCAACTTGTAAGGCGGCCGGCAGCGCTTCGGGATAAGAGAATTCGATGCGATCCTCGACTTTGTTGGCGTCGGCGTTATCGTCGCTGGCAAGCAAGGCTTGCGGGTCGATGTCCACCGCCCAAACCCGCCTTGCGCCCAATTTAGCGGCCGCGATGGCGAGAACGCCGGAACCGCAGCCGTAATCCAGCACGGTTTTACCCGTTAAATCCGCCGCGTCCAGCCATTCCAGGCACAGCGCCGTGGTCGGATGGGTGCCGGTGCCGAAGGCCAGGCCAGGATCGAGTTGGATATTGACCGCCGCTGGTTCGGGCGGCGTCTGGCAACTCGGACAAATCCACAGCCGCCGACCGAAGCGCATCGGGTGAAAATGCTCCATCCAAGCCCGCACCCAGTCGCGTTCTTCCAGAGCGGTCAAACGGCATTCAGGGAGCGCCGGCGCGTGCAGGAATCGCCGCAGTTGCCCCTTCACCACTTCGATATCGGTCTGGGCGTCGAACAATCCGGTGACGCGGGTGTGCCGCCACAGCGGCGTTTGGCCTGGAGCGGGTTCCAGCACGGGTTGATCGCCCGCATCGGCCAGCGTGACCGCCAGCGCCCCGGCTTCCAATAAAGCATCTTCCAGTTGTTCGGGTCGATGCTCGATGGCGTCAAGCGTCAGTTGCAGCCATGGGGCCGTCGCATCATCGCTCATGGGGTTATAACCTTACATCCATTCAGTGGATAAAGCTTAGCGCATCCATCGCCGGGCGTCGCCGGTTCGGCCAGCCGCGCTCAACGGATTCCGAGTAATTGCTTTTCCAGATAGTGGATGTTGGCCCCGCCGGCGACGAATCGGGCATCGTTTAGAATGCGCTGATGGAGCGGCGCGTTAGTCTTGATGCCTTCGATCACCAATTCCGCCAGCGCGTTGCGCATCCGGGCGATCGCCGCCTCGCGGGTTTCGCCGTGGGCGATCAGCTTGCCGATCATCGAATCGTAGTTCGGCGGCACTCGATAACCGTTATAGATGTGGGAATCCACCCGAATCCCCGGTCCGCCCGGCGCGTGATATTGGGTGATGGTGCCAGGGGAGGGACTGAACGTGGTGGGATCTTCGGCGTTGAGACGGCACTCAAGGGCGTGGCCGGTGATGTGGATATCTTTCTGCTGGTAGCCGAGCGGTTCGCCGGAGGCGATCAGCAGTTGCTGCTTGACGATGTCCACCCCGGTGATCAGTTCGGTAATGGGATGTTCGACTTGGACTCGGGTGTTCATCTCGATGAAATAGAACTTGTCGTCCTGATATAAAAATTCGAAGGTACCCGCCCCTCGGTAGCCGATGCGCCGGCAGGCGTCCACGCAGAGTTGGCCGATGCGCCGGCGCTGTTGGCTCGTGATGCCCGGAGCCGGCGCTTCCTCAAGCACTTTTTGATGGCGGCGTTGCATCGAGCAATCCCGTTCACCGAGGTGAATGGCGTTGCCGTGGTTGTCGGCCAATACTTGAATTTCCACATGGCGCGGATGCTCCAAGTATTTTTCCATATACACGACCGGGTTGCCGAACGCGGCGTTGGCCTCGCTGCGGGTCAGGTCGATGGTGGTCAACAGCGCCGCTTCACCGTGCACGACGCGCATGCCGCGCCCGCCGCCGCCGCCGGCGGCCTTGACGATAATCGGATAGCCGATCCCGCGCGCCAGTCGGAGGGTTTCTTGATCGTCATCGCCCAAGGGGCCGTCGGACCCTGGAACGCAAGGTACTCCGGCATCTTTCATCGCCTTGATCGCCGAAACCTTGTCGCCCATCAAGCGAATGGTGTCGGGCTGTGGTCCGATGAAAATAAAGCCGCTTTGCTCGACCCGTTCGGCGAAATCGGCGTTCTCGGACAAAAACCCGTAGCCGGGATGGATTGCCACCGCGTCGGTGACTTCGGCGGCGCTGATCAGCGCCGGCATGTTCAGATAACTTTCAGCGGCGGGCGGCGGGCCGATGCAGACCGTCTCATCGGCCAACCGCACATGCTTTAAATCGCGGTCCACGGTGGAATGAACGGCCACGGTCCGAATGCCCAATTCCCGGCAAGCCCGCAGGATCCGCAAGGCGATTTCCCCGCGGTTGGCGATGACGACTTTATCGAGCATGATCGCTTATTCGATGATCAGCAACGGCTGGTCGTATTCGACCGGCTGGCCGTTCTCGACCAGAATCCGGGTCACCGTTCCCGCCCGATCGGACTCGATCTGGTTAAACATTTTCATCGCCTCGATGATGCAGACGGGATCGCCGACATTCACTTGCTGGCCGATTTCGATGAAGGGCTTGGAACCGGGCGAAGCAGAGCGGTAAAAAGTGCCTACCATCGGCGAATGCAGTACGTGTCCCTTGATGGGCTCCGGCTCGGCCGTTGCGGCGGCGAGAGTCGCGATGGGGGCTGGAGCGGACGCAGGCATGGCCGGAGGGTGGCCATAAGCCGGCGCGGCCCACAAGGGCGGTGGCGGCAGGGCCGTCGGGCCGCTTTGCGGATAACGGCTGATGCGCACCGAGTCTTCGGCTTCCTTGATTTCAATCTCGGCGATACCCGAGGTTTCAAGCAGCTCGATCAATTTTTTGATCTTACGGATATCCATCGGCATGGCGGCTACCAGCGTGCGGTGTCAAGGTCATGATCGGCGCGCATCGTCATCGCTTCGCGATCCGACGCGCCTGAGCCGCTGATACATCCGAACGCCCTACTTGACGAGTAGCGGTGGCGGCGGAACGGCTTGGGAAAGTCCAACAGACTCGGATGCATTCCATTCGCTAACGACAAACTAACCATGGAGCAAGGCGTCGTCCCTATAAAAGAAGGGCAGATTCTGCATAAAGCCGAGGTGAGTGTCTAGCGGAGCGGTGGCGTTGAATAGGGCTTTTCGTGTCAACTAGTTCATAATTCGAAAATTTTCAGAGCGAGGATTAGCAGCTGTTCTTTTGGTTAAAGTTTCTAAAAAAATTTTCGAAGATGCAGGGTCAAAATCACCCATCGCCATAACGGGCGATGAGTCATGGATTGGGCGTTTTTAGCCGGCAGTAGTTGCGTATAATAAATGTGACGCTCTGTAGGTGGTAGTGGGATGGTTGAGAGGTTTTTTATTGGATTTGTAGTCTCAGCGAAACATCGGTCGGGTCAAGGGGTATTGTAGGGTTGCCAACGCCCCATCATGCCGGGCTCGGTAAAGCAATAGGGTGTTGCGCTTCGAACGCCTATCTTGAGTGCGTGATTCAGCAATCATCGGTTTATTGCCGATCCGCCGATCATTCTGTTGATCGCGCCCGATGAATTGGCGAATCCGAAGTTTGCCATATACGTCTTGCCGCTTTCTCAGCCTCGCAATCAGCGGCTGAATCTGGTTTGCCGATGACACATCGTCTTTTTCCAGAAAAAGCTCTATAACGGCATAAGCTAAGCGATCATTGCCAGCATCCTGATACTCGTAAATCCGAACATCATAGGGGTAATTCAAGGACCGAAGTTCTTCAACCAGCGCATGGATGAAGGATGTTGCCTCTTGTACTGGAAAACAACCAACGAATACCCCAATACAGTCCGCCGATATCAGCCCTAACTTCGTATGGAAACTGCGTAAGGCCGGTACAAAACGCCAAGGGCGGGCAATAATATAGCAATAGATTGTAAAGATTCCGATAAAGCTTACTAACATCCAGGCTTCGGGAATCTTTAGATAAAGTCCCGCAAGTCCGATCATTCCAAATAAAAATTGGATCGACGCCATCAGATATACGATATCCTGGGTTCGGAATCCAGCCCGTATCAGTAAATGATGCAGATGATTTCTATCAGGGTAGAAAGGCGAGTTACGATAATAAATTCTGCGGATCATAACGCCCACGGCGTCCATCAGAGGCACCGCTACAATCCAAAGCGCTGTAACTGGCGTCATGGCGCGATCATTGCCTTGGCTTAAGTGAATTAATAGCCAAGAAAAAAGTAAGCCCAGTAACATACTGCCGTTATCGCCCAGGAAAACCGCCGCCCTCCGACGATTTCCATGACGCAGGTTATAATAGAGAAAGCCGCTCAAACCACCCAGTAGGGTTACAACCAAGCCTAGATAAGCTTCTTCGCCAGCAACAAAAGTGACCACGGCAACCATCAAGAAACTGACAAAAGAAAGCGAACCCGCTAAACCGTCGAGACCGTCGATCATATTTAGTGCATTGATGACACCGATCGTGGCGAATACTGTGAACGGCAGGCTAACAAGCCCCAGCACAAAAACTTGGCCGGAAAACATGCTGCCCAAGTCTAGAAGGATGACTCCGCCCCAAATCGCCATTGCTACCGCTATCGCGGTTTGGGCTAAAAGCCTTATTTTATAGTTGAGATGCCAGATATCATCCGCAAAGCCTGTTAAAAATATGGTGATAATTGAAGCCATTAAACATTCAAATGGGATGCTGGATAACAGGTGAGAACCATCGATAATGCTTAGTCCAACAATTATAGCAAAAAATATGCCCACACCACCTATAAAAGGGGTAATTGTATCATGTGCTTTATGACCTTCAGGGCGATCCGTAATATCAAAATAGTGAGATAGTGGGATACCGATGCGGATAGAGATCCAGGAAATCGCCAAGCTGAGTGTAAATAAAGCCACTAAGGAAGTAACTAATGATGTCATAAAGTTTCCTTGACTATAAAGAATAAGCGATGATAGAATAATGAAATTTTATAAAAATTATATAAGGAATCTTAAAGGAAGTTTTTGCATATTATAGGTTGGGTTCTAAAATAACAACTATCATAAATTAGCGGTAGTGCCTCAGTTTGAAAATTAGCGTTTCTCAAGGTGCTTTCTATCAATGTGTTAACTCAATCGGAATTTCAAACTGAGACACTACCAAATTAGCCCAGATCTTTGCATTAAATCGAACTTACCCATATTTTGACTAAGTTAAGTTTTTCAAGGTCTAAGAGACTATCCGAAAATTAAGTTATTGATATTTTTATTTAAAAATAATATGGTTTGGTTGTAAAAAGAGGATTTGAATTAAAGCGGGTGCAAATTCGAAATGATGCCTGATAAAAGATATCCGAGCGATCTGACGGATGAAGAATGGACAGTGGTCGAAGAATGCCTGCGGGGAGAAGAAGCGCTGGGGGCAGGCCGCCCCTTGGAAGTGGAGTTGAGACGGGTATGGGATGCGATTTTGTATCTCAATAAGACAGGGTGTCAGTGGGCGTACTTACCGCATGATTTTCCACCGCGCACGACCGTGAACTCCCATTATATGAAATGGATGGCGATTATATGAAATGGATGGCGAGTGGCCTGTTCGAGCGGGTGACTGCGCAAATCCGTCGGCAGTTACGAAAAAAAACGGTCGAACCGAGGAACCGAGTGCGGGGATCATTGACAGTTAAAGCGTCAAAGGCACGGCCGAATCCGCCGAGGAGTCCGGCTTTGACGGTTATAAGAAGGTCAAGGGTAGAAAGCATCATCTTGTGACCGATACCACCGGTTGTGTGCTGGCCGTGGGGGTCCATGCCGCCAATGTCCACGACAGTCAGGGCGCTTACCCTCTACTGAAGACCCTCTTTGAAACGGTGCCCACGCCGCGCCGGATTTGGGCCGATCAAGCCTATCAGGGAGACTTGGTTGAGTGGGTCAAAAAGACCTTTTCTTGTGAGCTGGAGATCGTGCGCAGAACCGCAAAAGCGTTTAAAGTGTTACCGCGCCGTTGGGTGGTGGAACGCACCTTGGCCTGGTTAAGTCGCTATCGTCGATTAGTCCGTGTCTATGAAAAAAGAGTCGCTTCCAGTATCGCCATGATTTGGGTTTCTTCTATCCGCATCTTGCTGAAGAAATTGTGCGCTCCTATTCCTGAAGAAAACTCCAGTTAATCAACTGCCTCTCAATGGAAATTTTCGGATAGGCTCTAAGGTGCTGCCCCGCCGTTGGGTGGTGGAACGTACCCTGGCCTGGTTAACCCGCTATCATCGATTGGTGCGTGTCTATGAAAAAAGAGTGGCTTCCAGTGTCGCTATGATCTGGGTTTCTTCTATCCGCATTTTGCTAAAGAAACTCTGTCCTCTTATCCTTGAAGCAGGCTCCGTTTAATCAACTAGCTTTCAATTGAAATTTTCGGATAGGCTCTCACTTGGTGCAGGACAACCTCAATACCCACAACGCCAGCTCATTTTATGAGCAGCTACCGGCCGATGAAGCGTTCGCCTTGGCCCAACGCTTTACGTTTCACTACACACCGAAATCGGCTAGTTGGCTCAACATGATTGAGATCGAGTTCTCCGCTTTAGCCCGCCAGTGTTTGCACCGGCGTATCCCCACGCTTGAACAACTGGAAAGAGCAAGTACTCGCCCTGATCCAGCAGCGTCACGACCGACGCCTTACCCTGCCCTGGCAATTCAGGGGCGTGACCGGCGAGGCGCAGCACATCGAGCGCGTCACGACCGACGCCTTACCCTGCCCTGGCAATTCTCCTTCCCCACCGCCCGCGATAAACTCAATCGTCATTATGCCCGCGTTCAGGCAGACAACAGAAAATTTAAATACAGTTAAACTTAGTTTACAGAGTAATTTAGTTGGTAAATAGAGCAATTTAATTATAGTATCTATAAAAGTTTCATTATTAGATTAATGTCAAATAACTTAATGGAAATATAACTATACAGTATGTATAAACATATGGCATATAATGTAGTATTATTTAGACAATTTAATTTTCCAAAAATTGAAGATCATAAAATCAATAGCTCAATCAGAATATACAATCTCGACTAACCGGAGTTACGATGAACTTACGACCACTTTATTGCGCACTCTTGTTGGTGGCAACCGCTTCCGCCCAAGCCCTTCCTGCGTTCCCCGGCGCGGAGGGGGGCGGTGCCGAGTCCGTTGGCGGACGCGGGGGCGCCATCTGCGAGGTAACTAATCTGACCGATGCGGTACCTGCAAAATCAGGTAGTCTTCGCGCCTGCACCGATGCGGCGGGTCCACGGATTGTAGTGTTTCGTGTGGGCGGAACCATTCCCTTAGTGAAGGACATAGTGATACGTAACCCATATATTACGATAGCCGGACAGACTGCCCCTGGTGGGGGAATTACACTGAGTGGAGTCAATTCACCGAACGATGTGTTTGCCGTGACGTCGCACAATGTCGTTGTCAGGTATATACGCTTCAGAAAAGGAAACAACACAATAACCCCACCTAATGCCGGAGATGGCATATCCATTGCTGGAGGCCATAACATCATTTTCGATCATTGTTCAGTAAGTTGGGCAATGGATGAAAATGTTAGCGCTTGGGGTGGAAGCAAATTCCCGTTACCTTCTAATGTAACTCTTTCGTGGAATCTCCTTGCCGAAGGACTCGGTCCTCATAGAAATTTTCTCACCGGTGCTGCAAGCAGCACTCTGGCTGATGCCATGGTAAATATCGACGTGCATCATAGCCTTTTTTCAAATAGTTACGAGCGCAATCCGCTAGCTAATAATAAGACGTTCCGACTTGTAAATAACATTATTTATAACTGGCGTCGTTCTGCCACTCGACTTGGTGGTGGGGTCAGTTTGGATGCGATTGGGAACTTGTATAAAGCCGGACCATTGAACGGTACCTACGATCCCAAGTCTGTATATGAAATTCAAGAATACCCAACTGCAGATAGTACTACCCCGTCGGGCAGTCCATCGATTTATGTCGTAGGCAACATTGGGCCACACAATGCGAATCCAAATAACGATAACTGGCTGATGGTGCGACAAGTAGCATCTGCCGGGGGCGTCACCGAAGGCCAGTCGGGTCCACCTGATGCTCAGTACAGGCGCCACTCACCGTTGCCAGCGTTGCCTGTGCCGATCACGATTCATCCAGCCAGCCAGATTGAAAGTATAATTCTCCCCGTCGTGGGCGCTTCACGGCGGTTGGATTGCACAGGCAATTGGATTTCCAATCGCGATGCGGTCGATAAACGTATCATCAACGAATACAATACCAACCAGGGAACTCTCCCGGCCACAGAGGCTGATGTGGGCGGCTTCCCGACCATCGCCAATGGCACTCCCTGCGCCGATACCGATCACGATGGCATGCCCGATGCGTGGGAGGATGCCAACGGTCTCGACAAGAATAACTCAGTGGACGGCCGCGCGATTCATTCCAGCGGCTATTCGAATGTCGAGAGATACCTGAATGGTCCAGCGGCATCCGATCCTTTGCGCGAGTTGCTACCACCAGTTAATGTGCGAATTTCAAACTAAGAGAGACCCGACCTTATTCGATTTGACAGTAACGGATATAAGAAACACCTAAGCAAAGATGGTTGTCATAGGTAGTCATGACGTTATTGGCTCCTTTGCGAGCCAAGAGGCTGCTTAAAAGTCGTGATCGGATTACCCAACCAGCTCTCGGTAAACCGCCAGCGTTTGTTCGATGATGTGCCGTTCGTCGAATTTGGCCAAGACTTTGGCTCGCCCGGCTTGGCCCATGCGCTGGCACTCCTGTGGATCGTCGTGGAGTTGGCGGATGGCACCGGCCAGCGCGGCGGCGTCGCGGAGCGGAACCAGTAAACCGTTGACGCCGTGTTCGACCACCTCCCGGCAGCCAATGGCGTCGGTGGTGATGATCGGCAGGCCGCAGGCGGCAGCTTCCAGCAAGCTGCGCGGGGTGCCTTCGCGATAACTGGGAAGTATCATGAGATCAGTATCCGCCAACAGCGGCTCCATGGCGCCCACATGACCCAGAACCGTTAACAAACCTTGTTGCTGCCATTCCTCGATGGTTTCCTGCGGGACCGAGGTGGGATTTCCTGGATCGGGGTCGCCAGCCAGTCGGAATTCAATGGGCAATCCTTCCCGATGCAATTGCCGGGCAGCTTCGGCATACTCGCCCACGCCTTTGTCCCACAGCAGGCGGGTGGCCAGCAGCACCCGGAACGCACCGGGCTGGCGCGGACCGGCGCGGGGCCGGAAGCGCTGAGTGTTGACGCCGGAACCGGGAATCAAACGAATATGATCGGCGCAAATCAAGTGCTGTGCGAGGAATTCTTGCCGGTCGTCGGGATTTTGCAGGATCAGTCGGCTGTTTAGGCCTCTGAGGCAGAACCGCAGCAGGCTGCGAATGGGTGGTTGCAACAGCCGAGTTCGGAAGTTATAGGCAGTGAAAACATGGCCTAACCCGGTGATGGCATTGACTGTGGATACTCCGGTGGCGCGAGCGGCCAGCGCGCCGTAAGCCACGCATTTGAGGGTAAAATGGTGAGCTAAGTCGGGACGTTCTCGGTGGTAGAGGGCAATAAGATGTTGAAGCAAACGGGCTTCAGTCCAAGGATTTAAGCTGCGCCGTTCCATCGGTAGTGGGAGCCAGCGACAACCAGCCGCTTCCAGGCGAGAGCCGTAGGCACCGGGCGGAGAGATGCAAACAACCTCGTGGCCCTGGGCTTTGATCGCTTGTGCCAAAGGCAGGCGGAAGTTGTAGAGATACCAATCGGTATTGGCGAAGAGGAGGATTTTCATTGTCTTTTTATTTAGGACTTTCGCTTCGCTTATTGACTAAGCGGGTTGATAGACTGGGATCTGAGG
>ERZ761607.3143-NODE-3143-length-16439-cov-5.727966_pt1 | contig 16439 bp, 17 predicted proteins | sample MGYA00511164_ERZ761607 | MGnify/ENA primary metagenome ERZ761607 (study PRJEB28899, sample SAMN02445080) | bioreactor sludge metagenome | biome: EBPR sludge | place: Australia: Brisbane, Thorneside Wastewater Treatment Plant | collected 2011-06-22 ...
TCGGCAAAACGCGACAAAATATCGCGCGCCTCCTGGTAGAGCGGGCTGTTGACTTCCAGCAAAACGCTTTTATCGCCCTGAACAATAATGGGATTTTGGGGATTATATTGTATAGACCAACCACAAATTTTTGTCACTTGATTATGCATGGGACATCCACGTCTGGCAAATAGATTCAGTTCATTTTCAGGTTGGGGAAATCTCAGCGGGGGGTGCGGGCGATGAATAGACCTTTGTTGATCGTGACGCGAATTTCGCCCTGACGGGCAATCACCGCTGCGACATGTTGTTCAAACGCGGCCAGTTTAGCGGCGGTGAGCTGTTGGCGTACGTCGGGTTCCGAGAGGGCGTAGGTCAGCAGGGGGTAGGCTTCCGGGAAGACGAGGTGGTTGTGATACGGCCGTACCGCCACCTCGCCAAAAAAAGGTTCCAGCACCGTCGCCCCATTTTGCAGCCCAAAGTGATCGATGTTGCCGCCGTAGGTGGCCTCGGGCAAAAAGGGCTGGATGAGCTCCCTGATCTCGGCCAGGTGGCCCGGACCGCCGGTGGAGGTGTAGAACACACCGCCGGGGGCCAGCGTGCGGTGAATTTCGTGCAGAGCCTGGCTTTGGTTGGGCAGCTGATCGAGTACGCCAAAAGCGAAAACGGCCGTAAACAGCCCAGCCGCAAACGGCAGCTGCACGGCGTCGAGCACGGCATAGGTAATGGCGGGGTTGCCCTTAAGCTGCTGCCGCGCCTCCTGCACCATGCCCGCCGACAAATCGGACAGGCAAAGCAGCTGGCCAGGGGGTGGCCACCCTTTGTTGTGCTGCCACAGGTTGCCCGGACCACTGCCCAGTTCCAGGCAACGGCCGTGTTCGGGCAGCACCAGCTGGTCAGCCAGCCAATCAAACCAGCTGCGTGAATGCAGCCGGTAATAGTGCATGATGTGCGTGCGCACGTTTAGATCGTGGGCGTCGTTGTAGGCTGATGCACTCATTTGGCGACAATTGCCAGAAAATTGCTCACGGCGGGTTGGGTTTGTTGGGGGGATCGGTTTGCAGGTTGGGCGGCAGGGGCATGATATTGTCCTCAAACGGCTCACCCTGCGGCGGGAGGGTGGCCGCGCTGCTGTCGCCTGGGGGCAGCGGCTCTTCGTCGCAGCGTTCCTCCACGATAAATTGGGGGATGCGGGTGAGCTGCTGCGTCTGGATCTCTTGGCGGGTGAGGGTGAGGTAGACGGCCGTTTTCTCCGCCTTCGTTTCATCAATGTACGCTGTGGGCACGTAGTATTCATCACCGATCGTCATATTGACCACCATCAGGTAGGTGGCAAACAGGCGCAGCTCCGGTTGGGCCGGTTCCTGGCGATGGTAAAGGGTGTGTGTCTGACCCAGGCGGTACGCATCGGCGGTTAAAACGGGGTGATTTTGCTTAAGGTTCTGTTTCATTGGGTTATGCTTCCTGCTCCTTCGAAAATTGGCCGCGGATTACGCGGATGAACGCGGATTTAAATTTGTCCGCAGCATGGGTCCGCCATATGCGGCAATCTGCGAAATCTGGTGATTTTCGTTTATTGGGCATGGCGGTGCTTTTTCCAGCGTAATTCAGAAGCGATTGGCCGCAATGTATCTGGTTCCTGGTCGGGGGCACACAAAGGACACATTTTGGGCCTGAATGTATCGTGGGGTGTACCTGGCGGCTGGACGATGCACTGGAACGGCCGCAAACGGCCGTTCCAGCGCAATCTGCCTGGGGGGACGGCCGTATGTGCCAAAGATGTATCCTGGCTCTGTGCCCCGGTGGATTGGGCTGAACCGGTGGAGCGTCTACACTGAAGGCAGATGGGCTGATTTTTAAGAATGAACATCAGCACAGCACAAGCGTATTAAAAACCCAAACGTTCTGGAGGTAAACATGAACAACGATATTTTGAAAGGTAAGTGGAACCAGTTTAAGGGTGAAGTGAAAAAAGAGTGGGGCAAACTCACCAACGATGACGTAGACATGATCAATGGTGAATACGACAAGTTGGTTGGCCGCATTCAGGAGCGGTACGGCCGTTCCCGCGAAGAAGCCCGCGAGGAAGTGGATCGCTACTTTGAGCGCTACTCCTAACTTTTTAGGACATCCAAGTTCCAAGTAATGTAATGGAAGCGATACGGCCGTTTCAACCTTGAAACGGTCGTATTTTTTTGCCTTTACCCGATCGGGTCAGTCGCTCAGGTTAATCGGGTCGGGGGGAAGGGTTGTTTCCAGCGGCCGTACCCCTTGCGCGAGCAGCAGCTTGCCGATGTCGGCCCACATCGCCACGTAGGTCCAATATTTCCGCAAGCCGCGCATTTTTTCCAGGCGCATGGTGTGGCTGACGCCTTCCCAGGGCACCTGCTGCACACGCAGCCCGCGCTGCCAGGCCGTCAGGTTAAAGGCCATCTCGATGCCCCAGCGGGTATCATGAAAGGTGGCGGCGTGGCCAAACTGGCCAAACGCCGACCAGCGCAAACAGCGCTGCCCGCTAAGGAAGTAGAAATAGCGGTGTGACAGATTGGTTTGCTGACGGCCGTTTCTAAATATCCCCAGGGTCATGGCACAATGACGCTGCTGCACCGGCTGCACCAGGGCCAGGATGTGCGACGGCCGTAAATCAATCAGGTCCGCATCAAGCAGCACCAGCAAATCGCTGCTGCTGGCCTGGATCCCGGCCATGAGTGCCCCACCTTTGCCCACGTTGTGGGGCAAGGTGATGAGCTGGATGCGCTTGTCGGCTTTACGGCTGGCGGCCACGACAACGGCCGTATCGTCGGCCGAACCGTCATCTACCACGATGATTTCGCTAAGCTGGGTGGTGTGGCGCAGCGGCTCCAGCACGCGCTGGACGTGGTTGGCTTCGTTAAAGGCGGGGATAACGGCCGTAATGCGGCCTTCATTCGGTTCTGGCATAAAAGACTCCTAAATTTTGTGGTTGTAAGACAGTGCCAGCATAACACTGCCCCAGGCAGGGTCTATGTGTCGGGACATAGAGCAGAGGTACAAAAGAAGATGACTCTTTGAGCCGTCCGTATTACCCGCTATAAGATGGTCTATATCTCTATCTATTGTGGCAGGTCTGGTAAGCCGTTATTCTGTGTTTGTTTGCCGAAAATGACCCGAGACCAACCAGCAAGGAAAGTGCTGTGGATAAAATAGATGCCCCCGACTTGAAATTTTTACGGCCGTTTTACCAAGTTATGTCCCACCTGGGGCAATCTGAATGGCGCATCCTGGTGGCGCTGCTGCTCATCGTTGGCGGAATTTGGCTGACGATTGAGCTGACGGATGAAGTGCTTGAAGGAGAGACCCATGCCCTGGATGAGCGGCTGCTCCTTGTCCTGCGTGAAGCGGACGATCCCCGCGATCCGCTGGGGCCGCCCTGGTTTGAGGAGATGATGCGTGACTTTACTTCGTTGGGCGGTACTGGGGTGCTGATTTTGCTGGTAACGGCCGTTACCAGCTACCTTTTCCTGCTGCGGCAGTACAAAAACCTGGCGATCTTGTTAACGGCCGTTTTGGGTGGCTTGCTCCTCAGTTTTCTTCTCAAAGATATTTTTGACCGCCCGCGCCCCGACCTGATTGTTGATACCAGCGCTCTCACCTCCGCCAGCTTCCCCAGCGGCCATTCGCTGTTGGCCGCCGCTACCTACCTCACGCTGGGCAGCCTGATGGCCCAAATTCAGCAGCGCTTTCGGCTCAAGGCATTGATCATGTTGCTGTCTATTTTTGTGATGGTGCTGGTTGGTTTTAGCCGCGTCTACCTGAGCGTGCATTGGCCGTCAGACGTATTAGCTGGGTGGACGATTGGTGCGGTGTGGGCGTTGCTTTGCTGGCTGGGTGCTCGCTGGTGGCGCGGTGAGGACACCGGCCACAGCCAGACAAGTTAGTTTTCGAGTTTATTAGCTCAAGCGCTGTTTGGCTTGTTCAAACATCTTTTTGGCAAAGGCGATCACCGGATGGGTCCACTGCCCCATAATTTCACCTTCGGCCAACGCTTTTAACAAATCTTCTGGCCCGTCGATCGGTTGATCCGGCAGTTCGGCCCAGGCGGTGCCCACGTCGGCCAGGCGGTGGGCGTCTGTTCCGGCGCTGGTGACCACGTGGTGCTGGGCGGCCCAGGCGGCGGCCCGGCGGTTGTAGCGCTGGAAGGAGATGCGGGCGTTAAACGTTTCCACAATGTCAATGTCGTTGGCAATTTGGGCCAGGGCGGCGGGGTGGAGACGGCCGTTCTTCAACGGATCAAAGCCATGTGGCAGCAGCACCAGCCCACCCTGTTCCTTGATACGGGCCACCACTTCGATGGCGGGCAGCCCCGCCGGAATCTTCTTTCGCAAAAACAGGCCAATAATTTCTCCCTCCAGGCTCGTCACCTCCTCGCCGACGATGATGGTGAGCGGTGGGCGCGGCAATTCGGCCGTTTCGGTGGCAGCCTGGATCATGTCGCGCAGCTTAATTGCGCCCCACACCTCGTTGTGGTCTGTAATCGCCTGAACCTGAATTTGCTGCTCCCGCAGCCGCTCGGGGAACAGCTCGATCGGCGTCAGGCAGTCACCAGACGCTTCCGTATGGCAGTGTAAATCAATTCGCATGAGGATACTCTTTCCCGTCAATGCCTTCAGGCAGCCAGACATTCAGCGCCTGGGGCAGTACCTTGATCTTTATCATCGCTGTTTTCGGAACATCGGGCACCAGGCGCAAGAGATGGGCCACCTCCTCCTGGTAGGTGCGGCGAAAATCAAACCCTTTTGGCTGCACGTAGTCATCGATGTGAAACGGGAAGCCGTGCCATGTTATCGACAATTCAGGCACCTTGTACACGCTCACGCTGGGCAGTTCCCTCATTTCCTCGGTGAGCAGGCCGCGCAGATAGCTGAAGTACCCTTCCCGCTTCGCGCCGTCAATGCAGACCACATGCAGCAGCCCGTCCGTGGGGTCGGCATCCGGGGCAAATTTTAGCCGTGGACCTACGGCGTGGGCGTTCAAAATTTCTACCAGCAAAAATTCAGCGGTAACCTCTTCCTGCGGCAGATGGACCGTGGTTTTTTGGCCGTATCCCTGCGTCAGCACCTCTACCAGCGTTTGCACGCTGCGGGTGATGCTTTTGCCTTTTTCCGGTTCATACCGGGCCAGCACTTCGGCAAAAAAGCCAAATCCCGCACCTTCCATGAAATAATCTTCACCCCACGGGGCTGACACGTGGCCCAGGTCGAACCGATGTTTTTTGGGTTGGCGCAGCCGTTTGATAATCTCCAGCGGCGTGCCTTCGACGCCCAGGGTGGCAACCAGGTTGTTGGCCGTGCCCAGGGGCAGAATTGTCAGGGCCGCGTTGGGGTTGCCAACCAGGCGGGTGGCGACGGCTTTGGCGGTGCCATCCCCCCCAGCGGAAACCACAAGGCCAACAATGCCGCTCAGAATCTCATCGAGATCATCTTCGTCTTTGGTGGCCAGATAGACCGGGTCGAACCCGGCCTGGTGCAGCGCTACCAAAATATCGTTTGGGGTCAGGGAATTGGCCTGCCCGGCACCCGTGTTGTAAATGAGTGTTGCTTTCATGCTTTCTCCTGAGCAACCGTCTGGCTGGGTGATTCACGGTTTAATTCTTTCGGGCCGTCCCACAAAATGAAATAAACGGCCGCTCCCAACATCGCCTGGAAAAAAACGGTTGCCAGCCGGAAGATGGCCACAGCCGCTGCCAGCTGGTTGACGTTGGCCTGGGTGGTGGAGGCCAAAAAGCCCACCATCGATGCTTCGGTGACGCCGACACCGCCGGGAATCGGCAGCAGGCGGCCCAGCATTGTGGGCAAGATGAAGCCGAGAATCACCGTGGGCAGCCCCAAATTGAGCTCCAGCCCGCGCAGCGAGAGGTCCAGCGCCAGGATCTTGCCCACAAACGCCAGGAGGGTGAGCAGGAACGATGTGCCCATCAAGCGCCACGTCAGCACCCTGGGCACCGATTCCAAAAAGGTGTGCCATTTGTCGGCGATACGCAGCCGGGTGGCGAGCCAGTCGGCGGCGCGGGCCAGGGCCTGGCGCGTGGTAGGAATGAGGGCAATGAGGGTAACGGCCGTTATCAACCCCAACAAAATCAGCGCAGGCAGTTGGGCCGCCTCAAACCACAAAGCCGCCCCCAGCGAACCCAAAATGAAGAGTGATTGATCAAAAATGCTGGAAAAAGCAATGGGGACACCGCTTTTGGCCACAGGAATGTTCACCTGTTTCATCAGCCCGGCGCGGGCGACAATGCCGCCGGGCAGCAGCGTCACCGCCTGCCCGGCGATGTACGCCTTGAGCGTGACCCGGCTTGGCACACCAGTGGCAAACGGCTGCATGAGCACCACAAACCGCCATGCTTTCAGCAGCAGGCTGCTGGTGGAAAAGAGCAAAATGAGCGGCGCGTAGCCGTAGTGAAACGATTGCAGGGCGTGAAGCAGTTCTTCGCCATTGAGGTATCTGACAGTGGCATACACCACCCCTGCCAAAATGGCCAGATGGAGACCATACTTCAAAACCTTGTCGGCTCCTAAGGATTTGATTTTTGCCATGCCCTGTAGGGTAAGGTCAAGTTCGCCGCTTCACCATATGCGCGGGTATAGGGCGCGGTTATAAAAAAGATAGGAACTGCCGGATCAGGCAGGTTCGGCCGTTTGCAGACATGCCTGGCAGATGCCAAACACGTCAATAATGCGCGGTTGGTCGGGAATGGTCAGGTGCGGCGGTGCTCCGGCAACAAACAGCGGCGGTTGAGAGTCCAGCCGGTGCAGCGAGGCATGGGAGCCGCCGCCAGGGAAGGGGGTGACGCCGGGCACCACAAATTCATGGCCGATTTTTGCGGTCATCCACAGGTGGCCACTGCAAGCGCAGTCCAGCGCACCTGCCAGGCGCTCAAAGGCGTTGGGGTAGTCGGGGAAGGTGATGAGGTGGCGGTGTACACGGCCGTCTACCACCGCCAGATCGCCCTCCCAGGCCCAGCTGTTGCCGTAATGGTCAGTAGCCATCGCTTCACGCTCAGCCGCACGCCAGAAATGGAGACGGCCGTTGCTGTTCCTCACCACGTACCCCTCTCCCTCATCAAACAGGTCGGCGCGGTAGATGAGCTGGTCAATGCGCTTGTCGTTGAGCAGGCTCTGGCAGATGCTGGCTACCCATTCGGGATCCGTATTGCGGAAGTACAGCTGGGCCGCGCGCAAATTGGGGCAGGGCATAATGTCGTCGGCGTCCTGCCACGGCTGGCCTGCTTTGGCCAGCTGCGCCTCGCTGAGAACCTGGATCAGGTCAATCTTCTCCTCGTTTGCCTCGGCCAGGGTGGCGCTTTGCGAATGGTCGCCGGTGATGACCACCATAAATTGTTCCAGGAACGACTCTAATCCGCCGTAGAGCGTGAACAGCCGCTCCAGCGCTTCATCCAGGTGGCCGAGCTGCTGGTGGGCGTAAACCGGCCCATTTCGGTGCGACGTTTCGTCGTTGTCGGGGAAGTAGGCCAGGGTGAAGTCGGGAAATTCGTCTTTGGCGGCCAGCTGCTGCAGCAGGTCGCTGGTATTCTGGTCGGTGAAGCCAAACCAGTTGGTGACGCCGGTGTAGGTGGCGGCAATTTCCAGGTCGGCCGCATTGGCCAGCACGTCGCCCAGCAGCAAAATTTGTGGCCCCATGAGCGTGGTGCTGGCGGGCAGTCCGGGCAGCCATTGCAGCAGCAGGGGCATGTTGACCTGGTGGGGCACATCGCCGCGATAGAGGGGAAAGTTGACGCAGGCTGTTTTACGGCCGTCTCGCTCTAGCGCCTGAAAAATCGTAGGGGCTTGCAGGTAATCGTTGTTCAGGTCCAGCAAAAATTCGCGGAAGAAGTTGCCCACGCCCATTTGCAGCATCATGCCAAAGCTACCGCTGAAGTAGACCACCTTTTCCTCTTTGAGGTTGAACCAGTGGGAGCCAACCACGCCATGATCGGCCGGGTATTTGCCGGTGACGATGCTGGACAGGGCGGCATGGGTGATGGAGGGAAAGATGCTGAGGCATTGTTCCCGCACCACGCCCGCCTGACGCAGCATGTTGAAGTGGGGGTAACGGCCGTTGTTCAATTCTTGCAGCAGTAGGGGACCGGTCAGGGCATCAACCACCAGAAGTAAAACTCGTTTCATGCAGGCGTTCCTTTCTGTTGGGGCGTGCTTTATGGTTGTCGCCGCGCCTGTTGAGGCGGGCGAAAGCGCATGGTGAATACCAGATGGTATTGCCAAACCTTGTTGAGATTAGCCAGACGAAGCGGGGGCGGCCATGTATCTGGATATAGAAAAGAGGCACAATTGGGGATATAACGGGGTGGGTTACGGCCGTAACCCACCCCGCAGCTTCAAGGGTTCTTAATACGGTGGCGGATCGCTGGCCGGAAAGGATTCCCAACCTTGCTCGTCAACGGGGTCGGCCGTGTCGATCGTTTTCTCGACCCGGGAGGGTTTGTCCCCGTGCTGCGGCAGGAGGAGCAGCTTGCCCATGGTGCGCCGCGCCTCGATGTAGGTGTGGGCGGCGACCGCTTCGCTAAGGGGGAAGGTGCGGTCAATGCGCACCTCAATGGCATCGCTGGCGATCCAGTCGAACAGATCGTCGGCGCGCGCCTGGATCTCGTCGCTGGACGCGGTGTAGTGGGCCAGGCTGGGGCGGGTGAGGAAGATCGAGCCTTTTTGGTTAAGCAGCTGCGGGTCGATGGGATCCACCGGGCCGCTGGCCGCGCCGTAGAGCACCATCATGCCCCGTGGCTTCAGGCAGTTGAGCCCCTTCAGGAAGGTGGCCTGGCCGACGCCATCGTAAATGACGTTGACGCCTTTGCCCCGGGTGAGGTCTTTAACGGCCGTTTCAAAATCCGTCTCGCTGTACAAAATAACGTCATCTGCGCCGTACTCCAGGGCAAGCTCTGCCTTTTCTGCCGTAGAGACGGTGCCAATGACCCGCGCGCCGCGCAGGCTGGCAATTTGCGTCAGCAGCAGGCCCACACCGCCCGCAGCGGCATGGACCAACACGGTGTCCCCTGGCTGCACCTGGTAGGTGCTGTGGCAGAGGTAGTGGGCCGTCATGCCTTGCAGCATCACTGCGGCCGCCAGCTCCGGCTTGACGTCTTCCGGCACTTCCACCAGCTTCCAGGCGGGCACGATGGCATATTCGGCGTACGCACCGAGGTGCATGGCGTAGGCAACGTGATCTCCAGGAGAAACGGCCGTTACCCGCTCGCCCACTTCATCCACCACGCCGCTGGCTTCCATGCCTGGGGTGAAGGGCAGGCTCTGGTTGTACTGCCCGCTGCGGTGGTAGGTGTCGATGTAATTAACCCCAGCCGCCAGAACTTTGACCCGCACCTCGCCGGGGCCGGGCTTGGGCTGGAGTATTTCTTCATACCGAAGGGCGTGTGGATCACCCGTTTCGCGAATTTGAATTGCTTTCACCTGACTCTCTCCTTGGAAAATTGCTCACAGAAACTCCCTTGGGGCATCCAGAAAAACGGGCGACCCAGGGGAAAACTGTGGGTTGTTTGATCGATGGCTGGCGCTACGGCCGTTGGCAGAACGTTCTCGCCACATGCTTCATCCCAAAACTGCCAACCAGCTGTATAAACCGCACCTAACGTTGGCTGATTGTTGCCATGCTTGGTACAGCTTACGACAGGGCCAAAGGGGAATTGTACACGGATAGTGCCAAAAATACGTGGCTTAGCAGTAAACGCATCTGGGATTTATTGAGCAACCTGCTCTTCAAAGCCACAAATTCGGCCGTCTTCAAAGTTAAAGACCACTTCGCGGGCCAGCGATTGGTCAATTCCCGACACACCCGACACCGCATCATGTTCGGTGGCCTGGCGGATGGTAAAGCGGCACAATACGTCACCACCCTGGGCAGAGCAGGAGACGTTGGTAAATTCAAACGGTTCTACCTGCACGTCATCGACCGTAACCAGCCCCATCGTTACATCATCCTGGCGCGCTTCGCAGACCAGGTCGCGGGCTGTTTCCAGGTCGCGGCTGTTGAGGGCATCCAGGTAGGCAACGGCCGTTCCCGGATCCCCGGCGGCGCAGCTGGCTAGCCCTAACACGGCCAGGCCCATCAACAGCCACAACAGACAAATTTTTGATCTCATACGAAAGTCGCTGTGATGGTTCATGTGTCGTTCTCCTCACGCACCGGCAGCAGCAGCACGGGGATGGCCACATTTTGCAGCACGTTTTGCGCCACGCTGCCGTGTAAAATTTTGCTGAGACCGGAACGGCCGTGGGTGGCCATCGCAATCATATCAACCCCCGCCTCAGCGGCATACGCCACAATTTCATCGGCTGGATCGTCGCCAAAACGCACTTCGATGAGGGCGTCATACCCGGCGTTGCGCAGCGGCCACAGCACGTGGTCGTGCAGCTCATCGGCCAGCGCATCCTTCAAGCCATCCTCTCGCTGATTCTCCGTCACGTGGTGTTCTGGCGACCCCGCCTTGATGGCTGGTTCGGTGGGTTGGGGCGGCTGGGTGAGCAGCATGTTCAGGCCAAAGCCGGTCACGCTGCCCGGTGTGATGTGGTTGTACGTGGTCACCTGGGGTGGCACCGCCACCAGTGACTCAGGTGGGCTGCCCACCCGCAGAATCACCAGGTCAATTTCCTGGGCGGGCCAAAACCGCATCACATACGGAATAATTTGCTGGCTAAATGCCGTGTTGTCCAGTGGAATCAAAAGTTTGTTGCTTTTCATCAGTGATTTTCTCCTTTGTGTGTGACAGGTATCAAATTACGTCGCTCCTGAAGAGTCACTCGCCGTCGGAAAGGCAGGCGATTAGCCCAACTGCTCCAGGAAACGTTTGACGTCGTATTCCCACTCGCGGGTCAGAATTTCAACATCGGTGCCCTCGGCGACGGGTTGAGCCTCGACCCGGACAAAGCCACCACCCCCACTAAATTCAATGGTTCGTGGTCCCTGTGGGGTGACGCTGAGGCCGGTACCCTTTGGGCCAAAAAAGGCCGTGGCGCGGGCCAGCACTTCTTGCGGGCTCTGTTTGGTTTGGGTGCTAATTCTTAACATCGCGTTCCATCCTTTGCTGTGCCTGGAACGGTTTGCCCTTCCTGCCTGCACTCCGCCAGCGGGCACAGTCAACCACGCTCAACGTACCGGAAACATCCGGTCGTTTTCAATCTACCAAAGGCACAAAAGAAGATACGGAAACGGTATAGATGGCTCTTAACCTGCGCGACCGGCCGCCTTCTGCCTTGCGCTATGTATCGCATGTGTATCCTGTTTGTGTACCTTTGTGGATGTTGACGGCCGTTTCCCCTGTTATCTTCAAAATGAAGTCAGTAAATGTAATGTGGCCAGGAGCCAGATGAGGCCGCCTGGCGCTACCCCAAAAGAGGTGACCTGATGAGTGACAGTATCCGTCGTGAAGCGGCAAGAAATGCCGCCGGGCACGAAGAACTCCAGCGAGAAGGGATAGAAAGTACGGCCGCTATTGCCGGCCATCCTATCCACCCCATGCTTATCCCCTTTCCCATCGCCTTTTTAACCGGCGCATTGACCACCGATATTGTGCACTGGTCCACGGCCGGAGCATTTTGGGCACGAATGTCCTTGTGGCTGCTGGTGGCCGGGTTGATTATGGGCGGCGTCGCCGCCTCGGTGGGGCTGATCGATTTTTTTACCATTGAGCGGGCTCGTGCCCACACCGCAGGCTGGCTGCACCTTGGCAGCAATGCGGCCGTTCTGGTGCTGGCCCTGGTGAACGTGCTGATCCGCTGGAACGACCCCGTCAATGCGGTATTGCCTACCGGACTGATCCTTTCGACCGTTACGGCGGTGCTGTTGACTGTGGGTGGCTGGTACGGTGGCGAGCTGGCCTACCGCTACAAAATTGGTGTAATTGACCACGAAAAAGCGTGATTCCTGAGGCAGATTATTTAGGCTCTTTGGGAATTCAAGGGGTTTACCATCCGTGAAACGTAAAGCGTGACCAGACGGTCATCACGTTTCACGCTTCACGTTTCATGCCAAACCCCACGAAATCTTGAAGAACCATTATTTGTCTTGCCGATTGCCTATGGTATGATGAAGCCGCATCTTTCCTGAGCGGTGGAGAGCCAATTTATCCCAACCTCATGCCTGGTGAAGGATTTGGCAATGGACGATCTCATACTGGCCATCGACCTCGGTACTTCGGGTCCCAAAGTTGCCCTCGTCACGCCGCAGGGGCACGTGCAGGCGTGCGAAATTGGCGAAACTGGTGTCTCCATCCTGCCCGGCGGCGGCGCGGAGCAAAACCCCGACGACTGGTGGCAGGCAATTAAAAGCACCACCCAGCGGCTGCTGGCCAACAGCGCTGTGCCTCCAGAGAGAATTACGGCCGTTGGCTGCACCGCGCAATGGTCGGGCACGGTGGCGGTGGCTGAAAACGGCCGTCACCTCATGAACGCCATCATCTGGATGGATTCACGCGGCGCACCCTACGTGCACCAGATCACCAATGGCCCCGTGAAGCTGGAAGGGTACGGCGTCAACAAGATGCTGCCCTGGCTGCGGCTCACCGGCGGCCTGCCGGTGCGCTCCGGCAAAGACCCCATCGCCCACATCCTCTACATCAAAAACCACCACCCCGATATTTACCAGCAGACCTACAAATTCCTGGAGCCAAAGGATTACCTCAACCTGAAGCTCACCGGCAAGTTTGCCGCCTCGTTTGATTCCATCACCCTTCACTGGCTCACCGACAACCGCGACATTCACCAGGTGCGTTACAACGACCGCCTCATCCATTTCTCCACCATTGATCGGGCCAAGCTGCCCGAGTTGAAGCAGGCGGTGGACGTACTGGGTCCGCTAACGCGAGCCGCAGCCCAGGAGTTGGGACTGCTGCCCGGCATTCCGGTGGTGATGGGCACGCCCGATTTGCAGTCGGCGGCGCTGGGTTCTGGGGCGCTGCGTGACTTTCAGCCCCATCTCTACGTCGGTACCTCCTCCTGGCTGACGTGCCACGTGCCGTATAAAAAGACCGACATTTTTCACAACATGGCTTCGCTGCCGTCGGCGATTCCGGGCAAATATTTCATTGCCAATGAGCAGGAAACGGCCGGGGCCTGCCTCTCCTTTTTGCGCGACAACATTCTCTATCCCAACGACGCCCTGGCCCGCGAAACGCACATTCCCAACGTCTATCCCGTGTTTGACCAGATAGTCGAGCAGGTTCCGGCGGGCAGCGGCCGTCTCATTTTCACCCCCTGGCTGCACGGCGAACGCACCCCGGTGGAGGATAGGCACGTGCGCGGCGGCTTCCACAACGTGTCGCTGTCGGCGACGCGCTCGCACTTTATCCGCGCCGTGTTTGAGGGGGTGGCGTACAATTCGCGCTGGCTGCTGGGCTACGTGGAGAAGTTTGTCGGGCGGCGGCTGGACGACATTCATTTTATCGGCGGTGGGGCCAACTCCAACATCTGGTGCCAGATTCATGCCGACGTGCTGAACCGGCGCATCAAGCAGGTGCAGGACCCGGTGCAGGCCAATGCGCGCGGGGTGGGGTTGTTAACGGCCGTTGCCCTCGGCCTGTCCACATTCGACACCATTGGCGACGGCGTGCCCATCGCCCACACCTACGAACCCAACCCGGCCAACCGCCCGCTGTACGACCAGCTGTTTGCCGAATATCTGAATATCTACCAACAAAACAAGCGCATGTATGCGCGATTGAATGGATGACCCTCACCCCAGCCCTCTCCCTGGGAGGGAGAGGGAGCCAAATTCCCTCCCCCTCCCAGGGGGAGGGGTAGGGTGGGGGTAAAAAGGACCAAACATGGGAATCAAAAATTTCGTAGGGAAGTTAAACAAACGCATCATGCCCACGGTGGAAAAGGGGCTTAAAGCCATTCCGCCGATCAACCGGCGCATCGAGGCGCAGTATGACGAGATGATGGCCGGGCTGGACAGCTCGCTGAAGCCGTACCGGGGTGAGTTTGAGACAGTTGAGCGGCTGCCGCTAAACGGCCGTTCCCACCCAGACATCCTCGCTGAAATGGCCGCCTTCAAAAAGCTGGAGCAGGCGCGCTGGCAGGAGGGTTACGTCTCCGGCGCGGTGTACCACGGCGAAGATGAGCACATCAACTTTTTGAACCAGGTGTACACGCTGCACTCGCAGAGCAATCCGCTGCACGCCGACGTCTGGCCCAGCACGGGCAAGTTCGAGGCCGAGATTGTGTCGATGACCGCCCACATGCTGGGCGCGGGGCAGACCCCGCCCGGCTACGGCGTCGATGAAGAAATCTGCGGCACGATGAGCTCGGGTGGCACGGAAAGCATCCTGCTGGCGATGAAAACGTACCGCGACTGGGCCCGCGACAAAAAGGGGATCAAGCACCCGGAAATGATCGTGCCGGTGACGGCCCACGCCGCGTTTGACAAGGCAGCGCAGTACTTCAACATCAAGCTGGTGCGGCTGCCGGTGGATCACAACTTTCGCGCTGACTGGACGGCCGTTCAAGACCTCATCACGCCGAATACGGCCGTTATCGTTGGCTCGGCCCCGGGCTACCCGCACGGCGTGGTGGACCCCATCGAGGAGATGTCTACCCTGGCGCTGAAAAACGGCATTGGCTTCCACACCGACGCCTGCCTGGGCGGTTTTGTGCTGCCCTGGGCCAAAAAGCTGGGCTACGACGTGCCCTCCTTCGACTTCCGCCTGCCCGGTGTTACCTCCATGTCGGCCGATACGCACAAATACGGCTATGCCGCCAAGGGTACGTCGGTGGTGTTGTACCGGGGGGCCGAGCTGCGCCGCTACCAATATTTTACGGTGACAGATTGGCCGGGTGGCTTATATTTTTCGCCGTCGTTTGCCGGGAGCCGCCCTGGCGCGCTGAGCGCGGCTTGCTGGGCGGCAATGGTGTCATTGGGCGAGGCGGGTTACCTGGAGGCAACGCAGAAGATTTTGGCAACATCGGCCAAAATTCGCGAGGGCATTGCCCAAATTCCCGGCCTGCGCCTGCTGGGTAAGTCGCTCATCGTGCATGCCTTCACGTCCGACGAGTTTGATATTTACCGGGTGATGGACGGGATGCACCAGAAGCATTGGGGGCTAAACGGGCTGCACCACCCCACCTGCGTTCACTTTTGCGTGACGCATATTCACACCCAGCCGGGCGTGGCGGAACGGTTTGTGGCGGATTTGGCAACGGCCGTTCACCACGTGCGCACTCATCCCGCCGAAGCGGGTGGCCTGGCCCCGGTTTACGGCCTGGCGGCCAGCATTCCCATGCGCGGCGTGGTTAGCGATATTCTCAAGCGGTACATCGATAAGATTTATGAAGTTTAGCTAGAAGATTTCCCCGGAAACTCAAAGTTTCCGGGGAAACAGGTTCGGATCAAGTTGGTCCCGGCGCAATGCCCACCAGCAGCACCAGGCGCGCCTGGCTCTCATTTTGCACGCCGTGGATGACCCCTGCCGGTGCCCAGACGATCTGGCCGGAAACGGCCGTTACCTGCTCGTCCCCCAGCCAAAAAAGACCTTCCCCTTCGACCACGTAGTAAAACTTATCCTGGTCGGCGTGGTCGTGTGGCTTTTGCACCTGGCCCGGCTCCAGGCAGTTTAACCCCAGCAGCAGCGCCTCGCTCTGAAACAGGGTGGCCTTGTAAAACTTTTCCGGCTGTGAGCCGACAAAATCGTGCAGCGTTTTAACCAGTTCCATAGGTTTACCTTTGCCTTGAAAATGTAGCGGGTGGCTGGTGGTTAGTGGCTCGTACGAACCATGAGCCACCAACCACCAGCCGCTTTTTAGGGCGACGTGTACACGCCGATGAGCTGCGTGGTGCCTAGAATATGCCCTTCCATCGCTTCGAGCAAAGTGGCCTTGTCGGCCCCGGCTGCCAGATCCAGCGCCGTATCCAGGGCATAGAGGGTGAAGACGTAGTTATGCGTCTGGCCGCTGGGAGGGCATGGCCCGGCATAGCGCTGCGTGCGGGCGCTGTTTACGCCGGGCAGGCTGCCTTCGGGCGGGTCGGCCCCCAGGCCGATACCTTCGGGCAGGGCGGTTGTGTCCGGCGGGAGGTTAAACAGCAGCCAGTGGTCGTAGACAAAACCCACCACACCAACCGCGTCGGGATCATCCAGCACCAGGGCCAGGCTTTGCGTGCCGTCGGGTGGGGCGGTCCAGCTAAGCTCCGGCGAGAGGTTGTTGCCGTCACACGAGTGGCGTTCCGGGATGGTTTCGTTGGGGCCAAAGGCGCTGCTGGAGAGGGTGAACGGGATGGGTTCGGGCGTGTCGGTTGGCTGGGGAGCATCGGTGGGGATGATGGTAGGCGGAACGGCCGTATCCGTGGCCGCAGGTGCGGTGGTGCTGCTGTCTGGCGTGGGATCGGTAGTGGATACGGCCGTGCAGCCAGTTACCACGGCCACCAGGCTGGCCAGGAGCAGGGCAACAAACCAAAATTTCTGCCAA
>ERZ761607.3146-NODE-3146-length-16435-cov-5.728938_pt1 | contig 16435 bp, 14 predicted proteins | sample MGYA00511164_ERZ761607 | MGnify/ENA primary metagenome ERZ761607 (study PRJEB28899, sample SAMN02445080) | bioreactor sludge metagenome | biome: EBPR sludge | place: Australia: Brisbane, Thorneside Wastewater Treatment Plant | collected 2011-06-22 ...
AGCGTGGCGGCAGGCCACGGGCAAGCCGTTCCGCCAGGGGTACGGCCTCACCGAAACCACCGCAGCACTGACCGTCAACCAGCCGGAGGCGCTCAAGATCGGCACCGTCGGGCGCCCCCTGCCGGGCACGTCGGTCCGAGTGGCCGAGGACGGCGAACTGCTGTTCAAGGGCGGCCAGGTCTTCCGCGGCTACTGGAACAACGACGCCGCCACCGCCGAGGTACTCGAAGGCGACGGCTGGTTCCACACCGGCGACGTCGGTGAGGTCGACGACGAGGGCTTCGTGCGGATCACGGGACGCAAGAAGGAGATCCTGGTGACCGCCGGCGGCAAGAACGTCGCGCCCGCCATCCTCGAGGACCGCGTCCGGGCCCACCTGCTCCTCGACCAGTGCCTGGTCGTCGGTGACGGGCAGCCGTTCATCGCCGCCCTGGTCACCTTGGACCGCGAGGCGGTCGCCACCTGGGCGAGCCAGCACGGCAAGTCCGGCCGGATCGAGGACCTCGTCGACGATCCCGACCTGCGCACCGAGATCGAGGCCGCGATCGACGACGCCAACAAGGCTGTCTCGAAAGCCGAGTCGATCCGCAAGTTCACCGTGCTCGCCGACGAGTGGAGCGAGGAGCGCGGCCAACTCACCCCCAGCCTCAAGCTCAAGCGCAACGTGGTCATGCGCGAGAACAAGGACGACGTCGCCGCGCTCTACCAGTAGGACCGCGCAGGGCTACCTCGCGCTCGCAGTTGCTGCGCGGGTGCCTTCCTGGCAGTGGTTTCGACACCGAACGCGCTAGCGCGCCTTCGGGCTCAACCACCGTCCGATGGTTGAGCCGCGAGCGCAGCGAGCGTGTCGAAACCTCCGTAGCGAAGGCACCCAAACCCGCCACACTCATCCGTTCGGATAGTGCTCATGGCCGACCTGGGCCACGTGCTGCTAGCACGGTTCAGCACCTGCGCGCAGCGGTTCCTCCTGAGTCACACGAGTTCCGCGAAAACGCATACGAGCGACCCTGCGCGTTCCTACAGTTCTAGACCGAGGGACAGCACTCGTGGGACAGGGCTGACGGGCACATCGGCCTGTCTCCCCCTAGGGACGGAAAGGTCTCGTTCGATGGACCGTCGCAGGATTCTTCTGGTCGTGGCCGTGCTCGTCGCAGCACTCGGCTCGGCCCTGGTCTTCCTCTACACCAAGGGTGCCGATACCCGCGCGGAGGAGAAGTTCGACACCGTGGAGGTGTTGAAGGCCACCGCCGTCATCGCTCCCGGCGAGAAGTTCGAGGACGCGCAGGCCGCCGGGAAGCTGGCCCTCCAGGCGGTCGCCCAGGACTCGCTCCTCGACGGCTACCAGACGACGACCGACTCCCTCGGCGGCACGGTCTCGCTGGGCACCATCTACCCGGGTGAGCAGATCATCTCGGCGAAGTGGGGTGCCTCGGCCGCCGTACAGTCCTCGCTCGGAACTCCGGACGGCATGATGGCGATCACCGTCGACCTCACCGACCCGGCCCGGGTCGCAGGGTTCGTCAACCCCGGCTCGACCGTGGCGATCTTCATGACCGGCACCGCCAAGCCGATCGACCAGCAGGGCAACGAGGCGGGGCCGGACATCCAGTTCACCCGGCTGCTGCTCGACAAGGTGCTCGTGCTGGGTGTCGGTGCCACGACCGCGGTCTCGACGACGACGACCGACGAGTCCGGAGCCTCGACCACCGAACAGCTGCCCCGCACCCTGTTGACCCTCGCGGTCAGCCAGGACCAGGCGCAGAAGGTGCTCTACGCCAAGGCGAACGGAGAGCTGGCCTTCGGCCTCCTCACCGACAAGAGCACCGTCGCCCCGGGCGCGCCCACCACCTTCGACAACCTCTTCGGCTGAGCGCGATGCCTGTCGTCGTCGATCCCGACCCGATGGTCGTGGAGACCCTGCTGGCAGCGATGCCGGCAGGGGCCCACGGCGTCGAGAGCGTTGACCGTCTCAACGCCTGGCTCAACTCGCACTCCGACGAGTACGTCGTGCTCCTCGGTCCCACGCTGACCGACGGGGAGGCGGTGCTCACCTGCGAGACGCTGCGCACCAACGCCCCGACCATCAGCACGATCCTGGCCCGTGAGTCGCTGGACGGTGAGCTGCTGGCCGCCGCGATGCGCGCCGGTGCTCGCGACGTGGTGCATCACTCCGACGCCGCGTCGATCACTGAGGCGCTGAACCGGGCCTACGAGCTGTACGTCGCGCTGCGCGGCCCGGCCGGCGCGATCCACATGAGCAAGGTGATCGCCGTCTTCTCGCCCAAGGGCGGGGTCGGCAAGACCACCATCTCGGTGAACCTCGCGCTCGCGCTGACCGAGAAGGGTGCCCGGCGGGTCTGCCTGGTCGACCTCGATCTCGCCTTCGGCGACGTCGCGATCACCATGCAGCTGTTCCCGACTCACTCGATCGAGCAGGCGATCGGCTCCGAGGACGCCCTCGACATCGAGATGCTCGACCAGCTCCTCACCCGGCACCAGGACTCGCTCATGGTGCTCGCCGCTCCCCCGCACCCCGACACCCGCGAGCGGGTCACCCCGCTCCTGGTCTCGCGGATCATCCGCACGCTGCGGGAGACCTTCGACTACGTCGTCATCGACACGGCCCCGGCCTTCGACGAGCAGGTGCTCACCGCGCTCGACGAGACCGACGAAGTCGTCTTGGTGACCACGCTCGACGTACCCACGCTCAAGAACGTCAAGGTCGCCGTCGAGACTTTCGATGCGTTGCACATCGCCCGCGACAACCGGCACCTCGTGCTCAACCGCGCGGACGACGAGGTCGGGATCAACGCCGACAAGGTCGAGGGAATCCTCGGCATGCCCGTCGACGCCCAGATCGTCAGCTCGCTCGACATCGCGGCCGCCACGAACGCCGGCAGCCCGGTCATCGTCAGTGACCCGGAGCACCAGCTCAGTGCCGTCATCCGGCAACTGGCCACGGACCTGGCCGGCGAGATGGTCGGTGGCACGGACCAGCTCACCACGCAGAGCGAGGCGGAGGCGAAGAGCCGCCGCTCGAGGAGGCGCAAGTAAGCCATGAGCCTTGCCGACCGTCTGGCGGCCGCCCGCGAGTCTCGCGGGGATGCCGCCCTGTCCGCCGACGACTCCCGCGAGCCCGGTGACGCGCAGTCCGCGAGCGCGACGACGACCGCATCGGCGGCCGACGCCTCGGGCGGCGGCAAGCGCCGGGCGAGCACGGACACGGACGCCCCCAGCACGACGACCTCCGCTCCTCGTCCGGCGGCCTCGACCCCCGCACCGGAGCCGACACCCACCCGGAGTCGCGCATCGGTGGCGCAGTCGGACCGGATGGAGGAGGTCAAGAGCAGCGTCCACGTGCAGTTGCTGCAGCAGATGGGCCCGCGCCTCTACGACTCAGAGATGGACCAGCAGGAGCTGGACGCCGAGGTCCGCAAGGTCCTCGCGGACGTGCTCGGCTCGCAGGACCGGCCGCTGAGCAGCAGCGATCGCCAGCGGGTCACCCAAGAGATCAGCGACGACATCCTCGGCTACGGCCCGATCGAGCCCTACCTGCGCGACCCGGACGTCTCCGAGGTCATGGTCAACGGCCACGCCAACATCTGGCTGGAGAAGAGCGGTCGGCTGATGGCCGCCGACGCGCACTTCACCGACGAGGCGCACCTGCGCCGCACGATCGACAAGATCGTGTCCCGCATCGGTCGCCGCGTCGACGAGTCCAGCCCGATGGTGGACGCCCGACTCCCCGACGGCAGCCGTGTCAACGCGATCGTCCCACCACTGGCGGTCGACGGGTCCGCGCTCACCATCCGTAAGTTCGCGACCGACCCGCTGACCGTCCAGAACCTCATCGACTTCGGCTCGCTCAGCGCGCGGACCGCGGAGTTCCTCGACGCCTGCGTCCGCGGCCGGCTCAACATCATCGTCTCGGGAAGCACCGGCGCCGGGAAGACGACCACCCTCAACGTGCTGTCGTCGTTCATCCCGAACGACGAGCGGATCGTGACCATCGAGGACGCCGCCGAGCTCCAGCTCAAGCAGGAGCACGTCGTCCGGCTCGAGTCACGGCCGGCCAACATCGAGGGCAAGGGCGCGGTGACCATCCGCGACCTGGTGAAGAACAGCCTGCGTATGCGGCCCGACCGCATCGTTGTCGGTGAGGTCCGCGACGCGTCCGCGCTGGACATGCTGCAGGCCATGAACACCGGTCACGACGGCTCGATCACGACCCTGCACTCCAACGGCCCGCGCGACACGCTGGCCCGGATGGAGACCCTCGTCCTGATGGCGGGCATGGAGTTGCCGGTCCGCGCGATCCGCGAGCAGGTCGCCTCCGCGGTCGACCTGATCGTGCACCAGACCCGGTTCAAGGACGGGTCGCGGCGGATCACCCACGTCACCGAGGTCGAGAAGATGGAGGGCGACATCATCACCCTCCAAGACGTCTTCCTCTGGGACAACAGCCGGGGCTTCGACTCCGAGGGCCGCACGCTCGGCCGGCTCGCCTCGACCGGTCTGCGCCCGAAGTTCCTCGAGAAGATGAGCTACAACAACGTCACCGTCGACCCCCTGATCTTCGCTCCGGAGCGCTGATGAACACCTCACGGCACCGGCTGGCTCGCGCGGTCGTCCGCACCCTCGCCGCTCTGGGGGCGGCGGGGCTGGCGCTCGCGCCCTCGGCCGCGCTGGCCGCCGACGGCTCGATCGCACACGTCGAGACAGAGCCAGGCACCATCCAACTGCTGGTCTCGGTGCCGGCCGACGCCGACGTCGACCTCGACGGCGTCAAGGTCACGGTCGACGGCAAGAGCGCCGACGCCACCGCCGCTCCCGCCGACAGCGACACCACGGTCCGTCGTACGGCCGTCCTCGCCATCGACACCAGCAACTCGATGGAGGGCAGCCGGTTCGACTCCGCGAAGGTGGCCGCCCACGAGTTCATCTCCACGGTGCCCGCGGACGTGTACGTCGGCATCGTCACCTTCGCCGGCGACGTGACCACGGTCCTCGAGCCCACGACCGACCGCGCTGCCGCACAGACCGTCCTCGACGGACTGACTCTCGCCAAGGGGACCCGGCTCTACGACGGCACCATCCAGGCGGTCGACGTGGCCGGCGAGGAGGGCCAGCGCAGCCTGCTGGTGCTCTCCGACGGCGCCGACACCAGCGACACCCCGATCGAGGCCGCCACCACGGCGATCTCCGACGCCGGCGTGTTGACCGACGTGGTCGCCCTCGACCAGAACGGCCAGGCGCTCGACGCGCTCGAGCAGTTGGCGACGGCGGGCGACGGCCAGGTCATCTCCTCCGACCCGGCGGCGCTGCAGGCGGCGTTCGCGGCCGAGGCCGACGTGCTCGCCCGCCAGGTGCTGGTCACGGCGAAGTTGCCCTCCGGCTTCGACAAGTCCGAGGCGACCATCAAGGTGACGCTGCCGACTTCGTCGGGCTCCGTGACGGCCGAGGCGTTCTCCGCCGTCGAGCCGGGCGCGGCCGAGCTCGTCCGCGATACCGCGTGGACTCCCCCGTCCTGGGCGCTCTACGCCGGCCCGCTGGCGCTGGGCCTGGGCGTCGTTCTCCTCGTCGTGCTCTTGGCACCGCGCGCGCAGGCGCGCCTCAACGCCGCCGACCGGATCACGAAGTACACCGAGTCCCAGGGCAGCGCCGGCACCGAGAGCGCCGGGAACATGCTCGACACCGACGTCACCTTCGCTTCGGCGAAAGAGACCGCGGCGAACGTGCTGCGGCGCAACCAGGATCTCGACGCGCGCATCAGCGCCCGACTCCAAGCGGCCGGTAGCGAGCTGAAGTCGTCGGAGTGGCTGCTGGTCCACGGCGGCCTGATCTTCGTCTTCGGCCTGGTCGGCCTGATCATCGGTGGCGGCAACCTGTTCGTCGGCTTCATCTTCCTCGCGGCAGGCATCTTCGGCCCCTGGATGTACCTCGGCTTCCGCCGGTCCCGCCGGCGCAAGAAGTTCAACAGTGGGCTCCCGGACACGCTCCAGCTGATGTCCGGCTCACTCGCCGCCGGTCTGTCCTTGTCCCAGTCGATCGACACGATCGTGCGCGAGGGCGCGGAGCCGATCGCGTCCGAGTTCGGCCGGGTGCTCGTCGAGACCCGCCTGGGCGTGACCCTCGAGGACGCCCTCGAAGGTATCGCCGAGCGGTTCGACAGCAAGGACTTCGAATGGGTCGTCATGGCGATCAAGATCCAGCGTCAGGTCGGTGGCAACCTCGCCGAACTCCTCGACACCGTGGCCGCCACGATGCGTGAGCGCGAGTACGTGCGCCGCCAGGTGGCCGCACTCGCCGCAGAAGGAAAGCTCTCCGCATGGGTGTTGGGCGGCCTTCCGCCGCTGTTCATGCTCTACCTTCTGTTGACGAACTACGACTATGTGATCGTCATGTTCCAGGAGCCGTTGGGGTGGGCGATGTTGGCGGGCGCCGCCACCATCCTCGCGGTCGGCGTCTTCTGGATGAGCCGACTGGTGAAGGTGGAGGTCTGAGATGGTCATCATGTTCGTCCTCGGCGTCCTCCTGGTGCTCCTGGCGATCGCACTGATCGGTTCGGCGCTCAGCACGAGCACCGACTCCGGTGTCTCCCGGTCCCTGGCCGTGCTCGAGGCGATGACCAACGCGCCCGAGGAGCTCCGCGGAGAGCTGGACCGCTCGTTCAGCGACCGCGTCATCGAGCCGCTCCAGCACCGCGCCCTCTCGGTCGGTCGCCGGATCTCGGGCGCCGACACCGCCGAGCGGATCCGGCGCAAGCTCGACCTCGCCGGCAACCCGGCCGGCTGGACCGTCGACCGGGTGCTCTCGGGCAAGGTCATGGGGGCCGTGGCCGGCCTGGTGCTCGGCGTCGTGTTCTCGCTGATGCTGGGCTCGCCGATGATGAAGATCATCGTGATCGCGGGTGTCACGGTCGCCGGCTTCTTCGCCCCCAACCTCTACCTCTACCAGCGGGCCCACGATCGAGCGGAGAAGCTGCAGCGTGAGCTGCCCGACGCGATCGACCTGCTCACCATCAGCGTCGAGTCCGGACTGGGCTTCGACGCGGCGGTCCAGCAGGTGGCCCGCAACACCGAGGGACCCCTCGCCGAGGAGTTCTCGCGGGTGCTGCGCGAGATGCAGATCGGCCAGGGTCGGGCCGAGGCTCTTCGTGCCCTGGGCGAGCGCAGCAACGTCGCTGACCTGCGCTCTTTCGTCGGCGCCATGGTGCAGGCGGACTCCTTCGGTATCCCCATCGCGCAGGTACTACGCGTACAGTCAGCCGAGATGCGGGTCAAGCGTCGTCAACGAGCCGAGGAGAAAGCCCAACAGGTTCCCGTGAAGATCACCATCCCGCTGATCTTCTGCATCCTCCCGACACTGTTCATCGCGGTCATGGGACCTGCCGTGCTGAGCATCATGGACAGCTTCAGCAAATGAACACTCCACGAGACCGCTCGGAGGGGGCGCTGCGCGCCGGTGCCCTCTCGCATCCGCGGAGGCGCTGAGACGCATGAGGGTTCGCGAACGCCAACACGTCCGGCTTGCCGCCGCGGCGCGGGCCTTCGTACTCGTAGCACTCCTGGGCCCGGTGTTGTGGGCCCGGGACATCCCGGCACTCATCTCGCTGATCGCGATCGGCGCCGTCTGGGCGCTGGCCACGCTCGCCGACTGGCGCCAGCGGCTCCCGGTGATGCTCGTCATCACGGTCGAGGCCGCGATGGTCGGAGCGATCTGCGGTTTCACCATCCACAGCTCCCTCGCCGTCCTCGGCGCGCTCGCGGTGCCGCCGTTCACGGCCGGCCTCTACCGCTCCCTCCAGGGGGTGGCGCTGGCCCTGTCGGCCCAGCTCACCGCCATCGTGGTCATCTCGTTCGTGTCCTACGACGGGCTCAGCACCGACCAGGGCTTCGGCGCGTTCAGCTGGAGCATGACCGGCCTCGGGCTCGGCCTGGTCGGCACCTTCCTGCACACCGCGCTCAACGAGAAGCCCGACCCGCTGGCGCCGTACCACTACGCGCAGGGGTTGATCCGGCAGCTGATCGACATCTCGGGCGGGCTCGACAACGGCCTGGACCCCGTGGCCCTCGGTGGCGCGATCCTGAGCGCGGTCCGCGACGACCTGCCCTGCTCGGCGCTGGTGATCAGCGTGCCGCGCGGCGACACGCTCACCCCGCTGGTCACCAAGGCCATGGGCACGTCGGTGAGCGTCAGCGAGTGCGAGGACATCGCGGTCGAGGCCTGGGCGGTCGGCCTCCCGGTCCTGCACGACCACGTCTTCGCCTTCCCGCTCAACACCGAGGCCGGCACCACCGCCATCGTCGCGGGGGTGCTGTCCGGCCGGGTCGACCCCGCCCGCATCGGCGTCGAGGACCGCATCCGCAAGCTGATGCGGCGACTCGGCCCGAGCGCCGTACACCTCGACACCGCACTGCTCTTCTCGGCGTTCCGCGACGCAGCCACCGCCGAGGAGCGGCGCCGCCTCTCGCGCGAGATGCACGACGGCGTGGCCCAGGACATCGCCTCGCTCGGCTACCTGGTCGACACGCTCCGCGTCGGCGTCACCTCGCCCGAGCAGGCCGAACGCATCGACATGCTCCGCGACCGCATCTCGGCCGTGGTCGCCGAGATCCGCCGCTCCGTGGTCACGCTGCGCACCAGCGTCGGCCAGAGCGAGAGCCTCGGCACCGCGATCGGTTCGATCGCGCGCAACCTGTCCGAGGTGTCCGGCGTACCCATCCACGTCACCCTCGACGAGCGCACCCAGCGGCTGCGCGCCGACGTCGAGGCGGAGCTGTTCCGCATCTGCCAGGAGGCGATGAACAACGCCGTGCGGCACGCCCAGGCTTCGGCGATCCACGTCCACTGCGAGGTGCACGCACCCGCGGCGGCCATCACGGTCACCGACAACGGCCGCGGCCTCCAGGCCGCGCGCTCCACATCACACGGACTGCACATCATGAAGGAACGCGCGCTGCTCATCGGCGCCACGCTCGAAATCGGGGAGACCGAGTCCGGGGGCCTCTCCGTCACCGTCCGACTTCCCGGAAGCCCCCCGTCCGAGACCCCAGCTCCGGACCAGATCCAGGAAAAGGTCACCGCATGACCGCGACTCCCACCACGGTCCTCCTCGTCGACGATCACGAGCTGATCCGCGAAGGCCTCGCCGGCGTCTTCGAACTGGAGGACGACATGACGATCGTCGCCCAGGCCGGCTCGGTCGTCGAGGCACTCAAGAAGTTCGACGAGCTCCGCCCCGACGTCGTCGTCGCCGACCTGCAGCTGCAGGACGGCACCGGGCTCGACATCGTCCGCTCGATCCGCAAGGTCAGCAACACCACGGGTCTCGTGGTGCTGACCATGCACTCGGGCGACGACCAGATCTTCGCCGCGATGCAGGCGGGCGCCTCCGGCTTCGTCGGCAAGGACGCCCCGTCGGGTGAGGTGATCCGGGCCGCCCGGCACGCCGCGGTCTCCCCGCGCTCGTTCGTCTGCACTGGCCTGGTCGGCGCGATGATGCGCCGCAGTGCCGCGGAGTCGACCCGCCTCTCCGACCGCGAGCACGAGGTGCTGCTGCTCCTCGCCGACGGTCTCGGCGCCGCCGCCATCGGAGAGAAGCTCTACCTCAGCGAGTCGACCGCCAAGTCGCACATCGCGCGCATCTACCAGAAGCTCGGCGCCTCGAACCGGGCCCAGGCACTCGTCACCGCGATGCGGATCGGGCTGCTCTCCAGCGTCCGCCCCGTCGACAGCTGACCGGCCGACCGCCGCGACGTAGCTACCTCGCCGCCGTCCCCTCAGCGGGGCGGCGGCGAGCCGTCGTACGGGCGCCGGCTAGACCACGAAATGCCTGGTCAGGCGCGGTATCGGCACCAGATCAGCACGGGATCGGTAGCCCGGCAGCGGGTGGTCGCGCCGTACGCCAGCCCGCGAGCGGGGGGTCGTCGCATAGTCCGAAATGACTAGGCCCCAGTCCGTTCGCTTGGTCCTCGCGAATTCTGCTTCAAACCCCTGACGGGATCTCCAAGATTGATCTCACCGGGGCATCCCCGCCCCGACTCGTGGGACCCACCCTGAAGGAGAAACACCCATGCTTGACTACCTCCGCATCATGCTGAACGCCCGCACCGCCAAGATGAGCGAGCGCGGCGCCTCGGCCGTTGAGTACGGCCTCCTGATCGCCGGTATCGCCGCGCTGATCGTTGTCGTCGTCTTCGCCTTCGGCGGCAGCCTCAAGGGCATCTTCACCGACACCTGCTCGAAGGTCACCGCCAGCGCGACGACCCAGTCCTGCAGCTGACCGTACGGCGGGGGGCTCCGGCGGCGTGCGTGGCACGCTGGCCGGAGCCCTTTGTCTTCGCGGCCCGCATCCAGGTTCGACACAGGAGGAACCAGTGACGGGTATCGACATGGCGCGAGCCCTGGTGCGGCCAGGCGTCTCGGTGCTTGGTCTCGGGCCCGGTCGGTGGACGACCCGGCGGCGCGCAGAGCGCGGCGCCTCGGCCGTCGAATACGGGCTTCTCGTCGCCGGCATCGCCGGCATGATCGCCGCGGTCGTCTTCGTCTTCGGGGGCGGTTCGACCGGGATGTTCCAAGACAGCTGCAAGACGATCCTGACGAACAACTCCGTCGGCTCCTGCAGCTGATCCCAGACCCCCTCGTCACCCCTCGGAGCATGCGCTCCGGGGGGTGAGGTGTTTCTAAGGGCTGCACGCTACGGGCCGAAGTAGAGGCGAGAGAAGGCAAGGTAAGGGGTTGGCGCCCGCCGGCTCAAAATAAGGTCGACTGTCTACCTTTGTCCGACCTGCCGCGCCAACAGTGCACCGGAATCGGCACCCACTGCCGACGATCGTGCACAGTCCAGATCGGCGGCTCTGGCGCATCGGAAAAAGGTCGACTGTCCACCTATTTCGGAGGTCCACCTCAGCCACCGCCGCCGTCCTCGAACCGCTCGGCGAGCGCGATCCGGGTCAACCCGGTGGGGTGGCTGCCGAACCAGAACTGCGACCAGGCCGGCGGAGTCGGGTCGGCGAGGGACTTGCGGGCGAGCGCCTTCTGGACCTCGATGAACGCCGCGGGGTCGCCGGTGGTGCGCAGCGCGTCGACGTCCGCGCGGGTCTCGATCTTGCGGCTGATGCCGTTCTGGATCGGGCTCGCCAGCAGGGAGGCCACCGCCAGCAGGGCAAGCACTCGTGGGACCCGCCGCGGCTCGGCCACTCCCCCGCCCAGCACCAGCCCCAGCAGGCCGACGCCGAACAGCACCCCCGCGGCACCCAGCAGCGATCCGATCAGCACGTCGTCGTGCCGCGCGTGGCCGAGCTCGTGGGCCACCACCGAGAGCGCCTGACGATCGTCGACCCCCGAGGACCCGTTGACCAGGTTGTCGTAGACCACCACCCGTCGCGACGAGCCGAAGCCGGAGACGTAGGCGTTGAGCGTCGTCGTACGCCGCGACGCGTCCGCCACCAGGACGTCGTCGATCTGGACGCCCTCCTGGTCGGCGAGGGCCAGGATCTCGGTCCGCAGCGGACCGTCGGGCAGCGGCTCGAAGTGGTTGAAGAGCGGCTCGACGAGCAGGGGGTAGACGAACGAGCCCAGCATCACCAGACCCGCGAGCAGCCCGCCGGCCACGGCCGGCCAGGCGCGCCGCCAGCGGCGTGCGATACCCACCAGCACGAGCATCACGAGGGTGGTAGCGACGACGTTGACGCCGAGCCCCTTGAGCATGTCCACGGCGTACGCCGACCACGCCTGGTCGGACAGGCCGTACTCCAGCACCCGCCGGCGTACCAGCACGGAGAACGGCAGCGTGGCCAGGCGGCCGACGACCGCCAGCCCCACCACGGCCACGACGACCCGCCACCACCACGGCCCGCGCACCCGGTCGACGAGTCGGGCGCCGATCTCGGTGAAGCCGAGGACACCAGCCAGGAGCAGCGAGACCGCCAGCGAGCACCAGCCCAGGATCCTGTTCAGCGACGCGAAGTCCTCGGCGCGCTGGATCTCGGCCGGCGTGAACACGCTCGACGCCGCCACAGGATGGAGCGCCGGGCCGGGCACCGGATCCCACGGAACGAGCAACGCCGCCAGGACCACGAAGGCCACGCCTCCGGTCGCCGCCACCACCGCGGCGACCCGCCTGCCCTCCTGCACGCCGCCAGTGTGGCAGTGGGCTGGTCAGGGCGCTGGTCAGCTCACCGCCGTCGAGGCTGCGGCGAGTTCCTGGAGGCGCTGCTGCCACCGCGCGGTCAACTGCTCCTCGCTGAGCCCGAACAGCCCGCGCAGCGGTCCGGCCAGGTCGCTGCCGCGCGAGACCTGCTCGTAGAGCTCGACGAGAGCCCGCTGCCCGCCGACATCGGCCAGCACCACGCAGGCCACCCACGCGCTCTCATAGGCCGCTCCCAGGTGCGTGGAGGTCTCGTCGAACTCGGTCTGACCCGGGAGCCGGTCGGGCACCCCGTCGAGACGCACCTGCTCGATGATCTGCCGAGCGGTGGTGTCGATGGGCAGGTCGACGTCGTGCAAGGCGACATAGTCGGCGAAACCCTCGAGCAGCCAGAGCGGTACGCCGCTGGCCAGCGGGGCGCCGGTCGCGACGTGGGTGGCCTCGTGGCTGATCACCACCTGACCGCCCACCGGGTCGAGGTTGTCGTAGACCGCGGGGTTGACGAAGACGTGCACCGCCGACGCGGGCGTCACCGTGCCGTCCACGGAGGCCGAGACCGCGGCGATGTCGGCATAGCTTCCCGGGTCGGCGGCCAACGCTGCGTCCAGCCCTTCCTCCGAGGACGGCACCTCGACGACGAGCCTCCCCTGCCACTGGGGGAGCACGTCGCGGACGACCGGTACGGCGGCGTCGGCGCGCTCCGCGAGCAGGTCGGCCTGCGCCGCGTCGGTCGCGAGCACCAGCGAGCGGTCGGAGCGGCGGACCTCGACCAGGCCAGTCAGCCACAGCGGCGTACGCCGGTCGCCCCCGCCGAACGAGGTGATCGCCACGACGCCGTCGTCCGCGGTCTCGAAGCCGACCAGTACCTCCTCGCGCACCGGCTGCCGGTCGAAGCCCGCGAACCGCCACGTCGCGTCCACAGCTGCCTGCCACCGGCCCTCCGGATCCACCGGACCAGCCGCGTCGACGTAGCGCATCGAGAAGTCCTCGACCCGCAACGCCTTGGCGTTGTCGACCACCGCGGACAGCAACTCGGCGGCCCCTGGGCCGGCGCCGGGGGCCAGACCGGCGGCGTCGCCCGCCGCAACCGCGTCCTCGAGGCCCTGGAGCGCACGAGCGGCGCCCGCGGGATCGGCCGTCAGCGCCGAGCCTGAGGGCACAGGCGCGACGTACGGCTCGGGGCGGACCAACAGCCAGGTCACGAGCGCGACCACGACCACCAGGGCGGTCAGTGCGCTGGCGAACCGCCAGACCCGCCTGTGCCCCATGGGCGGAAGTGTGTCAGCCGGGTGCGTACGGAGCGCGCTCAGCGCGCACCGAAAGATCAGCCCGGATCAGAGCAGGCGGGTGGCGCCGACGTACGGCATCGAGTCGACGCCGGAGACGCGGACGCCCGCGCCCGGGTTGGCCGCCTCGACGATCAGGCCGTTGCCGATGTACATGGCCACGTGGCTGATCGGCGAGTAGTAGAAGACCAGATCGCCGGGCTGCAACTCACTGTGCGACACATGCCGGCCGACGCCGTACTGGGCGCTGGAGGAGTGCGGCAGGGAGATGCCGGCCTGGGCCCAGGCCATCATCATCAGTCCGGAGCAGTCGAAGGCGTTGGGGCCGGCCGCACCGTAGACGTAGGCGTCGCCGACCTGAGCCATCGCGTAGCGGATCGCCGCCGCGGCCGCACCACTGGCGTCGATGCCCGACGGCATCCGGACCGAGCCCCGGCTGAGCAGCGCCTCGCGCTCCTCGGCCTTGAGCTTGTCGAGCAGCTCCTTGGCCTCGGCGAGCTTGGTGTCGATCGTGGCCTTCTCGGCGGCGAGCTGGTCCTCGGTCTCCTTGACCTCGGACGCCCGGCGCTCGGTCGCCTTGCGGCGGATGTCGAGGGCCTTGGCCTCGGTGGCGAAGGAGTCGAACAGTTGCGCCTGGAGGTCGTTGTAGGCCGACATCGTCGAGAGACTCGAGACGAAGGAGTCGGCATCGTCGGAGACGGCGACCGCACCGAGCGCGGAGAGGTGCTGGCCTTCGTACTGGCTGACGATGGAGTCCTGGAGGTCCTCGCGGGCCGCCTCGAGGCTGGCGTCCTGGCGCTGCTGGTCGGCCCTGAGCGAGGTCAGGTCGTCCTGGAGGTCCGCGAGCTCGAGCTTGGCGTCGTTGAGCCGCTCCGAGGCCTGCTCAGCCTCGTGGAACAGGGTGTCGACCCGGGCCTGGACGTCATCGATGTCGGGCTCGGCCTGCGCCGGGGTTGCTGGCACCAGTCCCACCACGATGACTGTGGTGGCCAGAGCCAGACCCGAGAGGGCTGCGGCCAAGCGCTTCCGTCCGTGCGGCACGAGGCGGAGGTCTCCTATAGGTGTCGTACGCCTACCGGGTGAGCTGACGGGTTCGGGCACGACTGGCCCTACTCCAGCTCCTCGCCATACTCGGCTTCTCGCTGGAGATTCACCCCAGGTGCTGTCCGGTGCAGCAGTGCCGACCGGCCAACGGTGGTTCCCCGGCCCCCGAGCCACCCGAGAGTGACCTGGAGCTCGACGCAGCGCTCGCGCGGACCTGGTGGACCACTTCCACGAGCACCTGGAGAAGCACCGTAGTCGCTCCGACCACGGGTCGTCCAAACCTCAACCGTCCGTGTTCGAGGGAATTTCAGATCGTCGGCAGCGCAGTCACCTCCCTTGTCACACCGGTCACACCAGCCACAACAGCCCCTCGTTTGTCAGGGCCACCTGACCGGCTCCGTCTGCGCTGGCGGCGGTCGGCTCACGCGGACTCGACCACCGGGCCAGCGACGGGCTCCACGAGCCGCAGTGGAGGCACCAGCCCGCCCTCGGCCAGGACGTCGAGGGCTCGACGTTCGTCGTCGTCGATGGTGAGCTCGGGTGGCGGCCCGAGCAGGACGGTCACCACGCAGTCGTGGCAGGCCAGCCCGCGCACCACGCAGGTGTCGCAGTCGATTCGCGTCGTCATGTGGAGCACGCTGCCATCGACCGCCGACAGTCGGTCCGAAACTCAACTCGCCAGGGCCCGCGCGCCCGCCACGACGCCGCCCGCGCGGCGTACGTCGGCACCCAACTCGCGGTCGTCCGTGACGACGACGAGCACCCGGCCGACCGGCTCGGCGGCGACCAGGTCGCGGATCACGTCGTCGGCGATCACATCGGCCCGGCTGAAGATCACCTTGACCCCTCGCGGGGCCGCCACCGGAGCCCGGGCGTCGCTGCCGTCGAAGACCACGGTGGTCTCCGCACCGGTGCGGGCCGTCAGCGCCCCCAGCAGCGTGAGCAGGCGACCGCGCTGGGCCTCGAGGCTCTGTGTGGGCCAGGCGGTCTTGGTGACGTTGTAGCCGTCCACGATCAGCCGCGGGCGGGGCAGCGCGAGGTACTGGGCCAGGCGCGCCGGATCCTCCACCAAGGGCGGACCGGACGTCGGCCGCGCCTCGTCGGCGTGGGCCTCCTCGACCCGCTCCCCCGGCGTACCGGAGGCGGCCGGCAGTGCGAGCTCACGGCGCAGCCCGATCACGGCCTCGCCCAGGGTGTCGAGAAGCATCCGGGCACGCAGCGTGATCTCGTCACGGTCGCTACGCGCCGCCCGGCGCTCCTGCGCGGCCTCCTCCGTCAGCCGCGCCACCTGGCTGCGGGCCTGGCGCAACTCGCGCTCGAGCCGGCCCTCGGCCTCCTCCGCGCGGATCCGACCCGAGTCGGCCTCCTCGCGGGCGGCGCGCTCCTTGGCCCGGGTCTCGCCGAGGGTACGGCGCAGAGTCGCCACCTCGGCCTTGAGCGCGTCGAGCGCCTCCTTGTGCACCCGACGCTGGTCGCGCAGCGTCCGCTCGGCCTCCTCGGCCCGCTCGCGCAACCGCTGCTCGCGCTCCTGCTGATCCGGTCCGGGCTGCCGCTGCGTGCGCTCGCCGGCGCGCCGTACGGCGTCCTCCCACCCCTCGGAGCGCTCCAGCCACGCCAGCGCCGCCACATCGGTGGCCTCGGCCCCGGCGCGAGTGCCCACCTGTACGGCGACCCGCTGCCGCAACTCGTCGTCGCGCTCGAGTTCGGTCATGATCGCGCTGGCCCCGAGCCGGGCCCGCCGGGCCGGCGCGAACCCGGCCACCTGCTTGAGCGCTGGCGGCAGCGGCGTCACGTCGCCGAGGCTGGCGGCCACCAGGGTCACCAGCCGGCTGCGCACCACCTCGGGCAGCTCCATGGGACAACGTTCTCAGAACGGTGGCTGCGCGACACCCGAGTTGAATACCCCGGCGAGTTTCGGCCCGAGTCCGCGGCGACGCTCGCTGGCGCTCGCCGG
>ERZ761607.3149-NODE-3149-length-16423-cov-3.598485_pt1 | contig 16423 bp, 15 predicted proteins | sample MGYA00511164_ERZ761607 | MGnify/ENA primary metagenome ERZ761607 (study PRJEB28899, sample SAMN02445080) | bioreactor sludge metagenome | biome: EBPR sludge | place: Australia: Brisbane, Thorneside Wastewater Treatment Plant | collected 2011-06-22 ...
GCGCCGAACGGGCGGCGCTTCGAACGGCTGATGCGCAACGCCCCGCCGCCCCCGGCCTATTCCGCCTGCGTGCCCTTCGACGGGGATATCGACCGCTGGCAGGAATTCGACTTCGTCGCGCCCAGCACCGTGCTGCAATACTCGGGCGGCGTGCCGACGGGTGCCGACCGGGCGACGGCGGCGGCCCCCCGGTTCGACATGCGCATCTTCCATTCGGCGACCCCGGCGACGGACAACACCTGCTATTATTTCTATTCGGTGTCGAACGGCCATCAGGTCGACGATCCGCAGGCGACCGAGACGATCTTTGAACAGGTCGGCGCCGCGATCGTCGAGGACAAGCTGTTCATCGAGGCGCAGCAGGTCCGCGTGGATGAACTGGGCGAGGATCGGCTGTTCGACAACGCCGCCGATGCGGCGCGCATGATGGCGCGGCGCATGGCGCGCAAGTATTTCGCCGACGTCGAGGCGCGCGCATGATCGCGCCCGGCGGGGGGAGGGTCGCATGCCCGACCTGATCTTTACCGATTGCGCCGGCCAGACGCGCGGGGTCTCGGCGCCCGATGGCCTCTCCGTCATGGAGGCCGCGCGCCAGAACCAGGTGCCGGGAATCGTCGCCGAATGCGGCGGGGTCTGCGCCTGCGCAACCTGCCACGTCTATGTCGACGAGGCCTGGCTTGCCCGTCTGGACCCGCCGGGCCCGGTCGAGGAAGCCCTGCTGGAATTCCTGTCCGACGGGCGGCCCAATTCGCGCCTGTCGTGCCAGATCGTCCTGACCGCCGCGCTGGACGGCCTGTCCGTCAGGACGCCGGAACATCAGGGCAGTTGAACCGAAGACCCAGGAACGACCCGTCAGGGAGGACCGCAACCCGCGCCGCGATGGCCGGGGGCGTCTGACGGCACAACCATGACCAAGGGAGCAAGACATGACCGTATTCAGATCGCTCGGGCTTGCGGCGCTGCTGGCCGCGACCGCCGTCCCCGCCCTCGCGCAAGAGGTGGTGCTGCGCTACAGCGCCTGGCTGCCGCCGACCTATTTCATGCATGAACGCGGCCTCTATCCGTATTTCGCGGATATCGAGCGCGTGACCGAGGGGCGCGTGCGGGTGGAAATCTCGGCCGCGCCGCTGGGCCCGGCGCCGCGCAACTACCAGTTGGTGCTGGACGGGATTTCCGACATCACCTGGAGCCTGCACGGCTACACGCCCGGCACCTTTCCGCTCAGCGAGATGGTCGAACTGCCATTCCATTCCACCGACGCGGTGTCGGATTCCGTCGCCTACTGGCGGGTGTTCAGCGAGTTCTTCGAACCGGCCGGCATGCACCCGGGGATGCACACGCTGACGGTCCACACCCATGTGCCGGGCCAGCTTTTCAACAATCTGCGCGCCATCGAGACGCCCGAGGACCTTCAGGGCCTGCGCATCCGGTCCACCAACAGCTCGGTCGCCACCTCGCTGCAAAGGCTGGGCGCCTCGCCGCTCGGCATTCCGGTGCCCGAAATGCGTCAGGCGCTGGAACGCGGCATCGTCGACGGGGTCACCCTGACCGACGAGGCGCTCTACAATTTCCAGATCGCCAACTTCATCCGCCACGGTCTGGTCACCCCCGGCGGCCTCTATAACGCCAGCTTCTTTGTCGTCGTGAACGAGGAAAAATGGGCCGAGATTTCCGAAGCCGACCGCGCGGCGATCATGGAAATCTCGGGCGAGGCGCTGGCGCGTCGCATGGGCGAGGTCTGGCAGGCCGAACAGGACGGCGCCACCGCGCGCGTGCTGGCGGATGGCATCGTGCTGACCCCTGCCGAGGGGCCCTTGCTGGAGCACATGCACACCGCCCTCGCGGGGCTCGAAGGCGAATGGCTGGCACAGGCCGCGGCCCTTGGCGTTGACGGCGCCGCCGCGCTCGCCGCCTATCGCACCCGCGACTGAGCCATGACGGGCAACTGGCAGCCGCTGGCCGCGGCGGAAACACTGGGCAAGATCGTCGCCACCGTTCTCATGCTGGCGATGATCGGGGTCACGGTGGTGGATGTCGTCGGACGACGGTTCGGCCTGACCATCGCCGCCTCGTTCGAGGTGACGCAGTTGCTGGTTGCCCTCGGGTTCTACCTGATCCTGCCGCAGGCGACCGCGCGGCGCGCGCATATCGTCGTCGATCTGGTGCCGCAAAGGCTGGACCGGACCGCGGGCCTGGTGCTGGCGGCGCTGGTGGACCTGCTCTGCGCCTTCGTCATCGCCTGGGCGGCGGCAATGCTGGTGCGGCAGGGGCAGACGCTCGACCGGTTCAACACGCTCCTGCAATTCACCCGCCTGCCGCTGTCGCCCTTTGTCACGGTGATGGGCCTGTGCGCGGGACTGACGGCGCTGGTCTGCCTCACGCAGAGCGTGCTGCGCCTTCATGCCGCCGCGACCCGTTGGAGGGTTCTATGAGTGTCGTTCTGGGCTTCGCCGCGGCGCTGGCGCTCTTGCTCTTGCGGGTGCCGATCGGCATTGCGCTGGGCCTGGTGGGGACGCTGGGACTCGCCTCGTTTGTCGGGCTCACCCCGGCGCTGCGCAGCGTGGGGTCGGTCGCCTCCGACACGGTGATGACCTATGATTTCGCGGTCATCCCCATGTTCATCCTGATGGGCAACCTGATCGCCCGCGCCGGCATCTCCGAGGACCTGTTCCGCACCTCGCACGCCTGGCTCGGCGCGATGCGCGGCGGGCTGGGGCTGGCCACCATCGCCTCGTGCGGCGGGTTCAGCGCGGTCTGCGGTTCCAGCGTGGCGACGGCGGCAACCATGGCGCGCGTCGCCGTGCCACCGATGCGGCGATATGGCTACAGCGATGCGCTGGCGGCGGGGTCGGTCGCGGCCGGCGGCACGCTGGGCATCCTGATCCCGCCGTCCATCGTGCTGGTGATCTACGGGATCATGACCGAAACCGATATCGGCGCGCTGTTCATCGCCGGTCTGGTCCCCGGCGTGCTGGGAATCGTGCTCTACATGGCGGCGATCTGGATCTGGGCCGTCCTGCGGCCGGGCGTCGCGCCCGCCGCACCGCCCCTGCCCATGCGCGAGAAACTGCGGTCGCTGAAAAGCGTGTTCTGGGTGCTTGCACTGTTCGGGCTGGTCGTCGGCGGGATCTACACGGGCCTGTTCACCCCGACCGAGGCCGCCGGGATCGGCGCCTTTGGCGCCCTGCTGATCGCGCTGGCGCGGCGTCGGCTGACGCTGCGCGGGCTGGTCGATACGGTCCACGATTCGGCGATGACCACCGCCGCGCTGCTGACGATCCTGATCGGCGCGCTGATCTTTGCCAATTTCATCAACATCGCCCGCCTGCCGCAGTTCCTGGGCGAGCTGGTCCAGCATGCCGGCCTGTCGCCCTTCATGGTCATCCTGGCGATCATCGGCGTCTATCTGGTGCTGGGTTGCCTGCTCGAATCCATGTCGATGCTGCTGCTGACCGTGCCGATCTTCTATCCCATCGCCGCCGGGCTGGGATTCGATCTGGTCTGGTTCGGCATTCTGGTGGTCGTGGTGATCGAAATCGCGATGATCACCCCGCCCATCGGGATGAACATCTTCATCATCCGCGCCGTCCTGCCGGACGTTCCCACGCTCACCCTGTTTCGCGGCGTCGTGCCCTTCATCCTGGCGGACCTTGTGCGGGTGGCGCTGTTGCTGGCGTTCCCCGCGCTATCCCTCTGGTTGCCGGGCCTGATGCGCTGACCAGCCAGAGGGCGGCGGGGTCCCGCGCCGCTCTGGCCGGGCCATCCGATGCGCAACCGCGACGGGCGATCAGGGATTGGGCGCCGCCCCGACCGCGGCCTCGACGATCAGTTCGCGCAACCACGCATAGCCAGGATCTTCCTGCGAGCGCGGATTCCACGCCATCTTGATGTGGAATTCGCTGAGCGGCACCGGACAGGGCACATGGCGGATGTTCGCGGTCTTCTCGAAGATACGGGCCAGGCTGAGCGGAAAGACGGCGATCAGATCGGTTCGCCCGACCACCTGCGGGATCAGCGAGAAATCCGCCATCCAGGTCACGACCTCGCGTTCGATGCCCGCGCGTGCGAGGTCCTGATAGACGATGGTCTGGCTATAGGGATACTCGCGCGACAGGGCGACATGCCCGCATTTCTCGAAGTCCTCCCGGGTAAAGGTCTCGGCCTGGATCGTCGAGCGGGCGTTGACGATGACGACGATCTTGTCATCGACCAGCCGCCGCGAGAACCAGTAATCGGGCATGGTTCGCAGCCAGCCCAGACACACCTCGGCGCCGCTTTTCTCGATTTCGACCGGATCCGCCTGTCCGCTCTTCAGCAGCGCGACCGAGACCTTCACGAACGGTGCCCGTTTGCGCAGCAACTCGATGACACGCGGCACCAGAAGCAGACTGGCGTGATCGGTCGCACCGATCCGAAAGGTGCGGTCCGATGTTGCCGGATCGAACGTCGGTATCCGGGCCAGTTCGTCAATCAGCGGGATCACCTCGGACAGCCGGTTCAACAGCATCTCGCCGCGCGCGGTCAGCACGAAGGCGTCGTTGACGCGCACGATCAGCGGGTCGCCGACGACCTTGCGCATCCGCGCCAGGGCATTGCTTGCCGCGGGCTGCGACTTGCCAACGGCGCGCGCGCCCTTCGTCACGCTCCGCTCGCTCAGGATCCGGTGAATCGTGATCATCGTCCCGATGTCGAACCGGCTGATATCAGTCGACGGAATATGCTTCATAACGTTGGCTTTGTATCCCGGGTGATCCGATGTTGCTAGGGTCCCTCTCGCGCCTTGGGCGAATTCTCTGGCCGGGCACGTGGGAGGCACGATGAGCAGCAGCGCGAACCCCGACCCCTTGCGGTCGCGGCGACGGGATCGACCGCCGGCGCTCCGGTTCCTGCGCTCAGCGCAGCAGGTCGTCGGCCAGAACCCTCAGAATGCCGGCCACCGTTTCCGGGGCGTCCGTGTGCACGTTGTGACCCGCGCCGGGAACGACATGCAGGCGCATCCCGGGCGCGCGGGCCAGCATCTGCGCGGCGTGATCGGGCGGGAACAGGTTCGATTCGCCCCCACGGATCAGGACCTTTTCGCACCGCAACCCGTCAAGAGCCGCCCAGATCCTGTCGCGCTCGGCCCGGCGCAGGTGAGAAACGCGGTAGAACGCAGGGTCCCACAGCCATTCCAGACGCCCGCCACCGATCTCGCGCGTGTTCATCCTGACGCCGCGTTCAAGACCCGCAGGGCTCCGGTTGGGCGCCCGGGACCGGATGCTGCCGACCAGTTCCCCGATGTCGCCCCGCATCACCACATCCGCCCCCAGACCGGCGCTCCCGATACCCTCCGGGCTGGCGTCGATCATCACCAGCCCGGCCGCGCGCTCGCCCAGTTCGGCGGCGAGATGGATCGCGCAGACGCCGCCCAGCGAATGGCCGACCACCAGGACCTTGTCGGCGCAGTCCATCCGCGCGCGTTCGGCAAGCCGACGACCGATCGCGGCAATCGAATACTCCGAACTCTCCAGATGGGCGGAATGCCCATGGCCCGGCAGGTCATAGGCCAGGGCCGGGCGGCCAAGGCGCAGGATCACCCCGTCCCAGGTGTGGGCGTTCATCTGCCCGCCGTGAAGAAAGACGATCCGCGGGCGCGTGCCGAAGGCCAGACCCGAAAGTCCGGTCTCGCCGGGATCGAGCCGCGCGACCCTCGGCGGGGCAACGGCCAGCGCGGCGGCATGGCTTTCGACATGCGCGCGGTCGGCTTCACCTGTTTCGGGCGGCACGCCCTGTCCCTCGCCCATGGCAACGTGACCTCGCAATGATGGCCCCCCCATATCAGAGCGGCGCACGCCAAGGTCAACCGCCCGCCCACGGCGGGCCGACGAGGCACCCCCCGTCCAGCGGTCCGGGTCGGCGCGCGGCGCATCTTGCCTGGCGGGGCTGCGGCGCCGCGGCACTGTCGGCGCGCCCGGACCTGACGCCGCCCGGAAATGTCGTCGCGGCCGTGATCGGCGCCGCGCGTCGCTTTGATCGGCTTGTCGCGCCGGGCACCCGGCGCCAACCCTTCGAGAGCCTCCTCGCGCAACGCGCCCGGCTCTCGCCAAGCCTGCCGATGCCGGTCTGGGGCGCCAACCTTCGGGGAACCGCGCGGCTATGGCGGCTTCGGGCCGGGTGGCTCGCCCTGAACCTGCCGCGCCCCTCGGACGTCGAGGCGCTGACAGCGCTGACCCTCGGCGACGTTTCTGCCTTTTCCCTGCCCCTCCTGCGCGACTGGTTCGCCGGGCAGGACGGGACACCGGTCCTTGATCGTGCCCGTGACCTCGGACTTGCGGCGGCTCTGGTTCCTCCCGGCCAGCCGCCGCAGGTTCAGGTCGAACCCTGGGTCTTTGCCCGAACCGGTGCCGCGCCGCGCCGGACTGAAAGGCCCCGTGTCGTCGATTTCTCCGGCCTCTGGGCCGGCCCGCTGGCGACACGCCTGCTCGCGGACGCCGGATGCGAGGTCTGGTCGGTGGACCTGCGCTCGCGGCAGGCGCGGGCCAGCCTGCCTCTCGACCACCGGTTCGAATCCCATCTGGCCGAGGGCAAACGGCGCCTCGTCTGTGACACCCTCGACGCGCCCGACCTGCGCGCTGCCCTCGGGGCGGCGGACATCGTTGTCACCGCGTCGCGCTGGGCGGCCTTGCAGCGCATGGGGCTGGACCTGCGCCCCGACCAGATCCACCTGTGCCTGACGGCCTACGGGTCCGACCCGGCCAATGCGGCGCGCATCGGCTTTGGCGACGATGCCGCGGCGGCGGCCGGTGCCGTGCTCTGGGACGACGACGGGACACCCGGGTTTGCCGCGGATGCCCTGGGCGATCCGGTTGCCGGCATGCTGGGCGCCGTGGCGGTGCTGCACCACCTGCACGCGGCCGAAGGGGGGCGGATCGACCTGTCCCTCGAACGGGCGTGCCGCTGGGCCATCGGGCCCGACCCGCTGGCGGGGTTGGGCCAGCCATGACCACCGCCATCCTCACCGACCTGACCGTAGAGGACCGCAGCGGATGGCGCGCCGTCGTCGAGAACGGCGTTCTCGTCGAATTGTCGCCCGCGCGCCCGGCGTCGCGCGGCGCGGGCCTGGACGCGCAGGGCGCCAGCCTTGTCCCCGCCTTGCACGACCATCATGTCCACCTTCGGGCCGAGGTGGCCCGGTCCTGGTCGGTCGATCTGCGCCATTCGACGTGCCGGGCCGACCTTGCCGCTGCCCTGTCCCGCGCGCGGCCGGGTCCCGATGGCTGGGTCCGCGGTGTCGGCTATGACGAGGACCGGGTGGGCTGGCTGACCCGGACGATCCTCGACACCGTCCGGGCGGATGCCGTCCCCGTCAAGGTGCAGCACCGCAGCGGGCATCTGTGGGTGCTGAACTCGGTCGGCTGCGAGGCGCTGGGCGAAACGGGCGTCCGGATTGACGCCGACGGCCTGGCCTGGGATCAGGATGCCCGGATGCCCGGCGCCGAACCGACCCGCGCCGCCATCGCCACCGGCCTGCGCGCGCTGTGCCGCGCGATACGCGCCCAGGGATGCGTCGGCGTCACCGACATGACCGCCGGGCAGACCCGGGCCGACATCCGGTCGCTTGCCGACGCCGGTCGCGGATGGCTCGACATCGGCGCCTATGGGGGTGCCTTTCCCGATGTGGCCTGGCAAAAGATCCTGATCGAGGATCACGACCTGCCCGATCCGGACCATCTGGCCCGCCGCATCGCCGGGGCAGGGCGCGCTGCCGTGCATGCCGTCTCGCGTGAGGCGGCCGCGCTCCTGGTTGCCGCCATCGGGCCGCACGGCGGCCGCGTGCGGCTGGAACACGGGTTTGTCCTCGACCCCGACCTGATCGCGATGCTGGCCCGGACCGGAATGTCGGTCGGGGTGCAGCCGGGGTTCATCCTCAGCCGGGGCGACGGGCTGATCCGGCAACTGGCCGCCGCCGATCTGGCCGATTACCAGCGGCTCAGGTCCCTGAAGAACGCGGGGCTCACCCTGTTCGGCGGCACGGATCGCCCCTTCGCGGTTGGCGATGTCTGGGCGGCGATGGCCGCCGCGGTGGATCGCCGGACCCGCACCGGCGCCTCTCTTGGTCCGGACGAGGCCCTGACCCCGGAAGAGGCCTTTGCCCTGTTCACCCCCACCGGTCTTCGGGACGGCGCCGGGGCGCCCAGGGTCCGGGTGGGCGATGCGGGTGCGTTCTGTCTGCTGGATCGATCGTGGCGCGCGGCCAGGGATTCGCTGGGCGGGACGCGGGTCAGACTGACGGTCCCGGCCGCAAACGACTCTGGCACGGCCGCGCCTTCGCCGTCGCGACGGCGCGGGATCTACCCCCTCTTGGAGGAGGAAGAGGGGAGGGAGGTTCGGCATTGCTGACGGCGTGCCGACCCTCTCGACGACGCGAACCAAAAACTCAGGAGGAGATACTGGAATGCAACCAAGATTGAAGAAACCGCTCCCGGCGGCGCTGGTTCTGGCCCTCATGCTGGCGAATCCCGCCGGCGCGCAGGGCAATGCCGATGTTCCGACGATCCGCGTGGGGGTGATGCAGATCGAACCGACATGGGACCCGTCGCGGACCATCGGCGCCTTGACGATGCCGCTGATGAAGCTGGTCTATGACAGCCTGACGGTCATCGGGCCGGACGGAACCGTTGTCCCGCAACTGGCGACGGGGTGGACCTCGGACGATGCGGGACAAAGCTTTGTCTTCACGTTGCGCGAGGATGTCACCTTCACCAACGGCGACACCTTCGACGCCGAAGACGTCCGGGCAAGCCTCGACTATTATGTCAACACCCCGACCTCGACGATCGGCGCCCTGCTGGGCAACATCGCCGAGATCATCGTCGAGGGGCCGCACCAGGTGCGGTTCGTCCAGCGGGTTCCGGACGTGACCCTGCCGGCGGTCTTTACCGACAGGGCGGGGATGATGCTGTCCGCCGACGTCATCGCCAGCGGCGATTTCGCGGTCCCGGTCGGCTCCGGGCCCTATGTGCTGGTCGCCGAACAGCCCGGCGTCAGCCAGGAATTCGAGGCCAATCCCGACCACTGGAATCCTGACAACGTGGGCGCCGGCAGGATCATCGCCCTGCGATACGAGGATCCGGTCGCCCGGGCAAACGGGCTGCGCAGCGGCGATCTGGACATGACCGTGGTCTCCGCCAACCAGATCGCCGAGGTCATGACCACCTCGGGGATCCAGACCTACCAGATCCGCGGCCGCCAGTTGCGGGGCCTGACCCTGAACCCGAACGTCTACGAGCCGCTGCGCGACGAACGGGTGCGCCGCGCGCTGGATCTCTCGATCAACCGCGTCGGGCAGGCGCAGGGCATCCTGCTGGGCGAAGGCGAAGCGGCCTCGCAATATGTGCTCAGCACCAGCCCCTATTTCGCCCCCGACGTGGAACCGATCCCCTATGACCTCGATCAGGCCCGCGCGCTTCTGGCCGAGGCCGGGCATGCCGACGGCCTCTCCTTCACCATGACCTCGCCGCCCCGCTACCGGCGCGAGGCCGAGGCGCTTCAGGCCGACTGGGCGCAGATCGGCGTGACCGTCGACCTGATCTTTCCCGCCGGGGCCGGCAATGCGCGCGCTATCTGGTACGACCAGACGGTCCCGGTCGGCATCTGGGCCATCGACGGGCGCAATGATCTGGGGATCTTCTATCGGGCCCTCTTTGCGCCGGATGCCGCCTTCAACCCCAGCCGCCAGGCGCCCGAAGACCTGATCGCCCTCATCACCGAGGCGAACACCCGGGTGAACGAGGACGAGCGCCGCGCGGTCTTTGCCGAGATCGCGCAACTGGTGACAACGCAGACCCAGATCCAGATTCCGATGAGTTTCGAGTATCAGATCGTCGCCTATGGCGGCAGGCTGACCAACGTGACGCCGTGGCAGGGCGGCTTTCCCTACCTGCACGGGGTGGGCGTTTCGAACTGACCTGACAGCGTCAGGGGCGCCCGCGCCCCTGACACCCGGACCGGCAATCAATTCGGGGGCCGCCATGCGCGACCAATCCACATCCGCTGGCGTTCCGTCGCGCCGATGGGCGGAGTTCTTCGTCCTGCCGCTCGCGCGGTTCCTTGCCGCCAGTTCCCTGCGCGCGGTCCTGCTGCTGCTGGTCATCTCGCTCATCGTCTTCGGACTGAACAGGCTGATCCCCGGCGATCCGGCGCTGGACCTCGCCGGCGAGAACGCAACACCCGAGGTCATCGACGCCATCCGCCGCGAACTGGGTCTGGATCGGCCCTGGACCCTCCAGTACGGCACATGGCTCGGCGACATCCTGACCGGCGACCTTGGCCAGTCGATCATGTACAACGTGCCCGTCGTTGACCTGATCATCCAGCGCCTGCCGCCGACCGCCTCGCTGGCGCTGGTCGCGATCCTTCTCGCGGTGACGTTCGGCCTGATCGGCGGCGTCGCGGCGGCGCATTGGCGAGGCCAGTGGCCGGACCGGGTCATCACGGCGATTTCGACGGTCGGCATCGCCACGCCGCATTTCTGGGTCGGGCTGATCCTGATCCTGACCTTCTCGATCCATTTCAACCTGTTCCCGGCATCCGGCTACAAACCGCTGTCCGACGGGATAGGGCCCTGGCTGCGCAGCCTGCTGCTGCCCGGCATCGCGCTCAGCTTTGCGCTGGGGGCCGAACTGCAACGGCAGACGCGCTCGTCCATCGCCGATGTGCTGACGCAGGATTACATCCGGACCGCCCGCGCCCAGGGCCTGTCGCGCGCCCATGTGCTGTGGGTCCGCGCCCTGCGCAACGGCTCGGGCCCGGTGCTGACCGTCATCGGCTTCCAGATCGGCATCCTCATCGGCGGCAGCATCGTGATGGAGAAGGTCTTCGGCATTCCCGGGCTGGGGACGCTGACCATCGAGGCCGTGTTCGCCAAGGATCTGCCGGTCATCCAGGGCGTGGTTCTGGTCAATGCCGCCTTCGTCGTCGTCATCAACATGCTGACCGACCTGTCCTATCGCCTGCTCAACCCGAAAGTGAGACTGCAATGACCCCGTCAATCCCCGGACCCGACCGGACGGGCGCCCCGGCCCGCACGCCCCGGAACCGATGGGTGCGCTTCGCGCGCCGTCTTGCCGGGCAGCCGCTCGCCGTGATCGCCGGGTCTGCCCTTCTCGTCATCGTCGGCGTCCTGATCGCCGCGCCCTGGATTGCCCCCTATCGCCCGGATGCGACCAACCTGATGGCCGTCCTGCGCCCACCGGGAACACCCGGCCACCTGCTGGGGACCGACGAGCTGGGCCGCGACATCCTCAGCCGCGTGCTTGTCGGCGGGCGCATCTCGCTTCTGGCGGCCTTGCAGGGCACGGGCATCGCCCTGCTGATCGGCGTGCCCCTCGGTCTGGTGTCGGGCTATTTCGGCGGCTGGGCGGACAAGATCATCATGTTCTTCAACGATGCCCTGATGAGCTTTCCGGCCATGCTGCTGGCCATGGCCATCGCGGGCATCCTGACCCCCAACCTGACCAACGCCATGATCGCGATCGGCATCATCACCGCGCCGCGCGCCGTCCGGCTGGTGCGCGCCAGCGCCCTCTCCATCCGCGAGGAGACCTATATCGAGGCCGCGCGCGCCATCGGCGCATCACAACTGTCCATCCTCACGCGCCATGTCATCCCGAACATCCTGCCGCCGCTTCTGGTGTTCGCCATGATCCTGGCGGGAACCGTGATGCTGATGGAGGCCGGCCTCAGCTTTCTCGGCTTCGGCGTGCAGGCCCCGCAATCCAGCTGGGGGGCGATGCTGGGATCGTCGCTGGGCTACGCCGCCCGCGCCCCCTGGCTTGCGACCTTTCCCGGGTTGTGCATCGCCCTCACCGTCCTGATGCTGAACCTCTTTGGTGACGGACTGCGCGACGCGATCGGCAAGAAGGTGCGCACATGACCCTGCCCAGTCTGAAAAGCGGCGCCGCGCCGATCCTGTCCGTTCGCAACCTGACGCTGGAATTCCGGATGGCGGGGCGGTGGCTGCCCGCCGTCGACAGCGTGGATTTCGACCTCGCGCCGGGCGAAACGCTGGGGGTCGTCGGGGAAAGCGGCTCGGGGAAAAGCCTGACGGCGCTGGCGCTGATGGGCTTCGTCGGCCGCATGCGGCGAAACCAGCGCGTGTCCGGACAGGCGCTTTATGCCGGGCGGGACCTGCTGGGCCTGCCGGATCGGCAGATGCAGGCGTTGCGCGGCAACGACATCGCCATGATCTTTCAGGAACCCATGACCAGCCTCGATCCGTCGTTCAAGGTCGGGGCGCAGATCGCGGCCGGGGTGCGGCTACACCAGAAGGTGTCCCGCGCCGAGGCCCGTCGGATCGCCATCGACGCGATGGAGCGGGTGCATATCCCGAACGCCGCCATCCGGGCCGATTCCTATCCGCACGAATTCTCGGGCGGCATGCGCCAGCGGGTGCTGATCGCCATGGCGATTGCCAACCGTCCCAGCGTGCTGATCGCCGACGAGCCCACGACCGCCCTCGATGTCAGCGTGCAGGCGCAGGTGCTGCGCCTGCTCAAGGACATGCAGAAGGACCTCGGTCTTTCGATGATCTTCATCACCCACAACATGGGCGTGGTGGCCGACATCTGTGATCGGGTCGCGGTGATGTACGCCGGGCAGATCGTCGAGAAGGCCAGCGTCGATGACCTGTTCGACAGCCCCCGACACCCCTACACCGAGCGGCTTCTCTCCTCGATGCCCAGCATCGAGAAACGCTCGGGACCCCTGACCTGGATCCCCGGAACCCCGCCGCAGTTCACCGACTTTCCCGCCGGCTGCCGGTTCCGGCCGCGCTGCGCGCATGCGACCGACGCCTGCCTTGGAGAAACGCGGCTGACCCATGGCACGGGCGGGCGCAGCAACCGCTGCACCCTGGGTCAGGACTGGCAGAACCCGAAAGGCGAAACAGAGGCGTCATGGACATGAACAGCCCCCTCCTGAAAGCGCGAAAGATCGAAGTGACCTTTCGTACCCGGCGCGCGGGCCGGGCGGTCACGGTCGCTGCGGTCCGGGGCATCGATCTCGACCTTTTCCGTGGCCAGACCCTCGGCCTCGTCGGGGAAAGCGGCTCGGGCAAATCGACCCTGGCGCGCGCGCTGCTCAAGCTGGTGCCAATGGCGGGCGAGATCGAGATCGACGGCGAACAGGTGGCGCATCTCGGCTCGCGGCACTTTCGCCGCTACCGCCGAAAGATCCAGATGGTCTTCCAGGACCCCTATTCCTCCCTCGATCCGTCCATGACGGTCGGCGACAGCATCGCCGAGCCGCTGGTGGTTCATGCCCGCATGACCCCGGGCCAGCGTGCCGCGCGGGTCGCCGAGGTTCTGCGGCAGGTCAACCTGCCCCCCGAGGTGGCAGACCGCTATCCCGACGAATTTTCCGGCGGCCAGCGCCAGCGGATCGCGATTGCCCGCGCCATCGCGCTCGATCCCGAAATCCTGATCTGCGACGAGGCCGTCAGCGCGCTCGACATCTCGACCCAGAACCAGATCATCCACCTGCTGGAAACCCTCCAGGAACGTTCGGGACTTGCCTATCTGTTCATCTCCCACGACCTCGCCGTGGTGCGCCACATCTCGGACCGGGTGGCGGTCATGTATCTGGGTGAAGTGATCGAGGAAGGCCCCGTCGACCGCATCTATGACCAGCCCGCGCATCCCTACACGCAGGTGCTGCTGAACGCGGTGCCGGTCGCCTCGCCGGCCGCGCAGCGGATCCGGTCGGCCACCGTGCTCGAAGGCGACGTGCCCGATCCGACCAATCCGCCGCCCGGCTGCGTCTTTTCGGGGCGCTGCCCGCTGGCCATGCCGCGATGCTTTCGCGACCCGCCCGCGCCCTTTGACCTGCCGACCGGCGGGCGCGTGCGCTGCCACCTGCACGACGACGGGCCAAGACTGGCCGGGGCCAGCGTCAGCGCCCTGATGGCGGCCCGCCAGCAAGACAGACCGGAGACCGCACGATGACCACCCAGACCCTTTCCCCCGCGCCCGACGGGGCGGCGCTCTACCGGGGAACGCGCTCGATCAAGCGCCTCGACTCCTCGGCCGAAGCGACGCGCCTCAACGCCGACTACATGAACCGGATGTGGTCCGAGATCGCCAATGGCGCCGAATTCGTCTTTGGCTACGGGCCCATGGAACTGATGAACGCGATGGACCTGTTTCTGGTCCTGCCGGTTCAATACGGCTCGGTTCTGGCGGCAAAGCAGCTCTATGGCCATTATCAGGGCGTCATCGAACGGCAGGGATATTTCCCGTCGCTGGCGAATTACGAAACCCTTCCCCTTGGCTATGTGTTCGACCCCGACCCGGCCAGGGCACCCTACGGCGGCCTGCCAAAGCCCAGCGCGGTGGTCGGCGGCTTCATGCAGACCCCGGCCGTCTATGAACTCTATGCCCGCGAGATGGGCGCCCCGCTGTTCATGATGGATGACCCCTATCAGCAGGAACACATCGCGCCGCATTGGTGGGAACACGAATTCCGCGATCCCGAGATCGTGCAGTTCGCGGTCGAGGAACTGAAGCGCTGCGTGCGCTTCCTCGAAAGCGTGACCTCCAAGATCTACAGCGAAACGCGGATGCGCGATTATCTGGCCCGCGCCGACGAGATGAGCCGTCTTTATGACCAGATCACCGCGATGGCCTATGAACAACCCGGCCCGGCCCCCTTCACCGTCACCGACGCCTATTCCGAGGTCGCGATCTTCGAAACGCATTTCGGGCACGAATGGGCGCTGGACCACGTCAGACGCATGCATGCCGAAGTCAGCGCAAGGGTGCGTGGCGGGGCCCATGCCGTGCCCGGCGAAAGGACCCGTCTGCTCTGGGCGGGCACGCCGATGTGGTATGACCTCGGGTTCTACAACGAATGGGAAGACAGCCACGGCGCGATCTTCATCGAGACGATGTACCTGCCGCGCGCAAAGCGCCTGATCGCCGCCACATGCGCTATACCGGGCCCAGCCCGCGCGCGGCGGCGGAACTGGTGATCCATCAGGCCCGGCAATACCACATCGACGGGGTGATCCTGCCGCGCCGCGGCCCGACGCGCGACGCCGCCGCCTCGTCTCATCACATGGCCGAACGGCTCCGGGCGGCGGGGATACCGGCCCTGATGGTCGAATACGCGCCCTTCGGCGTGACCGTCGACGAGGCGCGCGCGCTGCGCGTGCAGGTCACCGACTTCATCGAGAAGATCCAGAATGACTGACCCATCCAGCACCCTTGCGCCGTTCCTGCGGGCCTATGAAACCCGATGGTCGCCCGCGGCAAGGCGCCCGATCCTGGGCTATCTCGACGCCGGCTTTCCCGAAGAAATCGCCATCGCGGCAGGCTTTCACCCCCTGCTGCTGACCGCCGATCCCTCCGCGCCGCGGATCGAGACGCGGGATCGTCTCGACCTCTCGACCCCCGGGCGCGTGGCGCAACTCTTCGAAGGTCTCGCCACCGGTCGCTATGGCTTTGTCGATCTGCTGGTGGTCACCGGCGGGGATCGCTTCGTGTCGAACACCTATGGCTTTCTCGACGCCGAGCGCGAGCGCACCGGCCGCCTGCCGGTCGCCGCGATGCTCTACATGGAACGGGCGCACGGAACCTACCGCGAGCATCGGGACTTCAACCGGCGCCAGTTCGAGAAACTCGCGATCCGGCTGGGTGCGCTCAGCGGGCAGCCCGTGACGCAACCGCGTCTGGCCGAGGCAATCCACCTCGTGAACCGGGCCCGCGCGCTGGTGGCGCGGTTCGATGCCCTGCGGGCGCAACGCCCGGGGCTGGTCAGCGCCAGGGATGCCGCCCTCATCGGCCTCGGCGCGCATCTCATGGACAAGACGGACTTCATCGCCGCCCTCGATGCGCACCTTGCCGCGCTGGCAATCCTGGACGGGGCGGTGCCCGACCGCCCGCGCGTCGTGCTCTGCGGCTCGGACCTCGACCATCCCCTGATCCATGCCGCCCTCGATGCGGCCGGCGTGGCCCTCGTGGGGGAAACCGTGGCGCTGACCGGCGGCTACGGCTTTGATCCCGTGCGCGAGGACATTCCCCCCATGGACGCCCTCGCGGATCTTTCGACCTACCGGTTCCCGGCCCCGTGGATGTGGGGCAGGGACCGCCGCATCCGCCTGACCCGCGACCGCGCCGGCGCCGCGCGGCCTGACCGGGTCCTCTATCTGCACCGCAAATACGATGCCGGGATCGGCTGGGACTATCCCGACCTGCGCGACGCGCTTCAGGCGCAGGGCATCGCGGTGCGCCTGATCCACGACATGCCCTACGACATCCCGTCGCCCGCCGCGATGCAACGCGCGATTGCCGAGGCCCTGGCATGACGACCACCAGCACCGAGGGAGCCCCGGGAATGACCGAAGACGACCGCTATCTGGCCGGGTTGCGCGTGCTCGACCTGACCG
>ERZ761607.3151-NODE-3151-length-16419-cov-5.518027_pt1 | contig 16419 bp, 12 predicted proteins | sample MGYA00511164_ERZ761607 | MGnify/ENA primary metagenome ERZ761607 (study PRJEB28899, sample SAMN02445080) | bioreactor sludge metagenome | biome: EBPR sludge | place: Australia: Brisbane, Thorneside Wastewater Treatment Plant | collected 2011-06-22 ...
TTTCCATAACACCTGTTACATTTAGCTGGTGAAACCTTTATTGATTACATCCTTCCTTTTACTTCCCCTCTTCACCCATGGGCAGACTGATACTGTAAAGGTTTTACAGGAAATCGTTATCCGCTCTTACGAAGCCGACCGGCCCTTGCTGCAAGTACCCGCTTCTGTGGGATTGGTATTGAAAGAAGATTTGCAACGGTTTAATAACACATCGCTGGTATCGGCTGTAAACACGTTGCCGGGTGTGCGCATGGAAGAACGCTCGCCCGGAAGTTATCGCTTTTCCATTCGGGGTAGTTCGTTGCGCGCACCCTTTGGCGTTCGTAATGTAAAGGCGTACTGGAATGAGTTGCCCCTTACCGATGCGGGGGGCAATACGTACCTCAATCAATTAGACGCCAACACCATTCAGCAAATGGAAATTATAAAGGGGCCGGGGTCCAGTATTTATGGGGCCGGTACGGGTGGCGTATTGTTGTTAAAATCTCCTGTAGCCACAGAAGAAACTACATTAACCACATCATTCCTTACGGGAAGTTATGGCTTACGCAATTATCAGCTTGCATTGAATCAGGGAGGAAAAAAATCCAGTCATTACGTAGGCTATCAGCATCAGCAAGCCGATGGTTATAGAGAACAAACCCGTATGGTACGCGATCAGGTAACCAGCACATTTAAACTCTCGCTTTCGGATAAAGAAGTATTGGAGACAGCCCTTTTCTATACGGATTTGTACTATCAAACTCCGGGCGGATTAACGCTTGCTGAATACAATACCAATGCACGGCAAGCAAGGCCCGCTGCCGGCCCCTCACCTGGTGCAATAACACAAAATGCAGGTGTTTCGCTGCGTTCGTTTTATGCCGGAGTTTCGCATCAATATACCTTCGCAAAAAATCTGCATAACCGCACAGGGGTATTCGGAAACTTTATTCAGTTCAACAATTCTGCTATTCGGAATTACGAACGCAGAGCCGAGCAAAACTTCGGAGCCCGCACCGTAACCGATTTTTCAACTTCGCTAGGACCAGGACAATTAAAATTGATTGGTGGCGGTGAATTTCTAAATGGGTTTTCACCAATTAAAACATATCAAAACATACAAGGTGTTACCGGTGCCCTACAAAGTGATGACGAACTTTATATACAACAATACAGTGTTTTTGGGCAAGGTGAATTTAGTGTTAACAACTGGATTATTACCGGTGGCTTAAGTGCAAACTGGGTGGCCTATCGGTTACAACGGCTATCGGATCTGCCCCCTACAGATGAGCGTATTACCTACAACCCGGTAGTAACGCCACGCGTTGCCGTGTTGCGAAAAATAAATACTGCATTAAGTACACATGCCAGTTTAAGCTGGGGATTTTCTCCACCCACGCTGGCAGAAGTTCGGCCATCCAATACAGTATTTAATAAAAATCTACAATCAGAAAAAGGTCTTCAGCTTGAAGTTGGAACAAGAGGATATTTTGGTAAACGTAAATTTTTTGTGGATGCCGCCCTGTATCATTTCGAATTGAAAGAAACTATTGTGGTGCGAAGAGACCAGGATGGTGCCGACTACTTTGTAAACGCTGGCGCTACCAATCAAAACGGATTAGAGCTTTTGCTTAACTGGCAACCCACTGTGCGCACATTCTCAAAATTTAAAATATGGGCCGGGCTTACTCTAAATGCTTACTCTTTCAAAAATTATACGAAAGACAATACTTCTTTTGATGGAAACCAGGTAACCGGAGTGCCTAACCGTACATTAACCGGAGGGCTGGATTTTGAGTTGAGCAAACACTTTTATGGACACGCCACACTTCATTACACTTCTTCTCTTCCATTAGATGATGCCAACACTGTTTTTGCTCAATCCTACACCCTTGCAGGATTTAAACTGGGATATAAATGCATGTCTGGTAAGAAATTTCCGCTAGACTTTTTTTTAGGTGCCGATAATCTTCTGAATGAAAAATACAGTTTGGGTAATGATTTGAATGCAGCCGGTTCTCGTTTCTACAACACGGCTTCCGGGCGTAATTACTTTGCAGGAGTACTTGTAAATCTTAACCTAGCCCGCTAGTTAGGTGTGCCGAGTCGTAATTTTGTATCTTCACTTTCATGAAGGGGCTCCTGTTATTCCTTTTGCTAAGCTCGTTTGCTTGTTTTGCGCAAGATTTTCCACGCTTTAAACGAATCGTTCATAACAACGGCTCAGGTATTACAACTGTTCAAAATTTTCATCGCGACTCACATGGGTATATCTGGATTGGGTCATCGGTTAACAACCTTATTCGGTTCGATGGCACAAATTTCCGGTATTATGATTTTACTCAATTTGATACCGTGCATTTCAGGAGATCGCGTGGGGTATTTACATTTGAAGATCGTAAACAAAATCTGTGGGTAGGTACCGATGTTGGCTCTCTTTTCAAGTACGATCGTCTTAACGATACTTTCACATTAGCCAACGACAGCGTAACATCTCCGCACGCGCGCATTTATAGTTTTGCTGAAGCGCCCGATGGAAGTTTCTGGCTGGGGTCGTTAGGCGGGGGCTTGATTCACTTTCATCCCGAGACTAAAGTCTTTAAACAATACAAAGCCGAACAGGGAAACGCCAATTCGTTGCCCGATAATTTTATTTGCGGATTAGGGTACGATGAAGATGGATTTTTATGGGTAGGAACAACCAGCGGGTTGTGTAGTTACGATTCAAAAACCGACCAGTTTATTCCTTATTCTTTAAATAATAATAATCCCGATGATACTTACCGGTATCGGGTTATCCGAAGTTTACATCATAGTGGAAGTAAGATTTACTTAGGTACATACGGAGGGTTGCAGGTATTTGATCGCACAACCCAGAAAAGCCAGCATTATATCCACAATCCAAACGCTAAAAATTCGATCAGCCATAACTCAATTTTTAAAGTGGCCGAAACCGCTGATAACAAATTCTGGATCGCCACGTTTGGAGGTGGACTTAACATGTTCGATCCGGTAACCCAACAATTTACTCACTGGAAAAATGATCCGTTCGATTCAGAAAGCATTTCGAGTAATAATTTATTTACACTCTGTTTAGATAAAGATGGTCTGTTGTGGGTTGGAGCGTCAGACAATACAGTAAGTGTACATAACAGCCAATCCAAAAAATTTCATGTTTTGAAAAATAGCGCCAACAACCCTGACGGAATTTCTGCGGGCTGGGTTCGGGTGCTTCATCAGGAAAATGATTCTCTGTTTTGGTTAGGGTTTAACGGGCAGGGATTGAATAAGCTTAACCTAAATACTGGCAAGACCGAAAAATTTGTTCATGATTCAAAAGATCAAAGTAGTCTTGGTTACAATGCTGTATCGGGGTTAAGCAAAGATGCTAACAATAAGCTTTGGATTGCGCTGGAAGGAGGCGGGCTTAACAAGTTTGATCCGCTTACAAAAAAATTTACCCGTTTTATGGCCGGTGAAAATTCGATTAATAACAATGCCGTTTCTGCTGTGTTGGTTGATCGTGAGAATATGCTTTGGGCAACCGCCTATCGTAGCGGGCTTACTATCTATAACATTAACCAAAATAAATTTACACGCATTAATAACGATTCGCTTCAGAAAAAAGCAGGTATCTCGTTTGCCTTTGTTGAAGACATTTTTGAATTGAATGGCAACATTTGGTTTAACGGCCAAAACCAGGTTATACTATACGACAAAAAAAGAAACCAGTTTGTTAAAGTAACCGAGGCCGGGCGTGTACTACAAATCGACAATCCCTTTTTTCTGGAGATCACTCCTTACTCTGAAACCGAAATGTTATTGATTACAAAAGATGAAGCCTGGGCTATTCAATATTTTAATCCCGATAGCATTACATCTGTTCCTTTGTTTAAGATGAATGAGGCTCCTGGCCTGAAATCTTTTGTGGTTCATAATAAAGAAATCTGGTATGTAACCTCCAATCAGTTAGTGCGCTGGAATGTACAGGAAAATAAAAGGCACATCTATACACAAGCCGATGGTGTTACGGCCAGTGAGCTGAACACCGTATATAAAGACAAACAAGGGAGAATTTTTATTTTATCGTTGGATGGTCTTACCTGGTTTTATCCCGATCATATTACCGATGACACCCTTTCGAGAAGAATTGTGTTAACCGATTTCAAACTTTTTAATCACTCGGCTACACAAGAACCAGATTCGGTTCATAATTTCAGTATTCCGTGTCAGCCCTCGCAACTTAAATCGGTTACCTTAAAACACAGTCACAATTTTTTTTCGATAGCTTTTGCCGCCCAAGAGTTTATGGCCCCGGAAAAAATCCAATATGCGTATCGGCTAACAGGTTTTGATGAAGACTGGGTTTATGTAGGCAACCGAAAGTTTGCCAGTTATACTAACCTCGATCCGGGTCAGTATCTTTTTGAAGTAAAGTCAACCAACCCGGATGGATACTGGAATTACGAGCCTACTTTTCTCACGATCATCATTCAACCACCATTTTGGCGTACGTGGTGGTTTATTTCCTTAGTGATTTCGGTTATTCTTGTTTTGTTATATGCTATACATCGCTACCGGCTTGCACAGAGTTTGCAACTAGAGCGTTTGCGTACAAAAATTGCCAGCGATCTGCACGATGAAGTAGGCTCAAGCCTTACAAAAATTTCAATCTACTCTGAATTGGTTCAAAACGGGCTTACCGAAAAAGAAAAGACTGTCTACTTAAATTTTATTGGTGGGCTTAGCCGCGAGGTAGTAAGTACTATGAGCGACATTGTGTGGTCGATAGACAACAACAACGACACCCTTACTGAGCTTATAAACCGGATGAAAGATTTTGCTGCCGAAGTATTAGAGGCTAAAGAAATTGGTTTTGAGTGTCTCCTACACAAAATAGATGGCAACAAAGTTTTGGATCCTATTATGCGACAAAACATATATCTTATTTTTAAAGAGGCCATTAATAACATAGTAAAACATGCAAAAGCCACACATGTAAAAGTGTCTATTGCTACACACCCTCAGTTTAAATTGCAGATTCACGACAACGGCATCGGGTTGCCCAAATCGCAACCCCATTCTGGCAATGGCCTCCGTAATATGAAAAGAAGAGCCGAATCGATTGGAGGAACCCTTACTTTCTCTGCAACAGCAGGCACCACCGTTACCCTTGTTATCCCGTAAACACCCCCATGTTTATGGGATTGAATCCCCTATGAAATGCGTTTAGTTTCGGTATCTAAAACAATACCATTATGAAAACGCTTATTTCATGCTGTTTGCTGATTTCGGTAGCCTGGAGTACACAGGCACAATGGAAATTTGAATTTGTGGCCGGACCTTCTCTTACTACTTTTACCGGCAAAGAAAAAAAAGAGTGGGGAGGAACTGACTCTAATCCTAAAATGGTTTTGCGTGGCAACCTGGGCTTTCGTGCCGAGCGATTGCTTTCTAAAAAATTTCTGGCAGGTGGTGGAGTTGCTTTCGCCTTAAAAGGTACCGTTTACGAGGGCGATGAAGAATATTACAATTCCGTTACCTATGAGCTTGAGGTTCTTAAAGTAAAGTATACAAAGATGCTAAGCTATATTGATGTACCCCTGTATATAAAGTATGTGGCCTCAGAAAAACTTAAACTACTGGCCGGAGTACAACCCTCTTTTTTACTGAGCGCAAAAATTAAAAATGACGATAATGCCCGCACGGCATTTCCCGGCTTGCCTAAAACCGAGGATGCTAAAGATTACTACACCCTGTTCGACATGGCTGTTATGCTTGGCCCCCACTATCAAATCAGCGATAATGTTGCTATTCAGGGACTGATTATGCCTGGCATTCTTAAGGTAGCCAAGGGCGATATTTATGGTAGGGGGAGTATGGAGGAGGAAAAGTATAAAGTAAACAATGCCTCATTATCATTCACCTTTATCTATCTTATCAGGCAATAAGGCACTATTATGATTTTTGTAGGTATTGTTGAAGATGACGATCAAATTCGCAAGAGCATTCAGGATTTTCTGAATCGTCAAAATGGTTTTCAATGCAATTGGTCATTCAACTCAATAGAATCTCTTCTGCCAAATTTAAAAGCAGAAGTATTGCCACAGGTTTTAATAATGGATTTGGGTTTGCCCGGCATGTCGGGTATTGATGGAATGAAAATAATTAAGGAACGATACCCCCAAATCGATTTAGTTGTGTTTTCAGTGTATAACGATCCTCAAAAAATTTTTGATTCGCTTTGCGCGGGGGCCACTGGTTATCTCCTCAAAAACACGCCCTTAGAAGAAATAAAATCAGGCATTGAACTTTTGGTTAGCGGAGGCTCGCCTATGTCGCCACAGATTGCCCGTAAAGTGGTTGAGTTTTTTGCGTCTCGTGGTAAGCGCGAAATTACCTCACCCTTATCGGCTAAAGAAAAAGAAATTGTTGTGGGTTTGGTAGATGGATTAAGTTATAAACTGATTGCCGACAGACTTACTATTTCTATCGAAACCGTACGGTTTCATATAAAAAGCATCTATCGCAAACTGCATGTACATGGCAAAGCTGAAGTAATTTCCAAGTCGCTGCGCGGAGAAATTTGAAACAAACGTTTACCACTTTACTTAATTTAGAATTAACGCTTAACCTAAAAACTATTAATTATGAAAATCAAACACCCGTTTCTCCTTTTGTTTGTGCTGTTGTTCGGCACATTAACATCATGCGAGCTTTTTGATAAAGCCGATGATGTAAGCTTTGATGTGGTTCTGCCACTCGAATTTGTAATTGATGAAAACGCAGATAATCCTGATGGTGCAAGCTACTCAGACACCCAGTTGCTGGATGCCACGTCTGATCCGGATGTGGCTAAGTACGCTAATAAGATAAAAGAGTTTAAAGTGAACCGGATTACATACACCATTTCGAGTGCCGATCCTACATCGGTTAGTTTTACGGGCGGATCGTTGCAAGTTGCCTCCAACTCTCAGGTTATCGCTACAGCCTCTGCCGTTAGTCTTAGCAACACAGCAGAAACAGACCTGAGTGCAAACCTCGATGGGTTTAATGATCTGGCCGAACGCTTGCTGGACGATAAACAGGAAACGGTACTGCTAAACGGTACGCTTTCAGAAACTCCGGTAACGTTTCATGTAACCTTTAAATTTTACGTAAAGATTACAGCCGATGCTCTATAGGCCTGTATTACAGAATTAATAAAATCAAAAGACCCGATGTCGCGGGTCTTTTGTAATTTTACAAAATGTTGGCTAACAAAATCCTATTGCGAGGACTTTCCGTGTTCTCGTTTGCAGCACTCAGTTTACTCCTTTCTTGCGAAAATCTGGAAACCATTTCGCTTGAGACTTCTCAGACTGTTACCTTTTTGGTTAATGAACCAACAACCAATAGCAATGGAATTGATTATGAGGTAACGTCCGCTATTGACATCAGCCAAAACCCCGACTTAACTGGTCTTCTTAATCGTATCAAACAAATTAAAATTAATCATATCGAGTATGTTATTTCGGGAGCCGATCCGCAAGGGATTAGTCTTAATAATGCATCTATAGAAACATCATCCGGGTTAGATATTGTTGTCGCTAAATCTATTGCGTTGACCAATGCCAGTTCGGGCGAACTCAAAGGCAATCCTCCGGGTGTAAACGATCTTAATACGCGCCTTCAGGGCAGTGGTACTGATCAACTAAAACTTTTTGGAGACCTAAGCCGAACCCCTCTGGTATGTACCGTAACGGTTACCTTTCATTTAACGGTTAAAGCTAACGCAATCTGATTTGTTTTAGCTGGTTAATAATCTGCTCTGCATGAATGCGTGAGTTTTCAATAAACCATTTATTGGTTTTTAATCCTCCTACTACCACCCCGGCCAGGTATAAACCGGGCACATTGCTTTCCATGGTTTGTTCGTTATAAATCGGGGTGCAAAACTCATCTGCTCCAAACGCTACACCAATTGCTTTCATAAAATCAAATGGTGGTTGATAGCCCGTCATGGCCAGAACAAAATCATTCTCAAGTGTAATTATTCCGTCCGGTGTTTTTACTTCAACAGTTTGTGGTGTAATTCGGCTAACCGTTGAGTTAAAATATGCTTTGATCGATCCTTCCTTAATCCGGTTTTCAATATCGGGTTTAACCCAATACTTCACACTTTCCCGAATTTCACCTTCCCGGATAATCATGGTAACATCGGCTCCTTTACGCCAGGTTTCCAATGCCACATCAACAGCCGAATTAGCAGCCCCTACTACCGCTACCTTTTGTGCAAAATATGGATGAGGCTCGTCATAATAGTGCTTCACCTTAGGTAAGTCTTCGCCTTCTACATTTAACAAATATGGCAAATCATAAAACCCAAGCGCCAGAATAACTGCCTGTGCTGTGTAATTATTTTTTGATGTGGTGATGATAAAGTTTTTGTTCTTGCTTATAGATTGCACGCGTTCATACAACTGTACATTTAGCTTCCAGCTAGAACAAACCCTGCGGTAATATTCCAGTGCCTCGGGCCTGGTGGGTTTGGGGTTATTCGAAATAAATGGCACTCCTCCAATCTCCAGCCTATCGCTGGTTGAAAAGAATGTCATGTTATGCGGGTAGTTATATAACGAATTAACCAGACAGCCTTTTTCAAGAACGAGGTAGTGTAGCCCTGCTTTTTTTGCTTCAATTGCACAAGCAAGCCCAATAGGGCCGGCCCCAATTATAATTACATCCCACTCTGCCAATTTTGACTTTTCCATTGCGCATTAAATAGTTTATCAAAAATAGTATCTGCCCGCCCAGTGTGGATAAAAGAAATCGTCTTTTAGTGTACTTTTACTTATTCGCGATAATTTCTATGTCTGGAAATAGCAACGAAATTTTAGCAAAGCGATTTAAGCGACTTGCTGTTATAACAGTTTTTTTGTTGGCTTTGTTATGGGCCTTAGGAAGTTTTGTTGTTTGGATTTTGGGCGGCATTACTGCCTGTTTCATTTTTCTTGCAATTTATTATTCGCCCCGTAAGCCTGTGGGCTTTACGTACTCGTCAACTAAAAAACAAGAAGAGCCTTCGCGGGCCAGCGCACAAAGAGAACCTGCTCAGCCACTAACACCCCAACAGAAAAAGAGGATTGTATTCCTCATTGCAGGCATTGCCGGTGTAATTATTTTTGTTTCAGTTTTTCTTGCTGCTATCGGGCTTTTACAACCCGATATTTCTAATCCAATAGATGATCGGGACCGGCAAACATTGGTTAACGATCCTGATAACCTGGACGCCCTTACCAACATTGGCAACCGGTTTTATACAAGCCAGCAATACGATTCTGCGCTATATTACTACAACCGTGTGCTAGAGATAGATCAGCAAAATAGTAGCGGACTTTACAATAAATCGTTAGTGTATTATCAAAAACAGCAGTATGATCAATCTATTTCTACAATAAAAAAATGTATTGAGCTTTATCCCAACTATGGCGAAGCACACGCCATGTTAGGCGATAACTATTATGTACAAAACAATTATTCAGAAGCGTTGCGTTGGTATCGCAAAGGGTACGATAAGGGAGTGCGCTCGGCCGAAGTGCTGAACATTATGGGATATTTATATGAACAGCAAGGCAACACCACAGAAGCCGTTCGGTTCTATAAAGAAGTACTGCAACAAGACAGCAGCTGGGTGGATGTTTATGACAAATTAATAGTTCTGGAGCCCGGGCAAGCTAAAAAGTATCAACAACTTGTTGAAAGGTGGCGGTGAAATAAAGTTTCAATAATGTTTTAAGCACCTGTGCTTCAAAAGCATTCTTAAAACACCTCTTCCCTTTCTGGTTTTTCTTTAGCATCTTTCTTGTCTGGATAAATCATATGAAAATTTTAACCGCCATTCTGTTTTTCCTCGCTTTTGCTGCACACGCCCAAACGGGTTACGAAATTATCCTCTTCGATCTGAAGGCTAAAAAGAAGGGTGTAATGCTTTCCAATCCGCAAAACATTACCAACCATACCGGTTATGATAACCAACCCGGTTTTCATAGCGATGAACCCCTCTTGTACTATTCATCTTTTAATGATCAGGGTCGGGCCGATATAAAGTCTTACAACTACGAGACCCGGCTTACTACACAAATAACAGAAACATCAGAACGCGAATATTCTCCAACACTTACACCCGATAAATCCGGAATCTCGTGCATCATTCAACGCGATAACGGGGCACAGGATTTAGGCAAATATTCGTTAGATGGTAAAGATCCTTACATCATTATCGATTCGCTGGTTGTGGGTTATCATGTGTGGATTGATAACAGTCATCTCGCATTATTTGTATTAGGAAGTAATGGTTCTCCTAATACGTTAAACTATTTAAGACTGCCTACCCGCAAAGACACCATAATTGCCGAAAATATTGGGCGAGCCTTACATCGTATACCCAATCAGGCTGCTATCAGTTTTGTTCATAAAGTGAGCAATGGAGATTGGCAAATAAAAAGACTTGATCTGGAAACCTTGCAGGTAAGTTTTATCATTAACACATTACCTAATCACGAAGATATTGCCTGGTTGCCCGATGGCCGGTTAATTACAAGTGATGGCACAAAATTGTTTGTGATAAAACCGGGCAAAGAAAAAACCTGGACAGCGGTGACGGTTAGCGATGCCCGTCTGTTAAAAGGTATTACCCGATTAGCCGTAAGCACCAATGGTGATAAACTTGCCGTGGTGGTAACTGAATAATATTTTAAACTGTTGAATCTTACCCAAATTATAACCCTCAAATCATGTTAAAAAAAATGTTTCCTGCTGCGCTGCTTGTTCTGTTATTTGCTTGCGGCTCCGAAAAGCAAGATGAAGAATCCGCAGTTATAACCGATAAAGTGAAAACCCGAATTGATTCAACGTTAAGAACCCTTGTTGATTCCGGTAGAATAGCAGGCGTTTCTGCTCTGATTTTTGAAAAGAATAAAGAAGCCTATTTCAATGCTTTTGGGTATGCCGATCGTGAAGCGAACAAACCAATGGATCGCAACACGCGTGTGCGTATTTACTCTATGACAAAACCCATTACCGGTGTTGCGCTAATGAAATTGCATGAACAGGGATTGTTTCAATTGGATGATCCCATTTCAAAGTATGCACCTGAGTTCGCTGATATGAAAGTAATTTCTGGCATGGATGAAAAGGGTAATCCAATACTGGTTCCTGCTAATCGTTCCATAACCATTCGCGACCTTACCCGGCATACCGCTGGTTTTGCTTCCGTACAGCATCCGCAATTAGGGAAGCGGGTAAGCGAGGCGGATGTAATGAACACCAACAATACACTTGCGCAGATGGCCACTAAACTGGCCGCTTTGCCTCTTGCTTTTCATCCTGGCGAAGAGTGGAGTTACGGTATTTGTGTAGATGTGCAGGCCTACCTTGTAGAACGTATCTCAGGCAAACCTTTTGATGAGTTTGTGCGCGAAAATATTACCGGTCCGCTTGCCATGCACTCCACTAAGTATGTGCCGGAAGATATTAATCTGTTAGCCGCTATGTATGTACGTAAAGAAGACGGTACCCTTGATCGTATGGCCGACTCGCTGGCAAATTCGTTTAACAGTAAAGAGTGGCCATTAAAACCCGGGGGCTATGGATTAACCAGTAACATTGACGATTATATGCGTTTTGCACGAATGTTGGTAAACGAAGGAACGCTTGAAACCACAACGATTTTAAAACCTGAAACAGTAAAGCTTATGGCTACCAATCATCTGGCCGATAGTGTAACCGAGCGTATGTGGCTGCCCAGCAAAGGGCAGGTTGGTTTTGGAATTGATTTTGCCGTACGCGTAAAGCCACCAGCAGATGAAAAGGAAAATGCCGGTGTAGTAGGTGAGTTTTTTTGGGATGGTGCTGCGAGCACCTTATTCTGGGTTGACCCAAAGAATGAATTAACGGCCGTGTTGTTTGTACAAATATTTCCGTTTGATGGAACCGTGCATAAAAAATTCAGAGATGCGGTATATGGATCTTTCCATAATAAGTAGCGCTATTCTCCTGCAAGTTCCAGAATAATATTCCATTCTTTGTCTGTAACCCGGCCTACACTTAAACGACTTAATCGAATCAGATCCATATCGATTAACCGTTTATCTGCCTTTACCTGTGCCAGCGTTACGGGCTTCTTTAATTTGCGTACCGGCTTTATATCAACTACCACCCAGGCCGTTTCTGTTGTAGTTGGGTCCTGATATGCTTCCTTCACCACTTTTACGATACCAATTATTTCAAGGCCTTCATTGCTATGATAGAAGAAGAGCTCATCGCCTGTCCGCATGCTTTTCAGATTGTTTCGCGCAGCATAATTGCGTACACCATCCCAAAATGTTTGTTTGTCTTTTACTAATTGATCCCAACTGTATTTAAAAGGTTCTGATTTAATAAGCCAGTGCGCCATGTGTTACTTCCGTTAACTTCAAAAATAAAAGGTTAAAAAAAATAAACCCCGAACAATGCCGGGGTTTATCAAAATCAGGTCAGATTTTTTCTAGTTTCCTGTATAGGCATCCCAATTCAAATCTGATTGTGGATGAGGAAACTGTGTAAATACAGCACCATTATCGTAACTGGTTGGTATCTCATTAAGCCTGCCATATCTTCTGGCGTCTATCCAGCGATGGCCCCAGGGTTCGGCCCAAAGCGAATATCTTCTTTGGTATAGAATTTCGTCAATGAGGTCATCTTTTGTTACTGCCCCCGGATAATTTCCAATTAATGCCGCATTGCGAATAATATTAATTGCTGCTTCTGCGTCAAGCAGGTTTTGAGCAGATCCCAGTTGTGCAAGGGCTTCAGCTTTTATAAGAATGAGTTCTTCATTTCTGATAAACGGTATTGATGATGTGTTAGCCGTCCAACGTTTATCCTGATGAGTTCCTGTAAGTGGGCCGGCATCTGTAGAAACTGTTACGGGTGTGTTTCTGAGCAAGAACTTATCTGTTACCCGCTTATCTCCGGGGGTTGCATCATCTAACACGGATGGGTGCACTACAATAATAGTAGACACAGCGGCATTGGCTACATAAAACAGCGGGTTAAACGAATCGGGTGGAGCCCCATACGGATGAGCCGGGCCTGCGTTTAAACTTCCAGTTTCATTAATAAATGATGCATTAACTGCGTCTAACGCTCCCTGCCAATCTTCTCTGTATAAATTTAATCTTGCCGCTATACCCCGGTTCACTTGCTTCAGGGTTTCAATCGTATTAAATCCTGTCCATCCAGCTGTTAATTTAAATGGAAAGTTGCCGGTTCCTGCTGCATTTAAATCTGTTAGACCATCATTTAGTACACCCAGAATATGATCCAGTGCTGCATCATAGGTAACATAAGGCCCCGGATTTAGCGGGTCGGCTACGTCTACCCTAATTCCATTCTGATAAACAAAGTTTGCCGGAATCATAAACTGGTAACCCATTATTGTTTTGGCAAACCCTGAAATAGCTGCTCTTTCAGTTGCTGATACAACCGTAGTATTTGCTGCTGCATCAATAAGTACTTGTGCTTGCTTAATAGCCTGATAAGGTGATGCGTAAGATCCACCTCCGGTAGCCCCAAACCCAAAATAGGCAGCATCGGGTACCCGACCATTCTGTCCAAGCCAATCGGTTTGAAACCGTGGATCTGAGCCATTCAGGTACCATATCTCGCGGCCAAATGTATTCCATGCCTGGCTAATGTTTCCTACATAGCCTCTGTGGCGCGATTCCAAACCGGTAAGCAAAAACTGAAGTTGGTTTTTAGTTGCATTGTTTGACACACTGCCAACCGATGGGTTATTGGGATCAACAATTTCATCCAGCTCAAATGGGTTACACGCTGCTGCAACCATCAAGCCCAGAAATAAATATTTATGAATCTTTTTCATAGATGTGTCTCGTTTAAAAATCAATTTGAACGTGGAAGAATAATCTGCGCATAGTTGGATAAGGCGCAATATCTACGTTGTTGGCAAAAGATGCTCCGAAAGTAGATGTTTCCGGATCATAGCCTTCGTACTTGGTGAATAACAACACGTTGTTTCCAGAAATGCCAAGCCGTGCACGACTGATCGTGTTGCCAAACCACTTATCTGTATTTGCTTTTGGAACATTGTAATACAACCCAAGCTCGCGTAGTTTAATAAACGAAGCATCTTGTACCCAACGGCCGGCATTGTTATACGGTGCCGGAGGTCTTTGTCTGCCATTTGGCGTTCCATCACCATCATCATCATCAAACCATCCCTTTGTTGTGCCTCCACTATCCGTAAGGAAACTTTGCAGATTAATGTTATCTCCGCCTTTACGCCACTCCCACATAAAATTCAGGTCGAAGTTTTTGAGGAAGGTAATGCTATTAAACCAAGACATGGTAAAGTCTGGTTGCGAATCGCCCCAAACGGTAAATTCGCTTGGTCCGGTTGTAGTTGGTGTTCCTACAATGGTTGTAGGGGCAACTCCTTCTCTGATCAGAAATGTTCCTAGTCCAGTGCCAAACGCCCCTGTTAAATAAGAAGGAATACCCAAGCGCGTTACCATCGTTTCATTCTTCCACCACATTACACGCGAAGTCCACCGGATTTTATCCTTCTCTAAAACGGTACCGCCCAACGATAACTCAATCCCTTTGTTTTCCAATTCGGCTTCATTACTTGGGCTGGATGTTACACCGGTTCCCGGAGCCAGGTTCAGGTTTTGAATGTTGTCTTTCGATCTTTTGATATAATACGTTCCTTCAAAAGAAATTCTATTATTAAACAATCCAAGGTCAAGACCAAATTCCAACTCTTCTGCTCGCTCTGGAGAGATAAGCAGGTTACCAATAGTAGTAGATACCGTTGACCCTAACAAGCCACCAATGTTAACACCGGTAAGGGGAGTGAAGGTTGTTCCAAACGGTACAGGGCCAGCCGTTTGTCCATACGCAAACCTTGGCTTTAATTGCGATACTGACTTAATACTCCAAAAATCAAAATTGGTTAAGTTAACGGCCATAGAAGCGCGCGGGAAACCGTAAAATTTATCTTTATCTCCGTTTGTTGTTGATTTATCCCAACGCATACCCAGTGTTCCTACAATTTTGTCCTGGTAGTTCAGGTCTTGCTGAACAAAAACACCGGCATCTTGTTGTTTGGATGTAAAGTCCGTTTCAACCTCTTGTATGTTCGCTTGTTTAATGGATTTTTGCCCCGGGCTTAAACCACGACCTCTGTTGAAGAGAACATCTGTTTCAAAATCCAATCTAACAACACCTAATTGGGTTGTCATGTTAATCGCCCTCACATTATAATCATACACCAAAGCCGCCTGAAAGTTGGTGTTAAATGCTTCTTGCTTACCAATCAACACATCGCCCGGGTTTGCCTGCGCACGTTGATATTGCAGATCTTCGGGCAGGTAGATCATAGTAGAATTTTGTACAAAGTCTAATCCTCCGTTAAGTTTAAATTTAAGAATAGAATTATCTGTCTTGAATAAATTGGCATCAAGTGAGAACGCTTGAATAAATCGATTTACCAACGAGTTGTTTATACCTTTATCTGTAACAGCAACCGGGTTTTCTGCTATGGTATACGGATTATCGGGGTAAACACCTTGCTCATTTGGGAACAAGTTGAAATAGTTTGGTACATACGACATGGGATAACCTATACTAGCTCCGGTGTTATTCTGATTACCGGTAAATCCTCTATCGGTAACTGTTCTAAGAACATTCGAATTGAATCCAAATGTAATGTCTTTAGTTAATTTGTGCTCAATGTTAGACCGTATAGAGTAGCGTTTAAAGCCTGTCTTTTTTACCACTCCACTTTCATCTGTAATGCCTCCATTTATATAAAACTTGGTTTTTTCATCGCCCCCACTAACTGAAATTCTTGTATTGGAAAGGGTTGCCGTGTTGCCATAGAAATAATCTTCATAGTCGATAAACTTGCCATTGGCATCATTAAACCTTTGGAGCTCAACCGGCCGTCTGGCCGCAGCGAAGAAAAAGTTAATCTTATCTTCACTCCAGTTATCTACACCCAATAATCTTAACGGAGTCCCCACACCAATGTCTTGATTAAATGAAACCACAGTTTTCCCTGCCTTTCCTTTTTTAGTAGTGATAATTATAACCCCTGCATTAGCACGCGTTCCATAAATTGCCGCAGCCGAAGGGCCTTTTAATATTTCAAGGGTTTCTATATCTGCTGGATTTAAATCTGCCAGACGGTTTGCACCATCGTCCTGCGAAGAAGCTCCTGCGCCACTTACTGTTGCACGACCCGTTCTCTGAAAAGAGTTATCAATATATACTCCATCCAAAATGATTAGGGGTTGCGAGGCGCCACTAAGCGTAGTAAATCCACGCAGCAAAATGCTCATCCCTCCACCTGGTGCTCCCCCATTTTGGCGGATATTAGCCCCCGGAACC
>ERZ761607.3155-NODE-3155-length-16402-cov-11.143084_pt1 | contig 16402 bp, 12 predicted proteins | sample MGYA00511164_ERZ761607 | MGnify/ENA primary metagenome ERZ761607 (study PRJEB28899, sample SAMN02445080) | bioreactor sludge metagenome | biome: EBPR sludge | place: Australia: Brisbane, Thorneside Wastewater Treatment Plant | collected 2011-06-22 ...
TGATACAATTATCAGTTATTATTTGTGCAATTCGTTTCATTCGTGGTAATTCGTGGTGAAGTTTTTATTCGTTTTGGACGGATGTGATAAAAAATTGATGTAAAAATAAATTTTTGACTGTCAGGAATAAAAACAAAATTATATCTTTGTAAACCCTGAATTAAACCAAATTATTTTCTATGAAAAAAATTTTATATAATGGAGTTTTTGTGCTTTCTTTTGCCTTAATTTTGTCTTCATGTTCAACATGTAAAAGAATCGGGTCAGGGGAAACTTTTCAAGAAGCAGAAAATCCAAATGTGAATCAGATTGAAATGTACAGAATGAGTTACTCTCAATCAGGTAACAGAGATTTAATTATTGATTTACTCCCCGGCGATGCAACATTTGTAATGGAGTATAACGGAAACGGAAATTTCAAAGTAAGATTGTTAACCAACACAGGACAGTTTGTTCAGGAACTTGCAAACACAAACGGAAAGTTCAAAGGTGTAGCGAAATATAATGTACCTGAAATTAATCCATATTTGTTAGAAGTTCGTGCTGACGGTCCCTGGACAATAAATTATTATTAATGTTTTAAAAAAATTAATTCAGTCTGTTTATAAAATAAACTAAACTTTTCCCTTTGGAGAGGTTTAGTTTTTTTATTATATGGTGTCTGTGATTTTGTAAAGTTCTTACCGAAACTGAAAGAAGTTTTGTAATATGCTCAGTATCCAATCCCGATTTCATCATTGAACAGATTTTCAATTCAGTCTTTGTCAGACCCGGATATTTCTTAGATAATGCCCCGATAAATTTCATATTAATTTTATTCAGAGTTGTTTCAAGATTGAATAAATCTTCATTGGTTCTTTTTTTCTTTTCAAGTTCTTTGATTAAACCGAATAATTTTATTTTTACGTTTGCACCTACTTCAGTGGATTTAACATACTCCTTTATTTCACTTGAAAAGTTATCAATAAACTCGTTTTTCATTACCATATAATTTGCCGTCTTGCTTAACTCCTGTTTTTTAATTTCAATTTCTTTTTCAAGTTTTGAACTTTTGAGTTTATAAATCTCCGCTTCCTTTTCCGCTTGCTCTTTTTCAAAAATCGCTTTCATTTCTTTTATTTCTTTTTTTAAAGTATCGTTTAAACTTTCAACATATTTATCATGATATTTCCTGAAATAATAAATTTCTTTTTCATAATCTCCCGCTTCACCAAAGACAGTTGAAAAAGTTCTATAAGTAGTATAAATCTCAATTTTGTCAGATACAAATTTTTCATGATCATTAGCAAACTTCAGATATTTTTCAACTTCCTTCTTCATTCCTAATTTAAAATATATTAAAACATAAAACACGAACGCTCCGAAAATATCGTTGTCATTTTTGAATATTTTTGAATACTTTAAATATTCATTATTAAATTTTAAAGTCTCGTTATAATTCTCTAAATAATAATAGCATTTAGCCAATTCATTAAGATTATTAATTTTAATGTAGTCATTTTTATATCTATCACACAAATCAAGAGATAACTTATAATATTTTATCGCCTTTGAGAAATTATTTGCATCAAAGTATCCTGAGGCAATTCCTCCATAAATTGAATTTTGCAGTTCGATCTCCCCGATCTTCTGTGCAATCTTCATTGCCTTTTTATAAATATCAATACTTTTTTTAAATTCCTTTTCAAATGTATTGTAGTAAGTACCTAATCTGATATATGACAAAACTAAATCCCTCTCCGCATTTAGTTTAGTCTGAAGTTTGATGGCTTTTAATAAATAGTTTAAACTTTCTACCGGTTTATGAACTTTATAATAAATATTTCCCAAATATGAATATATTTTCGCGAGAAAAATTTCACTGTCAGAATCCGAATTAAAAAGTTCAAGTGATTTTAAAATATTTTTAAGTGAAGAATTAAATTCACCTTTTAAGTTATAATATATTCCAAGTTCATAATAAATTTTTGATTCCAGAATTTTATATTTAGATCCAAGAAATAATGCTTTATTAATAAACTGAAAATACTTATCGGGATTGACAGATTTATACTTTGCAGATTTTAATAAATAGTTTTCTATTTTTTCTTTAACAGTCACACCTTAAATTCACGAATTTCGCTGAAAATTTCAACTACTCATTTTCTACTCATTTATTGGCTAATCCTTGTAACCCCTTAACAATGTTTATAATTTTGATAAAACTTAAATCATAAGGGGGCTTATGAAAAAACTAATTCTTATTTTACTCGTTTCAATAATAACTTTATCAAACAATGTTATTATTGCTCAGGTTTCAGTAGTTGCAAATTCAAATACTACTGAATATACAAACCTGAATCTTGCATTTGATGCAATAAATACCGGTTTACACACCGGAGACATTATAATAAATCTTACAGGATTTATTCCGCTTTCATCTACTGCAGTTTTAGATTCATCAGGTAATGGAACAGGTTCAAATTACAGTACAATTCTGATTCAACCATCCGGATTAGGATTTCAGTATAACGTTAATGCCAATATAAACTCACCACTTATAGAGTTTAACGGGGCAGACAACGTAACAATAGATGGAAAAGATTCACTTCAGTTACAAAATTTTGAAGATACTGATTTTGCATCTGTAATTGTTTTCAAAAACGGTGCTTCATTTAATACGGTGAAAAACTGTTACATCAGGACAAACATCATTGGAAATTCAAGGGCAAGTATTGTTTTCTTTACTTCAACTTCCACAGGTAACAGTAATAATGTAATTTCAAGTTGCAGATTTTTTAATTCATCTAATTTTTTTACAAGTTCCAATCATATTCTTTCATCAGGAACTGCATCAGCCTTAAACAATTCCAATACCATTTATGGAAATCAATTTTCAGAATTTACAAACAGTGGAATTACAGTTTCATCAACCGGAAACGGTAGCAACTGGATAATCAGAAAAAACTCATTTTTTCAGAAACAGAATGATCCCGTTTTTTCATTGATAATAACACCAATTGATTTCAACCCGGGAAGTAATTCCGGAAACAATATTATTGACAGTAATGTAATTGGTGGAAGTGATTCGGTAGCAGGAGGGAATGACTGGGCAAATGCTTCAACAGTTACATTCAACGGAATCAAAGTAAATTGTAATACTGCAAACCAGACACAAATTAAAAACAACAGAATCCAAAACTTAACTTTTACTAATTCAGGTTCAACAACTTTCACAGGAATAAATATTGTTCAGGGAAATACAATTGTAGAAAATAATTTAATAGGACATAATACAAACCCGAACAGTATAGACATTAAAGGAAACCAGAGACAATTTGGAATATTTGTATCAGCAACAGTGTTAACAGAAATTTTAAACAATACGATAGCAAACATTTCCAATATAGCCACTTCGCCATCAAGCGTAGGAGCATTGAATGGGATTGACGTTGGCAACGGAGGTGCGAGTTCATCACCGGCGAATATCAAAGGTAACAGAATTTTTAATTTATCAACGAATGCCACATTAACAAATTTTTTAGGAAACAGAAGAAATTTAGGCGGAATAAATTTTAATCCATCGTCATTTGTAACAGGAAATATAGACAGCAATTTTATTCAAACTTTAATCTCATCATCAGCATCGCTTACTCAATTATCACCATGCGGAATACTTACAAACAACATTACAGGAAAAATTACAAAAAATATAATTTCTGATATAAGGAATGCAGGAACAGGATCAACTGCTACCGTTCCTCCAACTGTGACAGGCATCTGCATAAGAAATTTCAGCAGTAATGCAAATAATCACATTGCAAATAATATGGTTTCTCTTGGAGATGTACAAACAACTAATACATCTTTTATTGGAATAAATATTCAAACAAACAATCCTAACCTCACGAGAATTTATTATAATACAATCAAAATTTCAGGTACGGCAACATCAGGAAGTTTAAATTCATTTGCATTACTTAGAGGTGTTTTTAATAATAATACACAAACAAATCCTGTTGAATTAAAAAATAATATTTTTGATAACTCCCGCACAGGTGGAAGCGGATTTCATTTTGCAATAGGAAATCAAGGCACGACACCATCAAGCGGATGGCAAAAGGGATTTATTGATAATAATTTACTAAACAGTTCTTCGCCTGATGCATTAGGTCATTGGGGCAGTACGAATGTAAATATAAATAATTGGAGAGACAGCAGTGAGAATGATTTTTTCAGTCCATCAGGATTTACACAGAACTATCAGAATATTTCAGCAGGTGATTTAAGAATGAATAATGGTTTATCACCAACACCGGTAGAATCAGGAGCGATTGAACTAGGATTAGTAAACACTGATATAGACGGAAATTCACGTCCAAAACCCGGAGCGATAAACGGTGGTGGTAATTTTCCTGATATAGGAGCGAGTGAATCTGATATGGTGAAGATGGATGTTTTTCCACCACAGATTTCATATACATTACTTTTAAATTCACAGAATACAATTAGCAGAGTGTTGAATAATTTTGCAACTGTAATTGACTTGGGTTCAGCGGTTAATACTTCGTCTGGTTCTAAGCCAAGAATTTATTACAAGAGAAAACAAGATGAAAATGTATTCACAGGAAACACCTCAACAGATGCGGGATGGAAATTTTCAGAAGCAACAAATGATTCATCAGCATTTAGTTTTATAATTGACTATTCAAAAATATTTGGAGGAACGATTTCATCAAACGATACAATTCAATATTTTGTTACCGCACAGGATATTCAATCAATTCCAAATGTATCTGCAAATCCGTCAGCAGGATTTTCTGCAACATCAGTTTCTAATATCACTTCCGCACCGATTAATTTACCTGAATATATAGTAACACTTCCACCACTTAGCGGAATATTATCAGTTGGATTAACTTTATTCAATAATATTTCCGGTTTAAATGTATCATATAAAATTGATAAAAATTCATCGCAAAACAATAATCCGATGTTAAATGGGAAACCATATTCCGGAGTATTGAGATATCATCCTGACAGACTTGATATGACATTATTCAATACAAATGCGACCGGTATTTATCCTACACTAACAGATGCAATTGAGGATATTAACAGAAGAGGAGTTGACGGAGCAGTTCAGGTGATACTTTTAGATTCAGTATATGAATCGGAAAATTTCCCGATTACAATGAATATAAAAAATGAATTTAAGACAACGATAAATAACAGTATTACAATTAGACCTGCAACAGGTGTAAAGTCAGTTATAAGAGGTAATGTCCCGCATGATGCTTTATTTATTTTAGAAGATATGAGTTTTGTAACATTTAACGGAAGTTCAGAAACTGATAATGCCGGTTCAAGAGATATTACATTAATGAATTTATCAGAAATTAATGCGGAAATTGCTAAAATTATAAACAGAGATACAAATGATGAAGCAATGGTTAAATTTTTAAATTTATTAATAGAAGCAAAGAATTTTCTTGAAAATGGAAATACATCTCCCGGCTTAGGTTTTAAAAAAATTATAAATAATAATTCAACTATTAGGGATATAAAAATTTTAAATAATTTTTTTATGGGAGTAGGAGCAGGTGTCACATTTGACGGAGATAAAAATATAGCAGGAGAAAAATTTCCTTTTAAGGATATAGAAATAAATGATAACAGGATGGATACGGCAGGAGTCTTAGGTATTAATAAGTTTGGAGTAATCTTAGAATCGGTAGAGAATGTTGAAATATCAGGTAACAAAATTGGAAACTTTAAATCTCAAGTTTCAAATACAGATGCAGGAATAGTAATAGGAGCCGGTTCAAAAGACGTGAATATATCCGGTAATGAAATTTATAATCTTGGTCATACAGGAAATGCAGGTAACGGTGCACATGGAATAAACGTAAGTTCAAACGAACCCGATTCGAAAATAGATATTTCTAATAATGTAATTCACGGAATTTCAGGAGACGGAAATAACAGTGCAAACTCAGCGGATATATTTAACCCTGCCGGAATATTTGTAAGCGACTCTGTGGCAGATATTAATATAATTCATAATTCAATTAATTTATTTGGAAACACTTTAAACAAAACCGGTGCAACATCATATGGTTTAAATATATTTTCAAATACAGCGAATGTAAATTTATTGAATAATAATATTTCAAATAATCTTGGTGTAAATACAACAGGAACAGGATCTGTAGGAGTGAGAACCAAAAATGCGGATAACTTAATTGAGTCAAACGGGAATAATTTTTTTATAAACCCAACAGGACCCGGAAAAAAAGGAGTGGGAAAGATTGGAACTGATTCATTAGATAATTTAGAAAACTGGCAATTGAAAACAGGCAAAGATGTTTTTTCAGGAGACGGAGACCCCGGATTTACTTCAAATTCCAATTTGATGCCTAATATATTAGATGAAGACAGTTGGAATTCAAACAACTCAGGAGTATTTACGGATGTTGATAAAGATATATTCGGAAATGACAGAAGCACAGACCCAATAACAGGCAGACCTGATATTGGTGCATTTGAATTTAATCCTGATGTAGATCCTTCAGGATTTAATGTTCCATTTTCAGAAGAGGTGACGATAACGAATCCTAACGGAACGAATAAGTTAGCCGATTTTCTGTTTATTGGTACATTAAGTCCTACAGGCGGTGCAGCCCCCGAATCATTGAAAGTGAAGTATTTTCAGGGTTCCGCACCGCCTTCCGTTATTCCGGGATCAAGATACGGATTTTCATATCTAAAGATTGATACGGACACTACATTACCAGCGGGAATGACTTATGATGTGATTTTTTATTTTGATTCGCTTTCAACTGGAAACATTTTAAATCCTGAAACTTCAATTATACTTGCAAAGTTTGACGGAGTTTCCTGGGAGTCATATCCGAGAGGAACAGGCGTAATGCAATCTGAATTAAACTGGGAACAAAAATATGTGAAAGTCAGAGGTCTCTCTTCATTTTCAGTTTTTGCAATTACAGATGAAGCATCGGCACTTCCCGTGAATTTAGTTTCATTCACTTCTTCAGTATTAAAGAATAAAGTTAAACTTGAATGGGTTACGAATTATGAGATTAACAATTCAGGATTTCAGATTGAAAGATTAAAATCTGGTAACAGCGAAAACTGGAAAGTGGCAGGATTTGTAGAAGGAAACGGAAACTCAAATGTAATTAATAAATATTCTTTTACGGATAATGTCCAACAAACAGGAATTTATAAATACAGATTAAAGCAAACTGATTTCAATGGTAATTTTGAATACCATTATTTAACTAATGAAATAAACCTCAGCAACCCTGTAAGTTATGAACTTATGCAGAATTATCCGAACCCATTTAATCCAAATACAAAAATTGATTTTCAAATTTCACAAACAGAAAAAGTTGAATTAAGAATTTTTGATATAACAGGAAAAGAAGTAGCGGTATTAGTGAACGAAATTCTTGCAGACGGATTTTATTCTGTTACTTTTTCGGGAGAGAAATTTTCAAGTGGAGTTTATTTTTATAAACTGAAAGCAGGTGAATTTACGGGAATTAAAAAAATGATACTTGTGAAGTGATAACTTGAACTAAACAAAAAAGGGGCTTACTGCCCCTTTTTTGTTTTTGGTATTAAGTATTAATTAATTACAGTGCGTTAATTTTTGGTCTGAGTTCAACTTCATATTTCGGATTTAAACGAATAGCAGTTTCCCAGTCTCTTCTTGCATTTTCTTCATCTCCAATCATTTGATAAGTAGTGCCTCTGTTGTAATATGCTTTTGCAAGTCTTGGGTCAACTTGAAGACATCTTGTATATTCATAAATCGCCTGTTCATAATTTTGCAGATAATCGAAAACAACACCCTTGTTAAAATAAGCGATTGTATCATTTGGTTTCAGTTCAATTACTTTATCATAATCACCTAAAGCCGCTTGATAGTTTCTAAGTCTTTCATGAGCATTACCTCTGTTCATATATGCAGAGTGGTTAGTTTGTATCATAGAGATATATTTATCATAATCTCTGATTGCTTCTCTGTAAAGTTTAATATTCTGAAAGTGATTTCCTCTGTCGAGATATGGACCGGGATTTGTGGAATCTTTCTGAATTAAGAAATTATAATTTTCAAATTCTTTAATGTTATAATATTTATAAACACTGTCTCTTGGTTTGCTGTAACCCATATGAAAAGTTTCGAGACTATCTCTGTAATCATAATATCCTGTTCCATAAATGTCAGTACTGTCTCCACTTCCGGGAATTTTCCAACCGTCTCCCTGAGGTTGCATATTAGGGTCTGTATTGCCGGGTGTATTAACACCGAGTGTATTTTCTTTTTTACCGCAACCGTTAGTTATGACTGCAAATCCAATTAAAACAATTAAAAAGTTAAGTATTTTCATTTTTTAAATATATTTATCCGAATTAGTTTAAATACAAATTATATACCAAATTTTTCAGGTTATTGTTTCTGAGCGTTAATTCTTGCTACCTGAAGTTTTTCTTTTAAATCACCTTCATAAGATGGGTCGAGTAAAATTACTTTTTCAAAATCAACAACGGCACCTCTGAAATTCCCTCCATTATAGAAAGCATTTCCTCTGTTTAAAATTGCTCCTAAGTTATTTGGTTGTCTTTTTATAACTTCAGAATAATCCTGAGAAGACCTTTGATAGTTACCTGCTTTATCCAGAGCATTTCCTCTTATCATATAATAATTTATATTTTCAGGATTTAATGCAATGGCTCTGTCATAATCAGCAATCGCCATCGGAAGATTTTTATATTTTTCGTGTAACAATCCTCTATTGATATAATCATCAGCCGCAGGATATAAAGCGATGAGGTTGTTATATTCTTTCAGTGATTCAGCATATTTATCCATTCTTTCATAAGTGACGGCAAGTTTTCTAAGTGCTTCGAGATTGAATGGATCTATATTCAAAGCGGCATCATAATCCTGAGCGGCAGAAAGGTATTCCTGATTTACAAAATAAATATCACCTCTTGTCACGTAATAAAAAGGGTCTTGAGGATACTGATTAATTAAGTTAGTATATTTATTTATAGAATCAATGGAAGACTGATCTAAACCTTTATCACAACCTGTATTCAGAGAAGAAATAAAAGCAATTATAAACACAAAGAATAAATAAATAATTGTTTTATGCATAGTTATTCAGTTTTATAAATATACCAAAATTAGAAACCTTTATAAATCCATTAAAAAAGTCAGGAATTATAAAAAGGTATTAAAAGGTAACTTTTAAATAATTCATATTAGAGGTATATTTATTGCTTATTCAAAAAACATTTTTAGAAATTATGTTATTAAAAGAAAAACTTGCTTCTCAAATTCCCGGATTAAGAGAAGAAGCGAAATCTATCGTAAAAAACTATAACACAAAAGTTATCGGTGATGTTACGATTGACCAGCTTTACGGCGGAATGAGAGGAGTTAAATCATTGATTTGCGATACTTCTGAGGTAGGTCTTGATACGGGCTTGATTATAAGAGGTATCCCGATTTTAGAATTAACAGACAGACTTCCTGAAGAAATTTTTTATCTTTTACTCACCGGTGAATTACCAACCGACGAAGATTTAAAAGCACTTGAAAAAGACTGGGATTCAAGGTCTGCAGTTCCCGAATATGTCTGGAAAATAATTGATGCATTACCAAATGAAACACATCCTATGGTTATGCTGAATACTGCAATTCTCATAATGGAGAATGAATCAGAGTTCAGAAAACAATATGATGCGGGCATTGGAAAAGATAAATTATGGGAACCGATGTTTGAAGACTGTATGAATCTAATTGCAAGAGTCCCTTCTATTGCGGCTTATATCTACAGAAAAAAATTCAACAAAGGCGGAAGAATAGAACCTGATCATAATCTTGACTGGGCTGCTAACTATGCTCATATGCTTGGTATCGAAGATAAAGACGGATCATTTAAAAGACTTATGAGACTTTATATGGTATTACACAGTGACCATGAAAGCGGAAACGTAAGTGCTTTTTCAACTCAAACAATTGCTTCTGCATTATCTGATATTTATTATGCGGTAAGCGGAGGACTTAACGGATTAGCAGGACCATTACACGGGCTTGCAAATCAGGAATGTCTGAGATTTATCGTTCAAATGAGAAAAGACATTGGTCACTCTCCTTCTGATGAAGAAGTAAGAGAATACTGTCAGAACTTACTGAACAATAAAAGAGTTATTCCGGGTTATGGACATGCTGTGTTAAGAGTAACCGATCCGAGATTTACTGCGTTTTTAAACTGGGGTAAAGAAAATATTCCTAACGACGAAACATTTAAAATTGTCGAGCAATTATTTGATATAGTTCCGAAGATTTTAATTGAACAGGGTAAAGCAAAAGATCCTTGGCCCAATGTTGATGCGGCTTCAGGTTCATTGTTATATCATTACGGATTAACTGAATATGAATATTACACTGTTTTATTTTCAGTGTCGAGAATACTTGGATTGACAGCACAGACGATAATAGCAAGAGCGATGAATGCACCATTAATCAGACCTAAATCAGTAACAACCAACTGGGTAAAAAACCAGGTAAGTTAAGATAATAAATTGCCCCGTTTAAAAGCGGGGCAAAATTTATTTTATATTCCAACCTTTTAAACTTTCAAGCATTTCATAATTAGTAAGGTCATAATGAACAGGAGTTACAGATATGTAACCTTCTTCAATTGCTTTCTGATCAAATTCAATATTCTTATCGAGAGATGCCATTCTTCCTGTCAGCCAGAAATATTCTCTTTTATTAGGGTCTAACCTTGATTCATATCTGTCATCCCAGAAAGATTTTCCTTGCTTAGTGATTAATACACCTTTAATTTTTTTCTCCGGAAGAGCAGGAACATTAACGTTCAGAAGAGTTCCTTTAGGTAAACTTTTTTTCAAAACAATTTTTGCAAGTTTGGCTGCAAATTTTGCTGAAGTAGTATAATCATTATAAGTAAAACTTGCCAGAGAAATTGCGATTGAGGGAATTCCTAAAATAGTGCCTTCAGTAGCAGCGGATACAGTTCCCGAATAAATAATATTAATAGCGGTATTAGATCCGTGATTAATTCCGGAAATTAACAAATCAATTTTTCTGCCTTTGAGAAGATTTCTTACTGCAAGTTTCACAGAGTCTGCCGGAGTCCCTTCCACAGCGAATCCGTAAAAGTTTTTATCAATTAAATTTTTTCTTGCTCTGATAGGATTTGCGATTGTTATAGAATGTCCGACTGCACTTTGCTGTGTAGCCGGTGCGATTACAACAGTTTCAGCAAATTTTCTGATTTCTCTTGCGAGTGTTTTTATTCCGTCTGATTCGATTCCGTCATCATTAGAGATTAATACTAATGGTTTTCTTTTCATATTTGTTTTTTTATTACTCTTCACTTTTTATTTCCTCCAGTTTTTTCCAAAGTAAATCTTTAAGCGTATCAATATTTTCACCTGTGATACTTGAAATCATAATTTTTTCAGTTTTTATTTTTAATTTTTTAATTCGTTCTTTTGTCTCATCCGAAATTGAATCACATTTTGTAAAACAAATTATATAAGGTTTGGAAAGAAGTTTATCATTAAAAGTTTTTAATTCATTTTTAAGAATTTTAAATTCAAACAATAAATCACTTTCTTCATAATTAACATTTAATGCATCAATCATAAAAAGCAGGACAGAAGTTCTTTCTATATGTCTGAGAAACTGCAAACCTAAACCTTTTCCGTCAGAAGCACCTTCGATTATTCCCGGTATATCTGCAACAACAAAAGAATCATATTCTCTGTATTTAACTATTCCAAGATTTGGAGTTAGGGTTGTGAACGGGTAATCTGCAATTTTAGGTTTTGCTGCGGAAATTTTTGAAATTAGAGTTGACTTTCCTGCATTAGGAAATCCGACAAGACCAACATCAGCAATAAGTTTAAGTTCTATAACGACATCTTTTTCAATCCCTTTTTCACCGGGTTGAGCAAAGCGTGGGGACTGATGAGTGGAAGATTTAAAATGAGTATTTCCAAGTCCACCTCTTCCGCCTCTAAGAATTAAAACTTCTTCTCCGTCTTTTAAAACTTCCCCGAGAGTTTCATTAGTTTCAAAATCTTTTATAATACTTCCGACAGGAACATTTATAATTATATCTTTTCCATATTTACCTGTTTTATCTCCGCCTTGACCATGAGTTCCACGACCTGCTTTATAAAGACGGTTATATCTTAAATCAATTAAAGTATTGAGGTTTGAATTTCCTTTAAAAATTACATCTCCGCCTTTGCCACCGTCACCACCATTCGGTCCGCCACGAGGCACAAACTTTTCTCTTCTGAAACTTACACATCCGTTTCCGCCGTCTCCGGATTTGATTTTTATTTTAACATAATCTATAAACATTAAATTTTTACATTCTCCTTATTTCTGAAATATTCATTTAATACGTCAACAAACAAAATAACTTTTAAGTCATACATATCAACTTTATTTTTTAAATATAAAGATTTGAGACTTTTAACGGCAGAGTTCCAGTCAGGAATTTTTTCAAGTTCATCAAACGTATCAAACATTTCCTGTCGGTTGTTTCTGAAAATTTTCTTTTTAATTGCATCGAGTTCATCTTTTTTAAACAAACGTTTAATTCTTTTTCTCTCTTCATCAAGAGTGCTTTCATTCACCACTTCAACGGGAAGGGAAATATCAATCTTTTCAATTTCAATTTCATTTTTATCTGAGGTTGTTTCAGATATTTCTCTTTCTGTTTCATCAAAGTTTTTTATATCGGAATCAAAATCAACAGAGATTACATCACTTTCAGTTTTATTAGCAGGTTCAGTTTCTTTATCAGGAACTATTGTTTCATTTTCTTCAATATCAATTGATATTACATCTTTAACGTCAAATTTATCCGTAAAAACTTTTATTATGTCTTTTAATGATATTTCTGAGTTTCCAAATTCATTTTCATATTCAAGAAGTTTTTCAACATACTTTGAATATCCTTTATCGTTTATAAAATTCGTAACGATTGAAAAATCTACCGATGAATCAAGATTGATAGTATGCTCGGAAGTGTATTTTAATTTTAAAACCTGAATGAAAAAATTTTTTATTTTTTCTGTAGTTATATTGTTTTCAAGTTTTTCAATTAACACGGTATTTATCTGATGCAATAAGTCTTCAATATGTGAAGACATAACAATTAAAAGATTATTTTCGGAAATATATTGTTCGATTGTCTCAGTATAATATTTGTAGTAAGGGAATAACTTAAGTTTTGAAAGTAAAATATGAGAAGGAACAGATTCTTTTTCCCCGAATACAAATCTTTTAATAGTCCAGCAAGGTCTTATGGTAAAATTAAATTTTAATTTTACTGCATCTTCAATCAATAAATTAATATCATCAAAAGAATATTCATCATCATTAACTTTGTAATAAATATAATCTTTAACATATTTTGACAGCGATGATTTCTGAAGATCATCCGTATCATTAATAATAAAATTTTTAATCTTTTCCGTTTCAGAATTAATATGTTGGATGAGATAATTTTGCAGCATATTATCTCACCGTTTTAATTTTGTTAAGAAAGAAGAAACCAAAAATAAATAACATACCAACCGTGAGAACTGCGAGTTTCTGGTCACCGCCTGAAAGAGCAGATACAGAGCCGAAGAGAAGCGGCCCAATCAGTGTTGATGTTTTATCCATAAGAGCATAGAACCCAAAGAACTCTGCTTTGCTTTCCAAAGGTAAAAGTTTGCTCATCAATGCTCTTGAAAGACTTTGTGTTGAACCAAGGAAGAGACCTGCAAAACTTCCGATTATATAAAAGAGATGAATTTCAGTTCCTGCAATGTTTACATAAGAATCTTTATCAACGAAAAAGAATATTGAAAGAATTATAATAACCCAAAAAAAGAGATTAATGTTTAATGCTTTCAGCAATCCTAATTTATCTCCAAGTTTTGAAAAAAGCAGCGAACCTATCAATGCGGTTATCTGAACAAGTATAAAAAATATAGCGAGTTGAGTTATTGAAAATCCGAGAGTTGTGCTTGCAAATATTCCCGCGAAAAAAATAATGGTATTAACAGAATCAATATAAAAGAAAAAGGAAATTAAAAAGTTTTTTAAATCCGGAGTCTTGCCGATATTTTTTAAAGAATTTTTTACTTTATTAATTCCATATTTAATGTAATTAATTTTCTCATTTATGACATTATGCTTTTTCTCTTTAAGACCTAAGAATATCGGAAGTGAAAAAAGAATTATTAAAAATCCTGTTATCAGAAACAAAAGATTAGGATTATCTTTAAGAGGAAAAACAAGAAAAACAGAAATGAGTGAACCGATATATCCGACAGCATATCCGATACCTGAAATTTTATTATACTCTTCGGGAGTTCCTATTTCAGGAATGAAAGCATCATAAAAAGTCATTCCCGTTTGAAATCCTATATTAGAAAGAATAAAAAGAAGAAGTGCGAAAAAAATTGTTCCTGTTCCCGTAAAATACATCAGAGAAGTAGGTATGGCACAAAGCAGAGTAAAAAAGAAGAGGAATTTTTTTTTATTTGAAGATAAGTCAGCAATGGCACCGCAGACAGGATTTAGCACGGCAGAGATAATCATTGAAATATTTATTCCAAGCGACCAGTAAAAATCACCTTCAGGTTTTTCTTCCGAAACAACATTTTTAAAAAATACTGCAAAAACAAATGCAACAATTATTGTAGCATAAGTACTATTGGCAAAATCATATAAACTCCAGACAAATACATCTTTTTTATTTTTAATTTTCATTTCCTGCTTTTTGACGTATTCACCAGACCTTTACCGCTTTTATTAAGTTTTCCTTCTTTTATTAAACCATCAAGAAAGGCGTCTAATATTCCGTTCACAAATTTACCGCTATTTCGAGTGCAATATTCTTTTGCAATATCAATTGCTTCATTAATGGAAACTTTAGGAGGGATATCGGGGAAATAAAGAATCTCAGCCATACCCATTTTAAGTAAAATTCTGTCAACAGCAGATATTCTTTCAAGTTCCCAGTTATCACATTGCTCGGCAACTATGTCGTCAAGTAGTTTTTTGTTATCAACCACTTTAGAAACAAGAGTTTCAACAAAATTTTTCTTTTCTTCATCAAGCGGCACATCAATTAAATCTTTTATAATTTTATTTACCGGATCACCCGACATTTCATGAGCATATATAATCTGTAAAACCTTTACTCTTAAATCTCTTCGTTTTAATTCAGTTGTATTACCGGAAGGATTTGTTTTATTAATTTGTTGTTTTGCCATATTTTATAAAAATACCAATAAATAATAAGGAATTAAATTCATAAGAATCAGCCTATTCCAAACATCCAAAAACTAAGAATCGCAAAAACCTCTTTTATACAATAGACAAGTTTACCTTCAGCAGACAGAGGAGTATCAGTAGAGACAGTATAATTTTTAATACCGTTAAAGTCAGCAATTTCTTTTACTCTGAGCAGATGAAAATTATCCGAGATTAGCACAACACTATTCCATTTTTGCCTTCTGTAAAGTTTATCTCTGAGAAAAAAAATCTGTTCGATGGTAGAGTTAGAACTGTTTTCAATAATCAAACTGTTCTCTTTCATTCCGTATTTAATCAGTTCATTTTTTGCGACATCTGCCTCTGTCATTTCGTTGGGAGAGCCGCCGCCAGTAAGAACGAGTTTTTTAACAAATTGTTTTTGCCACATTTCATAACCCTTGTTAATTCTTTCTCTCAAAACCGGAGAAGGTCGGTTTCCGCCCCAAACAGCCGCACCGAATATAATTCCCGCATCGGAATCAATCTTTTTTTCACTTATTAGATTATAATCATCCTGATAAAAATAAACACTTAAGAATAAAGCGGAAGCGGACAGAAGAAAAATAAAAACAGTGAGAAATAAATTTCTGATTATTTGAAGTCTGCCTGATTTTGAAAGATAGAGTTGCAGAAGTCCCGTTAAAATAAATAAATTTATTACGGAAAAAATGATTACATAAAATACTTTCTCATCCTTGAACTGTAATAAATTAAAAAATATCAGAGTTAAAAGCCCGCCAACACTGCAGATAAGTATAATTACAAGAGAGAGAAGTGATAATTTAGAAGAATTAAAGATATTAAGAAAAATCAGAAGAAAAATAATTCCGAACAGGAGTATTGTTATGATGTTCCCGGTTTTTAAAATATCAAATTCACCAAGAGTCAGACTTTGATTTGTATAACGGAGGTTGGTAAGGATAAATGCGGTTAATCCTTCCACAAAAAAAATACATATTAGAATAATACTTTTAATACGCTAAAAGTTGATTTAAATTTACAGAATTCAATATCTAAATTTTA
>ERZ761607.3158-NODE-3158-length-16391-cov-10.242165_pt1 | contig 16391 bp, 10 predicted proteins | sample MGYA00511164_ERZ761607 | MGnify/ENA primary metagenome ERZ761607 (study PRJEB28899, sample SAMN02445080) | bioreactor sludge metagenome | biome: EBPR sludge | place: Australia: Brisbane, Thorneside Wastewater Treatment Plant | collected 2011-06-22 ...
TTCACTTATTGAAGAAGATTCGATTTTTAAATTCTCTGTTTATAAACTGGAAAAGGGAATTGAACCGGATGATAGCATCAACCTAAGATTCACAATTAATAATCAGGCGAATACATTGTTAACCCAAAACTCTAATGTTTTAAAAAACGGAACATATCTTAAAAGTGACATTTTCCCACGTCTCGGATATTTTGCAAATACAAATATTAAAAACCCAGATGACAGCACAGCCCTCGCAAATCATTACCAGAGCATCGATGCAGATTTGATAAATTTCGAAGCGGTGTTAAGTACATCAAGCGAACAAATTGCTATAACTTCCGGCTATTTACAAAACGTATGGCAAGAAAATGGAAGAAATTATTTTCACTACAAAATGGATATACCCATTAAGTTTGTATTGGGTTTCAATTCCGGTGAATTTGAAGTTATTAAAGAGAATTACAAAGGAGTAGATTTACGGATTTACAATCACCCAACACATAACTATTGCTTAAACCAAATGATGGAAGGGCTGAAAGCTTCTTTAGATTACAACACAAAATACTTTGGTGCGTATCAACACCGCGAAGCTCGAATTATAGAATTTCCAAGATCACTAGGTTCTTATGCAACTACCGCAGGCAACTGTATCCAGATGTCAGAAATGCGTTTTATAAATGATACCAATTCTTTAAAAAATGGTGGCATAGACCTTTCCTTTTATGTAGCCGCACACGAACTTACCCATCAATGGTGGGGAAATCAGGTTATCCCTGCAGACGTTTTAGGAGCAACGATGATAACTGAAAGCATAACTGAATATCTAACAGCAAAAATTTATGAAAAGAAATATGGTAAAAAGAGTGCATTAAAATTTCTTAAAATACAGCGAGACCGTTATTTAACAGGCAGGGCAGACGAAACAGAACAGGAAGTTCCATTGTATTTAGTAAACCCTGAACAGTCATTTATTTCTTATGGAAAAGGAGCAATCGCATTTTATATTTTAAGTGAATATATCGGAGAAGAAATCTTGAACGGAATATTAAATGAATATCTTAACAAAGTTAAATTTCAATCACCACCATATACAACTTCATTGGAATTGATTGCCCATTTAAAAAAATCCACCCCAACAAATCTTCATTATCTAATCACAGATATGTTCGAAACAACAAACCCAGAAAAAACTTTATCCCACTTCAACAACCTCCTCTCCAAAAACACTCCCACCCGTTAATACGATATATATTTTGTCATTGCGGGCTTAGTTTATCCCGACAAGTCGGGAACCCGCAATATCTAATTATCATCTTTATCTCCATAATTTTTGTAATTCGACCTATTCGTGTTAATTCGTGGTGAAACCCCCTTCGTTGCCCCTTTGTCATTGCGGACTTAGTTTATCCCGACATGTCGGGAATCCGCAATCTCAAATTATCATCACATCATCTCTCGCAGGAGTCTCCTGCAAGAGACTCCTTCTAGATCAACAGTTTTATAATTATTGATAAAATAAAATCTTTAATCTTTCTTACATAAGAATTATTAAAATATCTAATTCTTTATCCAACCAAAAAATTCTTTGTAAATCTTAATAATACAAAAACATTCCTGTTTCTGTATATCTGAACATCCACAACTTTCCATGACATCTCAAAAAATTTTATGAGATTTCCTGAATTATCGAAATTAACAACACATCATTATCAGTATCAAGAATAATAGATTGTAAAAAATTAAAGCAATTTGTAAATTTAAACATAAGCTGATTTTAAAACCATAATACAGAGTGTACCCAGAAAAAAAGACAATCCTAAATTACGGAATACTTTCTTCGATTTCTTGGAACAGTAATAATTGGGCAGACCATCCAACTGATGAGGACTTGAAAGCATCAAAATATAACTATGTGAAAGATAATGCACATATGCACGAAAGCTTAAATTTTGGTCACGATAATTTTCCAGTAGAGGAAGACGGCTATTACATTGGTTATACTCCTATGTTTAACAGACCTCCAGATGTCGAGAATTCAAGAAATGTTCAAGTAGTATTTTTTACAAGTAGCGACTTCAAAAAATTTAATCGAAAAACAATCATTGGCTTTTATGGATTTCCTGTTTTTGGAGAATGGTTTACTCGTAAATCAAAACACGAACTATATAAAACCTATTCCAGAGGAAATATTAAGGCGTTACCAGAAGACATAATTTACTTCCAAAATCCAATTGTAATTAACAACGAGATTGTTCAAACCAACAACTTATTACCAGAAGGGAAAAAAATTTCACAACAAGGATTTAATTACCTTAACTCAGACCATGTTTATAACCTAATAAAACTTGCACTATCCTTAAATCCAAGCAATAGTAAACTGAAAAATTTTGTTGAAAAATTTCCATTAATTGAAAAGCTAGCTAAAGAAGAATTTGACCTACAAGATTTTATTGGAATTATAGGCGATACAACAGCAGACACGCTAAAAGATATTGAAAAACTTGAAAAAAAAATGAAAGGACAACCACCTGAAATCAAACAACGTATTTCAAAATATATTGAACGTGGAGCAATTTCTAAAAAAGTAAAAAAATTGAATAACTATAAGTGCTCCATTTGCGAAGAATTAGGGAACTCAACAAATTCATTCGTCAAACGAAATGGGAACACATACATAGAAACTCATCACGTTGAACCTGTTTCAACAGTAAAGATTGGAGTATTAAGTATAACAAACTTAATGACAGTTTGTGCAAATCATCACAGACAATTACATTTTGGAAATGTAGACTTGATTGAAAACACCGAAAAATTTTTTACGTTTATAATTGACGAACAAAAAATAAGAATTGAGAAAATAAACATCAGCTAAAAGAGTTTTGAATAGTGGGGCAAAACTACTAAATTCAAAAGTTGTGCTTTGGTTCAACTATTGTGCATAAATTGAGGTTTTATACTTCGATTTCCTCAGCATAGCGAAGCCCCGAGAAGTTAGCAACAAGCTGAAAAAAAATAGATCCAAGATGACAATACCAAAATTTGACAATAATCATGTTTTACCAACGCATTTGGGTAATCCAAATAAGAAAACTCATCTGTCACCTTACCAATGTTCAATTCTAGAACTTTATCATCGCTTTGCTTCCAGTACAGAAATAATAGAAATAATGAAAGGACTTGTAACAATTCGACAGCAAATGACCGCAAATGGAGTTATTTACGGGTTTCAATGTTTAGATGACAGCATTTTAGAAAGCATTGATGCATTTGAAAACAGACATCCAAATGACATAGATGAAGTAACTTTTTTTGGTGGACTAACGACTCCTGATCAAGCTAATACTAGAAATAACTTTCCAAAGTTGGCTATTCCTGTATTTGCTAAAAATATTTACAAGTTGTTGACACAAAAAAATTGGACGATATTGCAAACTGAAACAAACAAAAAAAACGAATTGCAAATAGCACAGATAGTTTTTACCGACAAAGAGCCATCGCAAAAAACCAAAAGAGCTAATTTTTGCCAACTCACAGACTGACAACCTGACATTAAAAAGTAAATTTTACATTTAGAATAAAAAATAAATGACTGAATTAACAATACAACAAAAGGACGGAAAAATATTTGCCCCTTTGAAAGGAAAGTGGCACATAGAAACCCCCGAAGAGTTGGTAAGACAGAACTATATCTGCAAACTCGTAAACGAATACGGCTACTCGCTTGGCCAAATGACACAAGAACTTAAATTGACAAGTTCAAGTCGTGGGACAGGTAGTGCAAGAGCAGACATAGTTATTTGGGCTTCGGCACAAGACAAGACAGACGAAAAATCGCCTGTTATTGTAATTGAGTGCAAAGCTCAAAACATTACAATCAAAGAAGAAGACTATTTTCAGGGACAGAATTACGCCTACTTTTCAGGTGCAAAGTTTTTCGTAACAACCAACGAGAAAGAAACCAAGTATTTTCAAGTCATTCACGGCAAAATGCCTAAACGACTTGGCAATGAAATTATCGGCATTCCGAAAGCAGAAGACCTGAAAAACGACAAGAAAATTGAAAAACTTTTGAATGCGACCAAAGCATTTGAAAGAGACGAATTTGCTAAACTTCTTTTTGCTTGCCACAACATTATTCGCAACAACGACAAGTATTCGCCAGAAATGTCATTTGACGAAATTTCAAAAATTCTCTTTATCAAAATTTGGTATGAACGAAGAAAAGAGAAAGGCAGAATTTTTTCATTAGAGCGTTTCAAAGCAGCCAAAAAATCCTATGACGAATTTGCTTCAAAAGATGCAAAGCCCTTTTATCAAAGTCTGTTTGACAATGTAAAAAGCGACTATGCAACACAAGACCTTTTTGATAAAAATGATGTAATCAAATTGCGTGAAAACAGCATTGAAGCCATTATCCAAAAATTGGAGAAATATAATCTTTCCGACACTTCTGATGATGTGAAAGGTATTGCTTTTGAAGAATTTTTGGGCAAAACATTCAGGGGTGAATTGGGGCAATTCTTTACACCAAGAACGGTTGTAGATTTTATGGTAGAAGTGCTTGACCCCAAAGAAGGCGAAACGATTTGCGACCCTTGTTGTGGTTCGGGCGGTTTCTTAATCAAGGCGTTTGAGTATGTGAGAGATTACATTGAAAAAGACATACAAGCCCAAAAAGAAAAAATCAAAGCTCAATACTTTGATGAAAACTTTGATAAAGCCAGCGAAAAGGAAAAAGAAGAAATTACCAAGCGAGTAAATGACCTTTTGGCAAAACTCAATGAAGAACTCAATCCTTCAAACACTAAATCAAGGCTTTACAACCTTAGCTATTGGAGCATTTACGGAACAGATGCCAACCCACGTATGGCACGAACCGCCAAAATGAATATGATTATGCACGGTGACGGACACGGGGGCGTTCACCACAATGACGGACTTTTGAATATCAACGGAATTTTTGAAAACCGTTTTGATGTAATCCTTACCAATCCGCCATTTGGAGCAAGAGTAGCCAAAGACCAAAAAATCACAGAAGAAGATAAATACACAGACACAGGAAAAATAAAATACTATACCGAACGCTACGGAGACGAATATAAACAAGCTTTAAAGCAAGTTACAGGAAACGTAAACAAACCGCTTTTAGGACTTTACGAAACAGGAGCTTTCAGCAGTTTGACAGAAACGCTTTTTATGGAGCGTTGTATCAATTTGCTTAAACCGGGTGGACGTTTGGGAATTGTTTTGCCCGAAGGTGTGCTAAACAACGCACAGGCAATGCAAAAAGTAAGAGAATATTTTGAAGGCAGAGCCAAAATATTACTCATTGTTTCCATTCCGCAAGATGTGTTTATTGCTTCGGGGGCTACCGTAAAACCAAGTCTTGTTTTTCTGAAACGCTTTACCGAACAAGAAGAAGCAGACTATCAGAAAATCGTAAAAGAAGTAACCGAAGCAAAAGAAAAAGAATTTAAACCAAGATATGATGCCATTGCCAAAAAACTGAAAGACAAAGACAAGGCAATTAAGGCAGAGACCGACAAGGAAAAAGTAAAGACACTCAAAGAAGAACTCAAAGAACTGAAAACTGAAGTAAAAGCCGAACTCAAACAGCTTGACCAAGAAAAGGAAACAGCCATAAAAACCGAAGTGAAACAAAGGTTTGACTATCAAATTCCCATTGCCGAAGTGGAAAAGGCAGGTATTGACAGCAAAGGAGCTAAGACCGATAACCACCTTGAACCTTTGCGAGACGAATACAACGCTTACCGCAGAGCAAACAACCTTTGGGAAGAAATTAAAAGGCAAAGCACTTACGAAATAGTAGAAGATACTTTGATGCGTATGCCTATTGTTGGAGAACCTGAAATGTTTTACAATTAATGGAGACTATCGTTAAAGCAATAGATAATTTCAATTTCTTAAAACTTGTCAGTTTTAAGGATTTTACACTTTGGGATGTAAAACGCTTAGTCGCAGAACGAATTGCTTCCGACTTTCCTATTGTTACATTGGGAGATTACATAAAGGAAGAAAACACCAAAATCCGCCCTGCACAAGAGCCTGAAAAAGAACATAAAATTTTAGGCGTGAATAACATTGACGGCATTTTTGATGCTTACACTCAATTAGGTAAAGAAATAAAACAGCCTTACAAAGTAATGAATGAAGGCTTTTTGGCTTACAATCCTTATAGAATTAATGTGGGTTCAATCGGACTTAAATCAAAAGAACACCAAAACGATTTGATTAGTCCTGCCTATGTAGTTTTCTCTTGTAAAAAAGGATTGATACCAGATTTCCTTTACAAACTTTTCAAAACAGAAAGGTTTAATAAAGTAATTCGTGATAATACCACAGGTTCAGTAAGACAAAATCTTACTATTGATATTTTACGAACATTAGAAATTCCATTGCCTAAACCTACCGAGCAAGAAGAAATTTTAGCCGATTATAACGCTAAAATGCAAGAAGCGGAACGGCTGAAAGTGGAAATTGAAGCTACCAAACAAGTATTTCAAGACGTAATTTTTGATGAATTGGCACTAAACCGACCAAAGCAATATGAATATACCTTTGGTTTACAGTTCGTCAATTTCAAAGACCTTGTAACTTGGAATTTTAGGCAAATTTCAGAAGACGAACAGTTGAAGTCAAAAAAATATCCTGTTACTTCTATTGAGAAATATCCAGAATTGGCAGTTTCAGTATTCAGGGGGAAAAATCCTAAATATCAAGATGACACAGAAGCAATAATTCTAAATCAGAAGTGCAACCGATGGAACGCTATTGAATTAGAACACGCAAAAACCGTAAATCCGAAATGGTTAGCTTCTCTTAGCGAAATTGACTTTACCAAAGAAGGCGATATTTTAATCAATTCAACAGGTGAAGGCACAATTGGCAGGGCAACAACGATTACCAAAGAATTTGCAGGCTTGATGTATGACACTCATATGTTGCTTTTGCGTTTAAATAAGGAAAAAGTAAATCCAGAGTTTTTTACCTATTTGTTTAACAGTTCATACGGACAAAAACAGGTTGATAGTATAAAATCTGCACAATCAACTAAGCAGACTGAATTAGGAGTTGGAAACTTAAAGAAAATTCATTTCCCCTTGCCAACACTTGAAGAACAAATTTTAGTTGTTGATAAATTAAAGCAACTTGAAGAAAGACAAAGGGAAATAGAAAACGAAATGAAAAACTTACCAGACCAAGCCATAAAAGATTTTGAAGCAAAAATATTTAAGAACTAAGCAATGACAGCCCACGCTAACAGCCACACACATTACTAAGTCGCACCAGCCGACCCGCAAACCAAAACTTGGCGGCAGCGTGTGTCTGTTCCAACGTACAACCGACAGACAATCAACACAAAAGAAGAACACCGAACGCACAACAGCGGTTTTGTGTCAGGCAAGAAGACGTGCTTCTATTGACAATTTTGTGTATAATTGAAGTACGGTTCTTCGTTTCAAATGTAGGCTAAAAAGCAAACCCGAATGCTAAGCTTGAAACCGTTAGCTTAATTGCAAACATAACACAGATAAACATACACTTCATTCTAGCCCCAACACCAAACCCTTCATCCCCAAACCCAAATTAACATTTAAATTTCAATGTTATTTTTATATTTTATCTCTTATTATAAAGCATAATTTCTAATTATCTATATATTAACTTTGCGATTAAACACAAAATATTGAACACAAAATACTAAATACAAACTCTTACACTCGAACTATCGAACACAAACTACTTTACACAAACCATTGAACCAATCCATTGAACACAAACTATCCCAATGTCATCTGAGATAATCCTATTAATCATCATTCTGTATTTTGTTATCCTTCTGACAATTTCCTATTTCACTTCCAAAAAAGCAGGGAGCCGTGCTTACTTCATTGGCAATAAGGAATCTCCTTGGTATCTCGTGGCTTTTGGTTTAATAGGGGATTCGCTTTCCGGTGTTACATTTGTCTCCGTTCCCGGTGCAGTCGGCAATGACAAGTTCGCATACATTCAGATTGTCTTAGGTTATCTTCTCGGATATTACGTTATCGCAAAAGTCCTTTTGCCAATGTATTACAGACTAAACCTTGTTTCAATTTATTCTTTCCTCGGTAGCAGATTCGGCACCACTTCTGAAAAAACCGGTTCTTTCTTTTTCCTAGTCTCCCGATTAATCGGTGCAGCTTTCAGACTTTTCATCTCCGTTACTGTCTTGCAAATTTTTATTTTTGATAAATGGGGAGTTCCATTCGCTCTCACTTCTGCTATTATCATTGGTTTAATCTTACTCTATACTTATAAAGGTGGTATCAAAACTCTCGTGTGGACTGATTCCGTTCAGTCTGGATTTCTTTTGCTCGGTGTAATTTTATCTATTATAGTAATCGCCAATTCTCTGAATCTCGGATTTTTTGATATGGTCTCAACTATCAAAAACTCTCAATATTCTCAAGTCTTTTTCTGGGATTGGCAAGAAAAGAATTTTTTCTTTAAACAATTTCTAAGCGGTGCTTTCATTGCGATTGTAATGACAGGGCTTGATCAGAATATGATGCAGAAAACTCTCTCCGTAAAAACTCTCCCTCAGGCACAAAAAAATATTTATTCATACAGCGTTATCAGTGTGATAGTAAATATTTTCTTTGTTTCCCTCGGTGCTTTGCTCTACATCTTCGCTACTACTAAAGGAATTACAATCCCAACGAAAACTGATGAACTCTTCCCATTGCTCGCTCTTAACGAACTTGGTATCTTTGCTGCAATTGCTTTCATCCTCGGAATCACAGCAGCAACTTTCTCATCCGCTGACTCGGTACTTACTACACTCACAACCTCTTTCTGTATAGACTTCCTGAAAATTAAAAGTGATGACGATTCATCCAAAAATAAAACGACAAGACATATAGTCCATATTGTTTTTGCAGTCTTACTTTTAGGAATTATTATCCTGTTCAAAGAAATAAATAACTCCGCAGTAATCTCCGCTGTCTTCACAGTAGCAGGATATACATACGGACCACTTCTCGGACTTTTCGCTTTCGGTATGTTCACAAAAATAAATGTAAAAGATAAATACGTTTGGTTTGTCTGCTTACTCTCTCCAATTATTTGTTACTTCCTCAATATGTATAGCACAACTTTATTCGGTGGATATAAATTCGGCTTCGAACTCCTCATCTTAAACGGATTATTAACATGCCTCGGTTTATACATTTTAAAAATCCGAAATACAAACAAAATTCAAAACGCATAAATAAAAGTTAATTTGCTTACGTATATCAATATCATTGTTGTTTTTTGTATTTGAATGTTATAACTTTACTCACTTATTCTGCTGCACAAACATTAATCTTAAGTTTATGAAAAAAATCATACTATCTTTACTTCTTTTTGTAAGTGTAAATTATTCATCTGCTCAATGGAGTTCAGGAAATACAAATTTCCCTTATTCTCTTTTCGATGTTAGTTTTCATAATCCAAGTTTCGGTTTTGCTGTTGGTGAACAGGGCTCTGTCTTGAGAACTACTGACTTTGGTCAAAATTGGGAAGTCGTTCTAAACGTTCCCGGTAAATGGTTCACGTCTGTTCATCACTTCGGACCTACAAGCATTATCGCTTGCGGAAGTTATGGTGCAGTTTATCTTTCTAATAATAGCGGAGATTCTTGGACTGAAAATGGTTTCCCTGATTTTACTAAACACCTTCGAAGTATAAAATTAGCTCCAACCGGACAAGTTTGGACTGTAGGATATGACGGTGCTTTTTATATTTCTCCATCCCCTAATGTATGGTTTCCTCCGGTTACCCAAATTCCTTTCACAATGCATAGTATAGATTTTTCACCTCAATTTATTTTTGACCTTACTGCAATTATCGCTGCAACTGATGGAAGAGTTTACAGAACTTCTAACTCAGGTACAAATTGGAATTACATAAATTTAAATCAATTTGGAATTTATGATTATTTAAACTCAGTAAAATTTTTAACTAACAATATTGCTATCATCGTTGGTAATAACGGTAGAATTTTAAAAACAACAAATGCGGGACTTACTTGGGTAAATAAAAATCATATGTTAACCTCTGAACACCTTCGCGATGTTGATGCGGTGTTTAATGGTGCGAATTACACTGTGGTAGCTGTTGGTGATAATGGAACAATTTTAAGATCTGCTGATGACGGTGAAACCTGGACTTTACAGACTATGATGCCTGCTACTACTCGTCATCTATACGGTGTTGCTTTACCATCTTTATTTAATGGATATATAGTTGGTGAAATAGGTTCAAGTGCAACAGCGGCTTTCTTTATGAGCTCAACTTTTGGTGCAGTTAATATTTCAAATGTTTCTTCGACTGTTCCTGATAAATATGAACTTTCACAAAATTATCCAAATCCTTTTAACCCTGAAACTAAAATTAAATTTTCAGTTTTAAATTCTGAATTGGTTAAATTATCTGTATTCGATATGCTGGGTAGGGAAGTTAAAACTTTGGTTAATGAAAATCTTGCTCCCGGTCAGTATGAATATACTTTTAATGGCTCAGGTTTAAATTCCGGAACTTACTTCTACAAACTTACTTCCGGTTCATTCACACAAACTAAAAAGATGTTACTCATAAAATAAATTAATAAATAAATTTCAAAAGCAGACTTGTTAACTCAGGTCTGCTTTTTTTTTCCTCTTCCCATCCATATTTAATCATCACATATTTTTAAATTTATTTTTGATAATTAATTACTGACATTATCTAAACTAAATTTCAATATGAAAAAAATCCTACTTTTATCACTTTTCGTATCTTTATTTTTCCTAAATTTTTCTAATACATACTCTCAACAGACCGTTTCTTTCAATGTTGAAATAGAAACCTTCCAAAGAACTAATGCACCGGGTTTACAGTCTTTTGAATTCGCTCAGTTAAATGGAAGATGGCTATTAATCGGCGGTAGAACAAATGGTTTGCACAACTTTCCTTCTCCCCCTGATAACTCTGCATTCCCGACTACATTCGCAAATAAATTTATGTATGTTTATGATCCCGTTACTGATACCCGTTGGTCAAGAAATATTTATTTAGATTTACCAATGAATGTTGCAGACCAACTAAGATCTACTAATATGCAATCTTACGTAAATGGTAACACTATGTATATTGTCGGTGGTTATGGAAAAGACTCTGCAATTAGCGTAGGCGGAAGAGATTCTATGGTTACTTTTCCCCGTTTAACTGCAATTAATGTTTCTGGAATTATGAATGCAATTATAAACGGTACTACCATCGCTCCTTTTGTCCGTTCTATAATTGATACTAACTTAGCCGTTACAGGTGGTGCTTTTGAAAAACTTGGTGATACTTATGTATTGAGTGTCGGGCATAAATTCACAGGACGATATGGATTCACTCAGTCAGGTCAAAGCGGTGTTCAGGTTTATACTGATCAAATCAGAAAATTTAATATCGTTGATAATGGTGTTGACTTATCAATATCAAATTTCTCTGCTGTAACGAATCCTGCAATTCTCCACAGACGGGATTTGAATGTCGTTAATGTTATTAACTCTTTAGGCGTACCTGAATTAAGAATTTACGGAGGTGTATTCACTAAAGATGAATCAACTTGGGATAATCCTGTAAATATTTCTTTATCATCTGTCACGCAGGATAATAGTTTCTCACAAAGATTTTCTCATTACGAATGTGGTAATATTGGAATTTATGATTCTGTCGCTAACCGTATGAGTACTGTTTTCTTTGGCGGTATAAGTCTTTACACTTTAGATACAAATACTAATATTCCATATATTGACACTGCCGGATGTAATGGTCCTTGTGTTCCGTTCATTAATTTAATTTCCGTTATTACTAAATTCGGAAATAATACTTATAAAGATTCTCTTCTTCCAATCAGATTTCCACAAAATCAATATCTCGGATCTGAAATGGAATTTATTATTGACCAAACCATTCCAACTTATGAAAATTCTGTTATAAAATTAAAATCTTTGAATAACCGAACATTCGTTGGATATTTATATGGTGGTATTGATGCTACAGAAGCACCATCAACAAATCCTTTCACTCATCAAATGTATGATCCTTCTAAAAGAGGCAGAGGAACAGGAACAACCGCATCAAATAAAGTTTTTAAAGTTTATATAACTCCTGGAGTTGTTTCTGTTAATAATATCAGTAATGTTGTTCCCGAAAAATATTCTTTATATCAGAACTATCCAAACCCATTCAACCCTGTAACTAAAATCAGATTTGATATTGCAAAATCCGGTTTTGCAAAAATTAATATTTATGATATCTCAGGTAAACTTGTTAACTCTCTTGTAAATCAGAATTTGAATGTAGGAACTTATGAAGCAATTTTTAACGGAAATAATATGGCAAGCGGAGTTTATTATTATACCATCCAGGTGAATGATTTCACAGAAACTAAAAAAATGATTTTAATGAAATAATTTTTTGAAATTACCGTTGTAAAAACAAAAGGGGATTAACATCCCCTTTTTTGTTTTTTTATATTTGAAAAAAATTTAATGCAAAACTAACAAAGGAATCTGTGTATGACATGCAATCTTTTTAGTCAGACTTTTATCAAACAATAAATTAAAAAATCCTTTCCTTCTATAAGTCACCATCGCTATCATATCAATATTATTTTTCCTTTCATAATCTGTTAATGTATCTGTGAAATCATCTCCTTTAATTCTCTTAAACGTAATATTTTTGAATTTATGTTTTGATTTTATTTTCTGACCATAAAAATTAATTTTATAATCTTCTAATTTATCTTCAAGTTCAGGTTCTGAAAAATGTATCACTTCTACTTTAGCATTCAGACTTTCTGAAATTCTTTTGAGATCATTCAGAGCGTTCATATCTTCATCCCTGTAATCTGTAGCGAATGAAATTTTCTTCACAGGTTTGAATTTATAATTTTCAGGAATAATTATAACCGGCTTTTTAGTTGATTTGATTACATTTGATGAAACACTTCCTATCAAAACTTCTTTCACTCCGCTTGCTCCTTTTGTTCCCATTACTATCATATCCGCTCTCATCTTGACTGCAAAATCGGTTATCGCTTCAGGGTTTGCACCTTTTACCAAATATTCTTTTAAATTAATCCCTTTATATTTTTTTAAAATATTGGATTTTATAAAACCTAATTTTAATTCTAATCTTTCTCTTGTTATCTCTTCATCTTTTTTCTGAACTTCTCTGCTGAGAAATCCTGTCTGTATCGGAATATATGTATGTAATAATAAAAGTTGTGATCCTTTAATTTTTTTGGAAATATTCACTGCAAAATCTATCGCTTTATCTGCTGATTTTGAAAAATCTGTTGGTATTAAAATTCTCATCGTAAAATTATTTTTCTTTAATTTAACAAGATTAAAAAACTTTATAAATTCAAATCGTAATCACAACAGTCCAAATTAATTTTTTTAACCGTTAAAATTTTAAATTTAATCTATTTATAAATTCAATCTTTACTTTTATTTCTAAAAACAATTCCTATGCTTTCTAAAATAATTATAATTTTGATTGACAAACTGTGTCCTTGATTGAATCATTTTAGAGTTCTTATTTGTGTAATTCGATTAATTCGTGAAAACTTGTCCCGCTCTGCGGGTTTCGTGGTGAAGTTTTTTAATCGTTTTGATCGGATATGAATTGTATTCTATTGTTGCTACAATGGAATCAAACTGAAATTCCTTACTTCCACTTCTGCATCTTCAGTATAAATCCCTATATGCCCGCTTTCGTTTAACAATTGTTTCGATATTTCATTTTTTGAATAATCATATTCAAACACTTTTACATCGTTAATATTTATACTTAACTTCTGCTCTCTCTTTATAAACGTATATTTATACCATTTATTCAATTGTAAATTACTGAACTGCGGTGTAGATAAAAATTCTTGTCCGTATTCTTCAAATGCTCTGCCTATCTCAATTCCGGTATCCATTTTATGTATAAAATAATTTGTATTTTTCATTAAATTATCAAGCGGTATATAATTAAAGAAAAACCAAAACACTTCAAAATTTCTTGGTTTAAGATTTTTCCTCAATTGTCTGATATTATTTACTTCAATATTAACAATAAAATTTTTTACTTTAATTTTCGAAATTATCCATGCTCCATATTCATTGTCTTTTCCATATTCACACTTAGTCGCCGCTTTTGGTTTCAAATTCACTGCTCCATTTGCAAATTTCACTTCACCTGATCCGTAAGAGAGTATATCCCATTCATTTGGATTTATTGGTAACATTTTAGCTTCTTTTGCTTTTTTATCTTCCTCGGTATCTCCGGCATTATTAATATCCGATTTACCGAATAGTCTCTTCAAAAATTCACACATCTCAATTCTGCTTTTTCTTCTCTGATTTATCTTTTTTTATATATACCAGATAAATTATTATTGCCAGTAATATTATCCAGACTGAATCTAATGCTTGCATATGTTTTTTTCTGTAAAATAAACAAAGGTCGTTGATTTCTCAACGACCTTTTCGGGCTATATTGTTTGAACTTTTACAAACAATATCTGGTGTGAAAATTTAAATTATTTTTGTAAAATCATTTTTTTGGTTATCACTCTGCCTTCTGTTTGAAGTGAGTAAAAATAAACTCCTGATGGTAAATTTGTTCCGTTGAACTTTACTTCAAAATTATTCACGGGTTGCATCGTCTTATCTATTAATGTTGTTACAAGTTTTCCTGATACATCATAAACTTTTAATGATACTTTACCTGATACAGGAATATCAAGTTTGATTGAAGTTTCAGGATTGAAAGGGTTAGGATAGTTTTGAGACATTTGATATGAATTTATGTTTATTTGATTGGTGTTTGAAACTGAAACCGGATTATCGGTAAATACTATATTTTGAACTTTGAATTCTGTATTTGAAATTGTTGGGTTTATACTTTTATCCATTTGAAATCCTATCATCTTTACATCTGTTAAACTCACAGGTGCATTACCAACTCTGAAATTATTCAGTGGTAAACTCACCATCGCACTTCCGTTAACTGTTATATATTGTGCGGTATAAACTATACTCCCGTTATGAATACATTCTAAAAATATTGTCATCATTCCGTTTCCAAAAACTTCAAATGCTAAACTTTTTTGTGCTGTAAGATTCATCGGCTCTGATCCCGGTTTTAAACTTCTTAGAATCGTTAGTTGATCATTTAATATTCCTTTTAATTTTGCACCGCCTGCTAATTTAATGATATTATCATAATAAACAGGATTGTTAGTCCTTATTGTATGTTCAAATTCTTGTATGGTAGAATTTATTCCGGCAAGAGGGGAGTATGATCCGCCTGATATAAAAACCGCATCTTTAAATCCTGTCGCACTCGTTATAAATATATTCGCATTCAGTAATACTCCTTGATTTATAATCTTTGTTGTCGTTCCGCTTCCAATCCAAACATTATTCATTAACTCTGTTTGTGATTGACCAAACTCATCAATATAAACTATCTTAATATTTATATTCTGCTGTGAACCTGAGTTCAGAAAATTAATATTTATTTTTCCGCTGTGATCATAATATGCTTTCTCTACATATACATCAGGTGTCTTTTGTGTTGTGTATAAATATTCAACGGTTTTAATTTGTTCGAGTTTTGTAATTATTTTTTCAATTAGAAATTTTGTGTTCGCATTGTTTCTGCTCCAAACCTGAAAGTTATAAACATTTATAACTCCTTCAGGTGCGAAATATTCATCATTCGTCCATTTATTCTCAATTATAAATTTATTCTGTGTCTCATATACACTGAAAGTTATCAATACATCCGTTGCCTGTATTGATGGCTTTGTTAATTTACCTGTATAGAATTCTCTTGAACCAATCGTTAATAATTCAAGACTTTCTAAACTGTAATTCAACAGTCTGTCACTTACCGGTTTTGAGATATTTAATATTGTTGGGGAATTTGTAGTCGCTGAAATAAGTGTCGCAATTTTATTTCCATTAGACATATAATCAACTCCATATACGGTTGTCGCATTGGAAATAGCTAATATATCTGTCATAGTCTTTTCCACAGGTATCGAATTTTCCGGCCCGTTTTGCGGAACTAATGTTTGCAAATTTACCGGATTATCTCCGTTTGCAATTACCATTTCCGGACTTCTTAAAAAAGTCATCGGAAGTAAAGAAAGTAAAATTAAAGTTTTAAAAATTTGTTTCATTTGCCCGATTTTTATAATTCAATAAATTACAATAACCGTGCCAGATTTTTAAATTATTACTTTAAGAAAATGGATTAATTGCTATGTAAATATATAAGATATGGAATTTTATTAGATGGGTATAATTTGATATACAATATATTAC
>ERZ761607.3159-NODE-3159-length-16378-cov-5.583410_pt1 | contig 16378 bp, 14 predicted proteins | sample MGYA00511164_ERZ761607 | MGnify/ENA primary metagenome ERZ761607 (study PRJEB28899, sample SAMN02445080) | bioreactor sludge metagenome | biome: EBPR sludge | place: Australia: Brisbane, Thorneside Wastewater Treatment Plant | collected 2011-06-22 ...
CGCGTCGGCGTAGGCGCGGGTGATGGGGTATTCCCACATGTAGCCGTAGCCGCCGAACAGCTGCACGCACTCGTCCATCACCTTGCATTGCAGGTCCGAGCACCAGTACTTGGCCATGCTCGCGGTCTCGGTGTCGAGCTTGTCCTGGCAGACCAGCTCGCAGCATTTGTCGACGAACACGCGCGCCACCTGCACCTCGGTCTGCAGCTCGGCCAGCGTGTAACGCGTGTTCTGGAACGCGCCCACCGCCTGGCCGAACACCTTGCGTTCCTTCACATAGGCCACGGTCTGGTCGATGGCCGACTGCGCGGCGGCCACCGCGGTGATCGCGATCTGCAGCCGCTCCCAGGGCAACTGCTCCATCAGGCAGATGAAGCCGCGGTTTTCCATCGCCGGGCCACCGAGCAGGTTCTCGGCCGGCACGCGCACGTTGTCGAAGAACAGCTCGGAGGTGTCCTGCGCCCGCAGGCCCAGCTTTTTCAGCCGCTTGCCAACCGAAAAGCCCGGCATGCCGCGCTCCACCAGCAGCAGGCTGGTGCCTTTGCCGCCGGCGGCCGGGTTGGTCTTGGCCACGACGATCACCAGATCGGCGTGCCAGCCATTGGTGATGAAGGTCTTGCTGCCGTTGAGCAGATAGGCCCCGTCGGGCTGCTGGATTGCAGTGCTCTTGATGCCCTGCAGGTCGCTGCCCGCGGCCGGCTCGCTCATCGCGATGGCGCCGATCATCTCGCCGGTGGCCAGTCTGGGCAGGTATTTCTGCTTTTGCGCCTCGGTGCCGTAGTGCAGGATGTAGGGCGCGACGATCTCGCTGTGCAGGCTGTAGCCAATGCCGGTGACGCCGGCGCGCGACAGCTCCTCGAACTGCACCACCGAATACAGCTTGTCCGCGTCGGCGCCGCCATAGGCCTCGGGCATGGTGGCGCACAGGAATCCGTTGTCGCCGGCCTTGTTCCAGACGGCGCGATCCACGTAACCCTGCTCTTCCCAGGCCTCGTGGAAGGGGGTGATCTCTTTTTCGATGAAGCGGCGGAAGCTGTCGCGGAAGGCTTCGTGGTCGGCGGTGAACAGGGTGCGTTCGATCATGGAATTCCTCGATGGGTTGGAGTGGATCGGAAAAGGATTCAGGCGCGCCCGGTCGCCAGCCAGCGCGCCCAGTCAGGGGCCTGGTTGGCCTGGGCGCGGGCGGCGGCAGCAGCCCAGTCGTATTCGACAGCGATCACGCGGGCCGACCAGTCGCCCCCGGGCTGATCCTGCGAACACAAGGCGTAGCGGGCGTGGGGGGAACCGGTTTCATGGACATGGAAGACCCCATGGTCGTCGTCGTAGGCGGGCAGGCCCACGCTGCCGCCATTGACACACAAGGTGCCATCGACCGCCAGCACGCGGGGCACGTGGCTGTGGCCACACAGCAGCAGACGCGCGGCGCGCGCCTCGGGCGTGCGTAGCCGCAGTCGCACCTCATCTCCCGTGGCCGGGCGGGAGCCGCCGGGGCCCAGGGTTTCGAGCAGGTATTCAAGATCATTGCCGGGAGCGCCGTGGCACACGTGCACGTCCGGCGCCGGCGCCAGGGTGGCGGGAAGGCAACGCAGCCAGGCGTGGTGGCGCGCGGTGGTTGCCTGCCAGGCAAACTGGTCGGAGGCGCCCCCCGCGCGCCGGGCGCAGGCAAGCAACTGGCGTTCGTGGTTGCCGGTGATGGTGGGCCAGCCCAGCGTCATCAGCAGGTCGGCGGTTTCGGCCGGCCACAAGGGACCGGAAAGCAGATCGCCCGCGTTGATGACGACATCGACGCCGCGCATGCTCATGTCGGCCCGGACGGCCTCCAGGGCCGGCAGGTTGCCGTGAATGTCGGATAACAAGGCGATGCGCATCGGATTTATTTTTACAAAGCGATTGCTTGGTGAAATTGGACCGCAGGACACGAGGCCCTGTCCATGTTTTCCCGACGGTCGGGCCGACCGCAACGCGGTGCCGCGGCCGGAAATCCGTGGTCTCACACCCCGCCAGTGCACCGTGCGGACCCGGTCATCCTCCACAGTTCGCGATTTATACAAAGCAAACGCTCTGTAAAAATATATACTGGCACCCTAGGCGGGCCTTTTTCCGCGACCACCCTCCCCGTACAACCCGGAGATTCCCATGAGTGAAGCATTTGTGTTCGACGCCATCCGCACCCCGCGCGGCAAGGGCAAGAAAGACGGCAGCCTGTACGAGGTCAAGCCGATCAACCTGCTGGCCGGCCTGCTGACCGAGCTGCAGCGCCGCAACGATCTGGACACCGCGCAGGTGGACGACATCGTGATGGGCATCGTCGCGCCCGTTGGCGAACAGGGCTCGGTGCTGCCCAAGGTGGCGGCGCTGAAGGCGGGCTGGGACTTCCAGTGCGCCGGTGTGCAGCTCAACCGCTTCTGCGCCTCGGGCCTGGAAGCCGTGAACATGGCGGCGCAGAAGGTGCGCTCGGGCTGGGAAGACCTGGTGGTGGCCGGCGGCGTCGAGAGCATGAGCCGCGTGCCGATCGGCTCCGACGGCGGCGCCTGGGCCATGGACCCCGAAACCAACAGCAAGACCCTGTTCGTGCCGCAGGGCATCGGCGCCGATCTGATCGCGACGATGGAAGGCTTCAGCCGCGACGATGTGGACGCCTACGCGCTCGAATCCCAGAAGCGCGCGACGGCCGCACGTGCCGAGGGCCGCTTCGCCCGCTCGGTGGTGCCGGTGACCGACTGGCTGGGCCAGACCATCCTGGAGGAAGACGAATTCATCAAGCCGCGTACCACGCTGGAAGGCCTGGCCTCGCTGAAGCCCGCGTTCGACCAGATGGGCGCGATGGGCTTCGATGCCGTGGCACTGCAACGCTACCCGCAGGTCGAGCGTATCCAGCATGTGCACCACGCCGGCAATTCGTCGGGCATCGTGGACGGCGCCGCCGCGCTGCTGATCGGCAACGAGGCCGCCGCCAAAACCCATGACCTGCAGCCGCGCGCCCGCATCGTCGCGGTGGCGCTCTCCGGCGCCGACCCGACCATCATGCTGACCGGCCCGATGCCCGCCACCCGCAAGGCCCTGGCCAAGGCCGGCCTGACCATTGACCAGATCGACCTGTTCGAGGTCAACGAGGCCTTCGCCGCCGTGCCCATGAAGTTCATGAAGGAGATGGGCGTGCCGCACGACAAGGTCAACGTCAACGGCGGCGCCATCGCCATGGGCCACCCGCTGGGCGCCACCGGCGCGATGATCCTGAACACCCTGATCGACGAACTGCACCGCCGCCAGCTGCGCTACGGCCTGGCCACGCTGTGCGTGGGCGGCGGCATGGGCATTGCCACCATCGTCGAGCGCATCTGATTCACCCGGAATTCCCCCAAATGAAAACCAAGACCATCCAGTACGCCGTCGAGGACGGCATCGCCGTCATCACCTTCGACGAGGAAAACTCGCCCGTCAACACCATGTGCCTGCAATGGCAGGACGACCTGGACGCCGTGGCCGCCCAGGTGGCGAAGGACAAGGACGCGATCCGCGGCGTGATCCTGGCCTCGGCCAAGAGCACCTTCTTCGCCGGCGCCGACCTCAAGGGTGTGATGCGCATGCAACCCGAGGACGCCAAACGCGTCTTCGTCGAGATCGAGCGCATCAAGAAGAACTTCCGCATCATCGAAACCCTGGGCAAGCCGGTGGTGAGCTGCCTCAACGGCACCGCGCTGGGCGGCGGCTGGGAGGTGGCGCTGGTGGGCCACCACCGCATCGCGGTGAACAACCCCAAGACGCAGTTCGGCCTGCCCGAGGTGACGCTGGGCCTGATCCCCGGCGGCGGCGGCATCACCAAGATGACGCGCCAGCTGGGCCTGATGGGCGCGCAGCCCTACGTGCTGGAGAGCAAGCTGTTCGGCCCGTCCGAGGCGCAGAAACTGGGCTTCGTGCACGCGCTGGTCGACAGCGACGCCGAGCTGATGCCCGCGGCCCGCGCCTGGATCGACAGCGTGCAGGGCAACGCCGAGGCCTGCCAGCATCCGTGGGACCGCAAGGGCTACAAGATGCCCGGCGGCACCCCCAGCAACCCGGCCATCGCGCAGGGCCTGGTGGTGGCGCCCGCCATGCTGAAAAAGACCACCCGCGGCCTGTACCCGGCGCCCGAGGCTGCGCTGTGCGCGATGGTCGAGGGTGCTCAGGTGGACTTCGACACCGCGATGCGCATCGAAAGCCGATACCTGGCCGGCCTGATGGTCAACCCGGTGGCGAAGAACATGATCAACACCTTCTTCTTCAACCTCAACGCCATCAAGAGCGGCCAGAGCCGGCCGAAGGACGTGCCGCGCTACAAGCCGAAGAAGGTCGGCATCCTGGGCGCCGGCATGATGGGCGCGGGCATCGCCTATGCGCAGGCCAGCCGCGGCATCGCCTCGGTGCTGAAGGACGTGAGCGTGGAGAAGGCCGAACACGGCAAGGCCTACAGCGCCAAGCTCACCCAGGCCCGCGTGGACAAGGGCCGCATGGGCCCGCACGACCAGGCCGAGCTGCTGGGCCGCATCACGCCCACCGCCAGCGCGGCGGACCTGCAGGGCAGCGACCTGATCATCGAGGCGGTGTTCGAGAACCGCGAGCTCAAGGCCACCGTCACGAAAGAGGCCGAGCCGATGCTGGCGCCGGGCGGCTTTTTCGCCAGCAACACCTCCACCCTGCCGATCAGCGGCCTGGCCACGGCCAGCCGCGACGCGGCCAGGTTCGTCGGCATCCACTTCTTCAGCCCGGTGGACAAGATGAAGCTGGTCGAGATCATCCGCGGCAAGGCCACGAACGACGAGACCGTCGCCCGCGCCTACGACTACGTGCTCGCGCTGGGCAAGCTGCCCATCGTCGTCAACGACTCGCGCGGCTTCTACACCAGCCGCACCTTCGGCACCTTCGTGATGGAAGGCGCGGCGATGCTGGACGAAGGCATCCCGGCCCCGGTGATCGAGAACGCCGCGATGCAGGTCGGCATGCCCGTGGGCCCGCTGGCGGTGATCGACGAAACCTCGCTCTCCTTGAGCGTGCACGTGATGGAGCAGACCCGCGCCGACTTCGCCGCCGAGGGCAAGGCCTACACCGCCACCGCGGGTGAGCTGCTGGTGGAGCGCATGGTGAAGGAATTCAAGCGCGCCGGCCGCGCCGCCGGCGGCGGCTTCTACGACTACCCCGAAGGCCAGAAAAAGCGCCTGTGGCCCGAGCTCAAGACCCGCTTCGAGAAGCCCGGCGTCGCCTGGAACCTGCAGGACGTGAAAGACCGCATCCTGTACCGCCAGGCCGTGGAAACCGCCCGCTGCCTGAGCGAAGGCGTGCTGACCACGGTGCACGACGGCAACATCGGCTCCATCTTCGGCATCGGCTTTCCCGCCTGGACCGGCGGCGCGCTGCAGTTCATCTACAGCCAGGGCGTGGACGCGTTTGCCCAACGCGCCGGTGAGCTGGCGGCCAAGTTCGGCGCCGGCTTTGCGCTGACGCCTGCGGTGATTGACGCGCTGAAGAAGCACCAGCCGGTGTATTGAAGCCGCCGTCACCTTTGCCCAAATGGCCCGCCGGGTGACTGGCGGGCCTTTTTTATGGCGATATCAGGCGATACCCAGCGCGAAAAGGTGAGTTCGTGCTATCGAATATGTAGTGAACAAGGTGTTGGCAGACCGTGTGGGGACGAGCCCGGATTACCTCGGGCGGCATCTCAGGTGCTCTGGCGCACCATCAGCTCGAAACCGAGATCGCGGGAGGCGGGCTCGGGCGATTCCCCACGGATCAGCCGCAGCAAGACGGCCGCGGCTTCCGCGCCAATGGCTTTGCGTGGGGTTCGCACCGTGGTCAACGGCGGCACCATCTGGTCACTGCCGGACAAGTCGTTGAAGCCGGCCACCGCCAGGCGGCCGGGCACGGCGATTCCCAGTCGCAGGGCCATCAGCAGCGCGCCTTGGGCGAGGTCGTCGTTGCAGAAGAACACCGCGTCGCAATCCGGATGCGCCTGGACCAGTTGCGCCAGCAACTGGCCGCCGAGTTCCATGGACGACGGCTGGGGACTCAGCAGTTCCAGCCGGGGGTCATACATTCCGCGCTGTTGCAGGCAGCGGCGGTATCCCAAGGCCCGTTGCAAGGTACGGGGGTCAAGCTGTGCCGCAACAAAGGCAATACGCTGATAGCCCCGCGCGACCAGGTGCGTGGTGATGGCCTCGCCCGCCTGTTCCTGGGAAAAGCCCACGCAATAGACGCCTTCGGCACGGGTCAGCTCCATCAGGTGCACACAGGGCAAACCACTGCGCGCGAGCAGCTGGCGGCCCGCCTCGGTGCGGTCGAACCCTGTCAGCAACAACCCGGCGGGGCGGTGGGTCAGGTAGGTACGCAACAGCTGTTCCTCCTGCTCCGGCTGGTAATGGGTGACGCCAATCAGCGTCTGGTAGCCATGGGGCGCCAGGGTCGAGTGGACGGCCTCCAGAAGATCGACAAACAGCGCGTTGGACAACAGCGGCACGAGGATCGGAACCTGGGTGCTTCGCTGCGAAGCCAGCGCACGTGCGGCGGGGTCGGGGATATAGCCGAGGGCGTCTGCGGCCGCCTGGACCCGGGCAACGAGATCGGCGGTGACGGCTCTTTCACCCCGGAGCGCGCGGGACGCGGTGATCGGGCTGACGCCCGCCTGTTGGGCGACTTCGGCCAGCGTGACCCGGCCGCTCGGGCGTCGCTTTCGTTCGGTTTGAGACAAGGGTTATTCCGGATGCAAAAGGGGTATGAGATGGGTAGGATAGCGCTATCCAAGATCGACGACAACGGTAATTTTCTCGATTGTTGTTGATCTCGATTGTTTTTTTTGGGTTTTGGTCATTCCAATTTTTTTTGATCATCCGGGATAGCGCTACCAATGCCAAAGACCGAAGTGAAACCGCCGTTGGTGATCATGGGTGTTGCCGGCTGTGGCAAGTCCAGTATCGGCGCCCTCTGCGCCGCGACACTGCGTCTGCCTTTGCTGGAGGGAGACCATTTTCATTCCCCGGCCAGTCTGGCCAAGATGCGCAGCGGCGCCGCCCTGACCGACGATGACCGCGCCGCCTGGCTGACAACGCTGGCCGCTGCCTTGCGTGGCCACCCCGAGGGCGTCGTCCTGACCTGCTCGGCGCTCAAACGGGCGTACCGGGACCAGCTCCGTGCGGCAGCGGCCTCATTGCGGTTCGTGTTCCTCGATCTGACCCCCGACCAGGCGCGTGCACGGGTTTCCGCCCGTCCGGGGCATGTCTTCCCGGCCAGTCTGGTCGACAGCCAGTTCCAGACCCTGCAACGCCCGGACGCCGAGCCCGGGGTGTTGACGCTGGACGCCATGCAAAGTCCCCAGCACCTGTGCGAACAAGTGCGCGACTGGCTGCTTGCGGAGAAACACCATGTCTGAAACCACGCATCCTTCCGACCCGCGAGCCGAGCCCGACCACTGGAGCCAGCGCCTGGCCAATGTCGCCATGGCCACGTGCCTGGCGGTCATGGCACTGGCGGTGTTCGTCAACGTGGTGCTGCGTTACGGATTTGGCATGGGCCTGGCCGCCAGTGAAGAGCTGTCGCGCCTGTTGTTCGTCTGGATGGTTTTCATTGGCGCTTCGGCAGCCTATCCGCGCGGCGAGCACATGGCATTTACCAGCCTGCTCGACCGATTGGGTCAGCGGGCCTTGAAGGCCGTGACGGTGCTGATCCGTCTGCTGGTCTTGCTGGCTTGCGCACTGATCGGCTGGGGGGCCTGGCAACAGGTCGTGGTCGGCCTGGGCAGCCACTCTGTCGTACTGGGTTATTCGACCGCGTTGCTCCCTTTGCCCGCCCTGCTGTGCGCTTTGGCCATCGGCACCATGGCACTGGTCGAGCTGATCCGCAATCAGCCTTTTGACCGCCACAGCGGTCTGGAGGCCGAATGATGCCTCTGGGCGGCCTGAGCATGGAGGCCCAAGCCTTCGTCATATTCTGCCTGGGCATGCTGGTGCTGATGGGCATCGGCATGAACATGGCGCTGGCCCTGGTGCTGACCGGCGCGGGCATGGCGTGGGTGATGGGATTCTGGGATACCCAACTGCTGGCGCAGAACCTCGTCAGCGGCGTGGACAGCTTTCCGCTGCTGGCGGTGCCGTTCTTCATTCTGGCCGGCGAACTCATGAACGCGGGGGGCATCAGCCGGCGCATCATCGACATGGCCCAGGCCTGGGTGGGACATATCCGGGGTGGATTGGGTTACGTGGCCATTGGCGCTGCCGTGCTGATGGCCAGCATGAGCGGGTCGGCCCTGGCCGACACGGCGGCCCTCGCCACCATCTTGCTGCCCATGATGCGCGATCAGGGGTACCCGATGCGCACCTCGGCGGGGCTGATCGCGTCGGGCGGCATCATCGCGCCCATCATTCCCCCTTCGATGCCTTTGGTGATCTACGGGGTCACCACCAACACCTCGATTTCAGCGCTGTTCCTTGCCGGCATCGTGCCGGGCCTGATGATGGGCGCCGGCCTGATCGTGGCCTGGAAATGGGTGCTGCGGCGTATCGATCTGCCCGGCGGCGCCAGGCTGCCTCTTGCCTCGCGCCTGCGTGCGACCGCCCGGGCGGTGTGGGCCATTCTGATGCCGGTGATCATCATCGGCGGCATGAAAAGTGGCGTCTTCACACCCACGGAAGCGGCGGTGGTGGCGGCGTTCTATGCGCTGCTGGTGGCGTTGTTCGTCCACCGCGAATTGTCGGTCATGGCCCTCGGACCGGTGCTGGTGCGCGCGGCACGCACCACGTCCATTGTCATGTTCCTGTGCGCCGGTGCGCAGGTGGCCAGCTACATGATCACGCTGGCCGACCTGCCCGGAGTGCTGACCGGCTGGCTGGGTCCGCTGATCGAGCACCCGCGTCTGCTGATGGTGGTGATGATGCTGGTGCTGGTGTTGATCGGCACCGCGCTCGACCTCACGCCCACCATTCTGATTCTGGCGCCGGTGATGTTGCCGGTTGCGGTCAAGGCGGGCATAGACCCGGTGTACTTCGGGCTGATGTTCGTGCTCAACGGCGCGATCGGGCTGATCACGCCGCCGGTGGGCACCGTCCTCAATGTGGTGGCCGGCGTCGGCCGCATACCACTCGCCGAGGTTATTCGCGGCGTCAATCCGTTTCTTGTGACCTACCTGGCCCTCCTGGCCCTGTTGGTCGCTTTTCCTCAGCTTGTCACAGCGCCGGTGGCGTGGCTGCGCTGATCCGTCCGTAACCACCGGCAACCCTTCCACAGGAGATATCCCATGACCAATATTCGCCGCACGCTCTTGGCTGCCACTGCCTGTGCCGTGTTCGCCAGCCCGATGCTGGCAGTCGCTCAGGACATCAAGCCGCGCCTCATCCGCTTCGGTTATGGCCTGAACGAACAAAGCAACCAGGGTCGCGCCGTCAAGGTCTTCGCCGACCATGTGGAGAAAGCGTCCGGCGGCAAGATGAAGGTGCGAGCCATCGGCGCGGCCGCGCTCGGGCCCGACACGCAGATGCAGCAGGCGCTGATCGGTGGCGCTCAGGAGATGATGGTCGGCTCGACCGCCACCCTGGTGGGTATCACCAAGGAGATGGCGCTGTGGGACACCCCGTTCCTTTTCAACAACAGCAAGGAAGCAGACGCCATTCTGGACGGCCCGATCGGCAAGAAGGTGATGGACAAGCTGCCGGAAAAAGGCCTCGTCGGGCTGGTTTACTGGGAGAACGGTTTCCGCAACCTGACCAACAGCAAGCGACCGGTGCAGAAGTTTGAAGACTTCGAAGGGATCAAGCTGCGCGTGATGCAGAACAACGTGTTCCTGGAAAGCTTCCGCACACTGGGTGCCAACGCCGTGCCGATGCCTTTCTCGGAGCTGTTCACGGCGCTGGAAACCAAGACGGTCGACGGTCAGGAGAATCCGTACAACACCATCCTGTCGAGCAAGTTCTACGAGGTGCAGAAATATCTCAGCGTGACCAATCACGTCTACAGCCCCTGGATCGTCACGGTCAGCAAAAAGTGGTGGGACCAGCTGTCCAAGGACGAGCAGAAGATCCTGCGGGATGCCGCCGTCATCAGCCGCGATTTCGAGCGCAAGGACACCCGTGAGGAAGCCGGCAAAGCGCTGGCCGACCTCAAGGGCAAAGGCATGCAGATCAACGAACTTTCGCCCGCCGAAACGGCCCGCATGCGCGACAAGCTCACCGCGGTCAACGCCACCATCGCGACCAACGTCGGCATGGACCTGTGGAACGAAACCCAGGCTGCGCTGGCCAAGCTGCGCGGGGGCAAATAACTCGCTGCATCGGCCTCTCCGGGTCGCCCGGGCCGGCCGATCCGCCACGATGGACTGACCATGAGTGATTGCATTGCCGACCCGCCGCCTGCATTGCCGGCGTTGCACCCGACCCTGAAGTCGGTCACCGAACGCATTGCCCGGCGCAGTGAGTCCACCCGCGAGGCCTACCGCGCGAGCATGGCGGCCCAGCTCAAGGCGGGGACACAGCGCCAGGGCATGGGCTGTGCCAACATGGCCCATGTTGGCGCTGCGCTGGCAACTCCGGACAAGCTGGCCATCCATGCCGCACGGCTGCCGCACCTGGGGGTTGTGACGGCCTACAACGACATGCTGTCGGCGCACCAGCCCTACGAAACCTATCCGGAACACATCCGTTCGGCGGCCCGCGCAGTGGGTGCGACAGCCCAGGTCGCCGGTGGGGTGCCCGCCATGTGCGATGGCATCACCCAAGGGACGGCGGGGATGGAGCTGTCGCTCTTCTCGCGCGACGTGATCGCGCTGGCCACGGCGGTGGCCCTGTCGCACAACGTGTTCGACGCCGCGTTGATGCTGGGCGTTTGCGACAAGATTGTCCCCGGACTGTTCATCGGCGCACTGCAGTTCGGGCACCTGCCCGTGGTGTTCGTACCGGCGGGGCCGATGACGTCGGGACTGTCCAACGACGAGAAGGCACGTATCCGGCAACGCTACGCGCGCGGCGAAGTGGATCGCGCAGCCCTGTTGGAGGCCGAGAGCCAGGCCTACCACGGGGCTGGAACCTGCACGTTCTACGGTACGGCCAACAGCAACCAGATGCTGATGGAGATCATGGGCTTGCACCTGCCCGGCAGCAGTTTTGTACCGCCGGGCACTCCCTTGCGGGCCGCCCTGACCGCTGCGGCGGTGCGCCGCGCGGTGATGCTGACAGGCCTGGCGACGCCACCGGCCTCCGGCAAGCCACCGCCCCGTGTCACCATGGCCGACATCGTGACCGAAAAGACAATTGTCAACGGCATCGTCGGGCTCATGGCTACCGGCGGAAGCACCAACCACACCCTGCACCTGGTGGCCATGGCGCGCGCGGCCGGCATTCTGATCGACTGGGGCGACATGGCCGACCTGTCGGCGGTGGTGCCCTTGCTGGCACGCATCTACCCCAACGGCACAGCCGACGTGAACCATTTTCACGCCGCGGGCGGCATGGGATTCCTGATCCGCGAGCTGCTGCAGGCCGGCCTGCTGCATCCGGACGTGGATACGGTCATGGGACACGGCCTGCTGGCCTACGCCTGCGAGCCCGAATTGATCGGCGCCGGTGCGGATGGCAACGGGGCTGCCCTGGCGTGGCGCTCGGCTCCGGAGGCCTCGGGCGATGAATCGGTCTTGCGCCCGGTCAGCCGCCCGTTCAGCCCGGACGGCGGTGTGCGCCTGCTGCGCGGCAACCTGGGTCGCAGCGTGGTGAAAGTCTCCGCCGTCAAACCGGAACATCGCGTGGTGCGCGCCCCGGCGGTGGTCGTGTCCGACCAGCATGCTTTGCTGGGCCTGTACCAGCGTGGCGAATTGCAGCGGGATCTGGTCGCCGTGGTGCGCTACCAGGGGCCCCGTGCCAACGGCATGCCGGAACTGCATTCCCTGACGCCGATTCTGGCCAATCTTCAGGACCAGGGGTTTCGCGTCGCACTGGTAACCGACGGCCGCATGTCCGGTGCTTCGGGCAAGGTGCCGTCGGCCATCCATCTCAGCCCAGAGGCGCTGGCCGACGGCCCCATCGCACGTGTGCGCGACGGGGACATGATCACACTGGACTGTGAGCGTGGCGAGCTCCGGCTGGAAGTCGATGCCAGCACACTCGCCGCCCGCCCTATCGTCCATCCCGGGATGACGGCCCATGAAACCGGCAGCGGGCGGGACCTGTTCAGCCTGTTTCGACGCCATGTCGGTGCCGCCGAGGCCGGCGCATCACCTCTGTGGGACTCGTGATGATCGCCCTGCCCCGGTTTCAGTCCCGTGTCGTGCCGGTCATTGCCTTGCACGATGCCACCCAGGCGGTCCGGCTGGCACACGCCCTCCTGGACGGTGGCATCGATGTGATGGAGATCACATTGCGAACCCCCCAGGCGCTGCAGGCCATCGAGGCCGTGGCGCGCGACGTGCCGCAAATGGTCGTGGCGGCCGGCACGGTCACCCGCGCGGCCGAGGTCGCTTCGGTGTGCGCGGCCGGTGCCCGCCTGGCGCTGTCACCCGGGTTGACCCAGACGCTGGCCCAGGCGGCGTGTGATGCCGGGCTGCCCTTCATCCCCGGTGTGATGACGCCGGGCGAAGTGCTGGCGGCACGCGAACAGGGTTTTGGACTGCTCAAACTGTTTCCGGCGGCCCAGGCCGGCGGCCTGGCCATGCTGCAGGCGCTGGCCGGGCCGTTCCCCGAAATTCGCTTTTGCCCCACGGGCGGCATCCACCCCGACAACCTGGGCAGTTATCTGGCGCAGCGCAATGTGGCCTTTGTCGGTGGCAGCTGGCTGACGCCGCCGGACATGCTCGAAAGGCGCGACTGGGCCGGCATCACCGCATTGGCGCGGGCTGCCAGCGCGCTTTGGGGGCCGGCAACGGATTCTCCCGCGACCTGATCGGCGCGCCGACAGGCCACGGCTGGGCGCGGTAAGCTCCGGTCCGGATGCACACCGCCCCCCAGGTTCTGAACGTATTGCGTGGCGCGCAGCGGCCGCCGCCGGGTGGGCCGCTGCCGCTGCGGCCCTCATTGCTGATCGCGGGCGCGACCGGGATACTGGGCAATGAGGTTGTCCGTATCCTGGCGGGTTCGACCCGCTTCGGCGCGGTCCATGTGCTGGCACGCGAGCCGGTCCGTACCGGGATCGCCCGGGTTTCGCTGGCTGTGTGCACCGGCGATGTCGTTTCCGACTGGCCTTCGCTCCCTGCGGATGTGGCCGTCGTGACGTTTGAGCCGCCGCGGCTTTGCCAGCCTGACGGAGCAGTTATGGCTGGGCAGCCGCGGGGATATCGCGAAGACCCTCACCGGCTGGTTTCGTCCGTCGCCACCGACCTGATTGCGTGCCGGCCTCGGACGGCCATGACAGCGAAATCCCGGAATGTGGCCCCTCCGGTGTCAGCAATTCGCCAGCCCACCCTCGGTACACTCGACCCGACCCGGGTTAACCCGGTACCGGCGGCGGCTCTCCCATCGGTCAACAGTTTTGACCGGCTTCTGTGCTTCACGGCTTCTCCAACGACACACCATGAAACGACTCGACAACAAGATTTCCCTCATCACCGGCGCAGCGCAGGGCATCGGCCTGGCCACGGCGCTGAAATTTGCCGCCGAAGGCGCCACCGTCATCGTGTGTGACATGCGCCAGGCCGGTGTGGATGCGGCCGTGGCGCAGTGCCAGGCGCTGGGCGCCACGGCGGCCGGTTTTGTCATGGACGTGACCGACCGCACCATGGTGGACGCGGTGGTGGCGGCGGTGAAAGAGCGCTTCGGCCGCATCGACGTGCTGGTCAACAACGCCGGCATCACCCAAGACGCGCGCCTGCAAAAGATGACGCTGGAGCAGTTTGACCGCGTGATCGACGTGAACCTGCGCGGCGTCTTTCACTGTGCGCAGGCCGTGGCCGACGGCATGATCGCCCAGGGCAGTGGCGTGATCCTGAACGCCAGCTCGGTGGTGGGCCTGTACGGCAATTTCGGCCAGACCAACTACGCCGCCACCAAGTTCGGCGTGATCGGTTTCACCAAGACCTGGAGCCGCGAACTCGGCCCCAAGGGCATCCGCGTGAACGCCGTGGCGCCGGGCTTCATCGCCACCCCCATTCTGGCGAGCATGCCCGACAAGGTAATCCACGGCATGGAAGCCAAGATCCCCATGGGCCGCCTGGGCCGCCCGGAAGAGATCGCCAATGCCTATGCCTTCCTGGCCAGTGACGAAGCCAGCTACATCAACGGCGCCGTGATCGAGGTATCGGGCGGCATCACCCTCTGAACGGGCCCTTGTGACCGGCATCACACTGCGTGCCCCGCACCCCGGCGACATGGGCTGGGTGGTGGAGCAGCACGGCGCGCTGTACGCGCAGGAATACGGCTGGAACGCCGAATTCGAAGCGCTGGTGGCCGAAATTGTGGCCGGCATGATCCGCACCCACGACCCAGCCTGGGAAGCCGGCTGGATTGCCGAGCGCCCCGCCCCCGGCGGCGCCGAACGCCTGGGCAGCGCCTTTGTGGTGCGCAAGAGCGAGGGGGTGGCCCAGCTGCGGCTGGTGCTGGTACGACCCGAGGCCCGCGGCATCGGCCTGGGTGCGCAGCTCACCGACCGCTGCCTGGCTTTTGCCCGCACCAAAGGCTACCGGCAGATGGTGCTGTGGACCAATGCCAACCTGCTGGCGGCGCGCGCCCTGTACGCCCGCCGGGGTTTCCGGCTCACGGCCAGCGAGCCCTATCACGGCTATGGGCATGACCTGGTCAGCGAGACCTGGAAATTGGACTTGTGAGCCGGACCGTGTCCATGACGCTGCCACGGGGATAATCGCCGGATGCCCCTGGACTCCCGCCCCGGCACCGCCTCGGATACCGCCGCCATCTCGCCTCTGTCACCTCCCCCGCCCAACCACCCGCGCTCCCACGCCGACCTGTTCTGGTCGTTCACCTGGCTGGCCCTGCAGGGCTTTGGCGGGGTGCTGGCCGTGGTGCAACGGGAGCTGGTGGAAAAAAAGCGCTGGATGACGCGCGAGCAGTTTGTCGAAGACTGGGCGGTGGCCCAGATCATGCCCGGCCCCAACGTGGTGAACCTGTCGATGATGATCGGCGGGCGGTGTTTGGGGCTGTCGGGCGCGCTGGCGGCGCTGGCCGGCATGCTGACCGCACCGCTGGTGGTGGTGCTCATCGTGGCCGTACTGTTTGCGGGCGTGGCCGACACACCGGCTGCCCAGGGCGCGCTGCGCGGCATGGGCGCGGTGGCGGCGGGCCTGATCACCGCCACCGGCCTGAAACTCATCGGTGCGCTGGGCAAGAACGCGATGGGCTGGGGCGCCTGCATCGCCTTTGCGGCGGCCACCTTTGTGGCGGTGGCGCTGCTGCGCTGGCCGCTGGCCTGGGTGCTGCTCGGCCTGGGCAGTCTGGCCTGCGGCTGGGCCTGGGTGAAGCTGGGCGCGGCTGGCGGAGGGGCATCGGCATGACTCTGAGTTTCGCCGCCGCGGACTGGCTGGCCCTGTTCACCCACTTCCTGACGCTGTCGCTGCTGGCGGTGGGCGGCGCCATCACCACCGCGCCCGACATGCACCGCTACCTCGTCACCGACCAGCGCTGGCTGACCGAGGCGCAGTTCACCTCGTCGATTGCGCTGGCGCAGGCCGCACCCGGCCCGAACGTGCTGTTTGTGGCGCTGATGGGCTGGAACGTCGGCCTGAACGCCGGCGGTGGCCTGGGGGCGGGCTGGCACGCCGCGGCGCTGGGCCTGGCGGGGGTGGGCATTGCGATGGCCGGCATCCTGCTGCCGTCGTCGGTGCTGACCTACAGCGCCACGCAGTGGGCGCACCGCAACCGCGAGCTGCGCGCGGTGCGCGCCTTCAAGACCGGCATGGCGCCGGTGGTGATTGCGCTGCTGATCGCCACCGGCTGGCTGCTGACCGCCACCCACAACCAGCCCGCCCGCGACTGGCCTCTGTGGCTGCTGACCGCCGCCAGCGCGCTGATCGTCTGGCGTACCAAGGTGCACCTGCTGTGGCTGCTGGGCGCCGGGGCGGTCGCGGGGGTTCTGGGCTGGGTGTAAGGCCCACGGGCGGCGAAATTTATCGAAAAGTGCCGATACCCAGCGTAAAAAGGTCGCTTTTTGCTATCGACTCAATAGTTAACGGATGCGCGACGGTGGCGCGGTCGACGCTCAGCGCGGATTCTCGAAAAACAAGCAGGTCGCGAAATCGCTGACCTCAAAGTACACCTTCTTTTCGGTCGGGTCGACCTGGAAGTTCAGGTTTTCGTCGAGCACGCCGTACCCGAAGCGGTAGGCGCGGGGCTTGCCGTCGTCTGTGCCCAGCGCGGTGCTGACCTTGTCCACCTTCAGAAAGCGGCGCACCACCTTGTCACCGGCGTAGATTTCCATCACGCCGTTGGTG
>ERZ761607.3162-NODE-3162-length-16375-cov-8.232782_pt1 | contig 16375 bp, 18 predicted proteins | sample MGYA00511164_ERZ761607 | MGnify/ENA primary metagenome ERZ761607 (study PRJEB28899, sample SAMN02445080) | bioreactor sludge metagenome | biome: EBPR sludge | place: Australia: Brisbane, Thorneside Wastewater Treatment Plant | collected 2011-06-22 ...
CCATCATCGAGAAGATTGCGAGGTGCAGGGCTATTAATGAGACACTACACTAGGTCGATGCCGATAGCGAGTTTGCTCATGAGTTGCCCCCTCCCCGTGTGTCGAGTCCAGACAAGGTTACCGAGGCGCGCTTCAAGAGCCTGTCTCCGGCCTTGGCTCCGATTGAGATGCAGCGTGCAACGGTGCCACTGGGTGCCTCCGACGGTTCGTAACCCGTCGCCTGATAAAACTCAGCGAGGAACGCGTCACCCGGATTTGGGCGCAGTACCTGAATCCCAAGGGGTTCGAGTGTCCGCGCGAAGGACTTGAGTTCCCTCTCGGCCGCAGCTCGCTCCGCATGGCTTAAGTCGGTCAATTGCAGGGTGTGGTCGATCACCGTGAGGTACGCGATGCAAGCAGCTTCGTGACGTTCGACGACCCGTTTCAAGCGCTCGACTTGGCTGTTTCGCTCTTGGATGCGCTGCTCCGTTTCCTGATGGCTGAGGAGAGCGGCCTCCAGCTTTGCTTGAATCTCGCTTAGGCCGTCTGCGCGCTCGCCCAGCGAATCAGCAACCAGCTCGAACTCCAGGCGGGTCTTCGCCAGCGACCTCACTTCCGGCTTCAATAGCTCGGCGTCAGACTCGCGCTCACGATCAGGGTCTATCGTGGCAAGGGCTGGGCCTGATGGTTCGCTGGTACCCAATGCCCGAGCCGATAACATCCATATGGAAGCTGAGGTGAGCCCAACTCCCACAATCAACATTGCGACCAATCCCGGAACACTCATAATGCTTGTCCTAGCCAAGAGGCAGCTCTGCGACGCGCAGACGAATCGTACCAGAAGGTTCTTCTGTGTCAAACAAGCCGGGTCCTTCTTGGGCCTCTGGAATTCTCCTTGTGCCGCAGGTCCACCTTCAGACAGGTGTTCTGGGAGCGCTAGGCCACGTACTCACGAGGGTCGGCGAAGCGGCCGGCGATGGCGGTGGCGGCGGCGGTCGCGGGGCTGACCAGGTGCGTTCGCGATCCGGGACCCTGTCGCCCTTCGTACGGACGGTTGCTCGTCGAGGCGCTGCGCTGCTTCGGGCGAAGGATGTCGCCGTTCATCCCGAGGCACATCGAACACCCCGCGTGGTGCCATTCGAATCCGGCTTCGCGGAACACGTCGGCCAGGCCCTCGGCTTCGGCGAGCGCCTTCACTGCCTCGCTTCCGGGGACCACCATCGCGCGGACGCCGGCGGCCACCTTGCGGCCTTTGGCGATCGCCGCGGCTTGGCGCAGGTCCTCGATGCGCGAGTTCGTACACGAGCCGATGAACACCGTGTCGACCGCCACTTCGCGCAAGTCCACCCCTGGTTTGAGGCCCATGTAGCCCAGCGCACGGGTCTCGCTGGCATTGGCGGGCTCGGGGATGGGCTGGCCGATGTCCACGGTCATCGCGGGCGTCGTGCCCCACGTCACTTGCGGCTCCAGCCCGCTCGCGTCGAGCGTCTCCAAGCGGTCGTAGGCCGATGGGTCGTCGGTTTTGAGTTCGGCGCAGCGGGCTTCGAGTTCGGCGAACGCCGCGCCTTTGGGGGCGTAGGGGCGGTCGCCGTCGGCGATGTATTCGAGGGTGGTGGCATCGGGGCGGATCAGGCCCGCGCGCGCGCCCATCTCGATGGACATGTTGCAGATCGTCATGCGTCCGCTCATGGGCAAGGCTTCGATGGCTGGCCCGAAGTACTCGGCGACGTGGCCCGTCGCGCCTGCCGCGCCGAGCTTGCGGATGATGGCGAGGATGATGTCTTTGGCCGTCACGCCTTCGCGGAGGGACCCGGTCACTTGGATGCCGAGCGACTTGGGTTTCTTGGGCGAGATGAGGGTTTGCGTGGCCAGCACGTGTTCGACCTCGGTGGTGCCGATGCCGAAGGCCAACGCGCCGTAGGCCCCGTGGGTCGAGGTGTGCGAATCGCCGCAGACCATGGTCAATCCCGGCAGGGTGAGGCCCAGTTGGGGGCCGATGACGTGGACGATGCCTTGACGCGGGTGGTGGTAGCCGAAGAGGGGGACGCCGAATTTCTCGCAGTTGCGCGCCAGCGCCGCGATTTGCTGGCCGCTGAGCGTGGACTCGTCGATGGGTCGGCCATCGGTGGGGACGTTGTGGTCCACGGTGGCGAACGTGAGATCGGGGCGGCGGACCTTGCGGCCCTGTTCGCGAAGCCCGTCGAATGCCTGGGGGGAGGTGACTTCGTGAACGAGGTGGCGGTCGATGTAGAGCAGGGTCGCCCCTCCCTCCATCGTCGTCACCACGTGGGCGTCCCAAACCTTGTCGAAGAGCGTCGAAGCCATCGGGAGTATTGTACGCCCGACTCGACCACAGACGCCTCTCGATGCCGTTGTCGTCGGCTTCACTGGTAAGCGTTGTATGGCGAAACGCTGTTCGCGATAATAGCGAAGGGTCTTATTGTGTCGAAACGCCGCTCGGCATCCTAACGCCAGGGATCAGAGCACGCGGGCCAGGTCGAGGGTCGCCAACACCCATTCGCCGTCGGGTTCGAACGCGGCTTCCGGATCGAGCCGTCGCATCAGGGCGAGCGAGGCTCGGTTGGTCGCCAGCACGGGACAGACCAAGCGCACGATGCCCCGGCTGCGGGCGGCGAGGGCGAGGTGGATGAACAGTGTTCGTCCCAGGCCGACGCCTTGAACGTCGTCCGCGACGGCCACGGCGGCTTCCGCCTGCGAAGGGTCTCGCGGGTCGCGAACGAACCGGGCGACGGCGACGCCCCGCAGCGCGCCCGCCGAGCGCATGGTCGCCCCGATCGCGTAGTGGTTCGAGCCGTCCACTTCGGTCAGGTAGCGAAGCTCTTGTGGCGAAAACCGTCGCTTGACCGTCCCGAACCGGTGATAAACCGTTTGGTCGCGGGCGGTGCGCAGGGCGTGGACGAAGAGGGGCTTGTCCTCGGGGCGCACCTCGCGAATCCGGACGACCCGCCCATCCTTCAGGCGGAGCACATCGCCATCGTCCCGCCGTCCTTTGGTGAGCCACCACACGGCGGCGACACCGGCTCCGGCGGCCAGCCACCACGTCCAAGTGCGGACTCGCGCCATCAAGGGGATTGTGCCACAGGGCAGTTCGGGGCAAGGGGCCTGCCCGGCAACGGTATCATGAACGCACAGCAGTGAGCACCGGACGACGCTTCTACGATCTGGCGCGCGCCCACGTCAACAGCGAGTGGGATCGCCTCAAGGACTTGGACATCTTCGACAAGATCAACGATGGTCTGCACCGTTCGGATGCCCAAGCCGAGTTGGAAGCGGCGACACCGGCGACCACGCAGACCGAATCGGTGGCGTTCGAGCGGATCGAGTATGTGGTCGAGAAGCGCGTGGTGACCGACCCCGAGGAGAAGCGCCGGATCGCCCGCTCGGTGCTGGGCGTCGGGCCCGAGGCTCAATACGAGGAGATCCGCGAGGCGTTCGAGCGTCTTTCGCGCCGGGCCAACCCGTCCAACTTCCCGGACAACACCAGCGAACGAAAGCAGGCCCAGGAGCTTCATCGTCGCGTGCATCTGGCGTACCAGACGCTGACCGAGAACATGGACAGCACCGAGCGACGGTTCAAGAACCTCGAACTGGACTGAGTTTGGGGCATGAGAGACGACGTTCTCGCCCATAGTTCGGCCACCCGCCACGAGAAGCCCGCTTGGCTGCAGGAGCGGTTGCGGTGGTTCCAGTCTCTGCGATTCGGCATCATCCTCCACTGGGCGCCCTACAGCCAGTGGGATTGCTGCGAAAGTTGGCCGCTCGTGCCCGAGGACACGTGGGCGCGGGGCGAGTGCAAGCCTTGGGTCGAACGCGGCAAGGACCTGGAGCGGTTTCAGCGCGACTACTGGAATCTGCCCGCGACGTTCAACCCGACCCGCTTCGATCCGGACGCATGGGCGCTGACGTTCGCCGAAGCCGGTGCCAAGTACGTCTGCTTCACCACCAAGCACCACGACGGCTTCTGCATGTGGGACACCCAGACTACGGACTACAAGATTACTGGACCGATCTGTCCGTTCCACACGCACCCCCAAGCCGATGTGACCAAGGCGCTGTTCGATGCTTGCCGCAAGCAAGGGCTGGCGATCTCGGCGTACTTTTCCAAGGCCGATTGGCATTGCCCCGACTACTGGAACCCCGAGACCGGCCCGACGCACCGCGGCGCGAACACCCTGGACGACCCCGAGCGGTGGGAGCGGTTCGTCCGCTACACGCATGAGCAAATCCGCGAACTCATGACGGGATACGGGCCGATCGACGTCCTGTGGCTGGATGCCGGCTGGGTCAAAGGCAAAGAGGATCTCCGCATGGCCGAGATGGTGGCCATGGCGCGCGCGCTTCAACCCGGCCTGATCGTGGCCAACCGCACGGTCGGCGACGAATTCGAGGACATCGTGACTCCCGAGCGCGAGTTGCCCGAGGGAGACCTGGGTTCGCCTTGGGAAGCGTGTCTGCCGCTGTGTCCCGATTGGAAGTACGTCTCGGGCCAAACGCCCCGCTCGGCGGAGGAGGTGGTGGCCGAGATCGAGTTTGCGAACCGAAACGGCGGGAACCTCCTGCTGGGCATCGCGCCCATGCCCACGGGCGAACTGCCGCCCGCCCAAGTGGATGTGTTGCGCGCCATCGGCCGGCTGAGGCGGACTGGCGTTTAGCTGTTGCGCGTTACACCTGCGTTACAAAGATGGCCCATCGGTCGAATCCCCCCAAGGGATGTGCGACCATAAGGGTGTGACACCTTTGGACGAACTGGAGTGGCTCAATCCAGACGAGATCCGTCTGTTGCGCACCTCCTTCGTTCGCATGATTCCCGCTTGCGAAGTCCGGAGTGAACGGTTCTATGAGCGACTGTTCGAATCGGACCCTTCGTTGCGCCCGTTGTTCCCGACCGACATGGAATCTCAGAATGAGAAGCTGACCATGATGCTCGCTTCCGCGATCGACCTGCTTGACCAACGCGACAAGTTTGTCGAGACGTGCGCCGCACTTGGCAAGCGTCACGCGGGCTATGGCGCCTTGCGCGGCCATTACGACCTGGTGACCCGTCTGCTCGTGGAGTGCCTGGTCGAGGAGTTGGAGCCGAGCCTGAGTCAGGCCGAGCGATCCAGTTGGACCAAGCTGTTGACGCTCATTTCCGAGTTCATGCTCAGCGGATCTGGTCAAACTGAGCACGCGCCGCGTCAAGGGTGAGGGGTGCCGAGGATTCGGCCGGACCGCCGATCAATTCGAGCACGGCGTCTCGGTGCTTGAAGGCGCTTTCGACGATGGCCAGAGCGTGATGCGTGCGCAGCGCCTCGACGTAACCCATCAGTTCGCGGGCTTGCTGGCCCTTGCCATCCATCCACAGGATTTCGGCGACCATGATCAGCGAGCAGTAGGTGCCCCCGATGTTGTTGTCCTTGTACCAACTGTCGGCGGCATCGATGAGATAGCGTCTGGCTTCAGCGACCCGGCCTTGCCTCAAGAGGGCGTGGGCGAGCATGTGGTTTTGATCGCCTTCCTGATACGGGCAACCGACGGACTTCCAGATGCGGAGGGTCTCGCGGAAGTAGGGTTCGGCTTCGGCGGGCCGCCCCTCGTGAAACGCCAGCTTGCCTTCGATCTCGACCAGATTGGCCCATGCGAGCACGTCGCGGGCGGGATCGAGGGCGGCTTTGGCCCGCTCGAGGATTTCGGTGGCTTCCTCTACGCGTCCGACCACCCATAGGTGCCCGGCCAGAAACGCTCCTGCGGTTGCAGCCTCGACTTCCACACCGCATTCGGTGAGCCCTTGGTAGGCGATGGAGACGTGCTTGATCGCCTTTTCGTGCAGGACGCTGTGATTCGCGACCGAGCCGAGCGTGCGGTGGGCCCGGGCGATGCAATAGGCGTCCCCCACGCGCGTCGCCCAGTCAAGGGCTTCGAGCCCCAACTCCTCGGCCTTCCAAAAGTCGCGCCGAAACGCGTACATCGCCATGCCGAGCGCCACGCGCGTGCGCATCGCAGCGTCGCCGAGTTCTTTGGCGAGCCGCTCCGCGGCTTGCAGGGGTTCCAGCGACAGCTCTTCGCGGTGGCAAGCGAACAGAAGGAACGCGAGCGTCAGTTCCATGTGGGCGCAGATGGACGGCGATTCGTTCGACCACCGCTCCCGCAGGGGCATCAGCTTATCGAGGAGCAGCATCGCGCGGCCACGAGCGCTGTCGTAACGGACGATCAGCGGGGCCAGCCGGTACGCCGACCGAGGCTCGTTTTCCCAAGCCCAGTCCCACACGAACCGGATGTTGTCGGCTTCGACGTCCAGTTGGTTCAGCGTCTCGCGCGAAACGGCCGTCCACGGGGCGACGTCGAAGCGTTCCAGCCAGCTCAGCAATGCACGGGCGACTTGGGCTTCTTGCGCGGAGCGTTCCTCGTCGGACCACCTCGATTGAACGTGGCGGCGGATGGGGGCGAGCGTCCGCAGCAGCACGGGCACTTGGTTGTCGTCCAAGACGATCAGCGACGCGTCGAGCAGCGACTCGATGAGGTCGAGGTAGGGCTTGTCGGCGAACAGCGTGCCCGCGAGGTTCATTCCGACGCCGCCTGGCAGACACGCGATCGCGGCCAGAACGCGGCGCTGCTCTTCGTCCAAGCTCTCATAGGAGGAAGCCAACGCCGATTCGAGCGAGCGATGGCGCTCGGGAAGCTGCGCCGATCCCCCGCTCACGGCCGATTCCAACTGCCCGAGCAACTCCTTGGGGGCGAGCAAACGAAGCCGTGCCCCCGCGAGCCTGAGGGCCAGCGGGTAGCCGTCCAAGCGTTCGGCAATCGTCCGCAGTTCGTCGTCGAACCCTTCCTGGGAGGCGTTGGGCCTCACCGATCGCCAGACTTCGCGCAGCACCGAGACCCCGTCCGTGGCTGGGTCGAGGGTTCCGACGGCCACCAACGATTCGCCCGCCAAACGGATGGGCGTCACCGACGTGGCCAGAACCCGTAGGCTTGGCACTTCGGCCATCATGGCGGCCAACCGGGGCGCCGCCGATGGGAGGACTGTTTCCAGGTTGTCCAAGACCAGGAGCGTTGGGCTTTGGCCCAAGATCGAGGCCAGATAGTGTGCGGGGTCTGCCTCCATGGGCGGCTCGGCGCGCAGTTGCGCCGCTACCGCGCGTGCCCATTCGGACGGTTCTGCCACCTCGTCGAGGGTCACAAACGCGATTCGCGTGTCCGAGGCCCGGAGGTGCTGGACGACCTCGACGGCCAGCCGGGTTTTGCCGATGCCGCCTGGTCCGATCAGCGTGACCCATCGGCTTGAGCTTGGGGGTGCGAGCGACTTCAGGACGCGTTGCACGAGTTCGTCGCGTCCGATGAGCGGCTCGACGGGCGTGGGCACCGTGTGCGTCCAATCGAATGCGTGGGTGGTCGGCGGCGCGGCGACCAGTTCTTGCAGTTTGGATTGGCTGGCCGCCGAGGGTTCGGCGCCCAACTGCTCCTTCACGCGGCGGCGAAACTCTTGATACTCGGCGAGTGCGGCGGCCACGCTGCCCAGTTTGGAGTGTGCCGCGACGGCCAGCATTCTCAGGTCTTCATGGAGGGGATGGGTCGCGATCAGGCCCTTGGCCAACGCCAATGCGGCCGCAGGATCGCCGCCTTCCAGCAAGCCGTGGCCCTGACGAACTGCGGCGCGCAAGAGCGACGATTCGGCGCGGTTGCGCTCGGCCCGAACCCATTCGTCGTCCCAGCCGGGGAGAAAGGGCTGCTCGAGCAACCGGTGCCAATCGGCCCCGCCCAAGACCGCCGAGGGGTTTTCGAGGACGGTCAGGTCGGTTTCGATGCTCGAAACATCGAGCCAGACGTCGGAGGGCGACGACCCGACGATTTCGGATGCGGGCCCCAAGGCTCGCTTGAGCCGATGGAGTTCTTGCCTCAGACGCAGGCGGGTGGCGTCGTAGAAGTCGTCGGGCCACAGGTGCTCGGCCAACTGTTCGCGGTGCACTCGGCCCGTTCGAGCGAGGGAGAGCAGGGCAAGAAGTTTCGCGGCCCTGACCGTGCCGAAGTTCCGAACTTCGAATCCGTCTCCGGTCAGGCTCAGCCCGCCGTACAATCCAAGTCTCCAGCGTGCCAAGTGAGCCAAATTGTAGCTTTTGAGGGCCAAGCGCGACAACGCGCCGAACTGCTTTGGTACGGGGAACGGATGAATTCGAGGGTGGAGCCCCCGACCGGAATTGAACCGGTGACCTCCTCTTTACCAAAGAGGTGCTCTACCTCTGAGCTACGAGGGCATCCTGACGCGCTGGGGCCAACCATTCACAGAGAACGCTGGTGGGGAGTGTAGGATTCGAACCTACGAAGGCGTTCGCCGACAGATTTACAGTCTGTTCCCATTGGCCACTCGGGCAACTCCCCAGCGCACCCGGAAGATATACCACATCACCGGGCCCGAGTCCCCATGTTTGGGCCAGAATCCCAGCATGGATTTCTCGGGCACGGGCGTGCGGGGAGCCTATCGGCTGACAAACACCGAGTACTCGTAGGTCAGCGTGCGCTTCTTGCCGGGCTCCAGAGCGACCGACCACTCGATCTCGTGGCGGGCGTTCACGGCGCGGAGGCCCTTGCCCAGCGTCCGCACCTTGGGCTCGTCCGAGTTCGCGATCAACTCGCCCGTGACGCCCTTGGTGACCAGCAGGCGGATCGCCTTGTCCTTGAGATTGGTGAGTTCGACCGTGCCCTTCACGCGGACCTTGTCGTAGTAGCCGCCTCGGATCTGGGTGGCGTCTCGGTCGCGGGCGACCTCTTCTTCGAAGTCCTCGCCCTTCACGTCGAGCGCCTTGGTGATGCGGACGTTGGCTTCGCCGCCCGCGCTGGTGTAGGTCATCATGTCCTGCCCGAGGATGTTGCCGTCCTTGGTCACGATGGCCGCACCGGTGGTCAGGGGCTGGTTGGCCGTGTTTTTGAACTTGACGGAGTGCCAGATGTCGGCTTGGCTCGCGCCCGCCCCGGCGTAGTTGTCGTTCATCACGTAGTCGGGGATGGACCACTCGTACACGTGCTCGTAGTCGCTTTCGGCCCCGAAGAGGATGTAGTAGCCCCGGTCGCCTGGGTTCATGGTGACGTTGGGCTGGCGGTAGAAGAACAGGTCTTCCGAGGACTCGCCGGGAATCGGCGACGGCTCGAAGTTGGCGTCCATGCTCTCCATGGCGCGTCCGGACAACATCTGGTTGGCCATGGGGGCGGCCATCTTGGCGTTCTCGCGGTAGCCGATGCCCATCAGGGAGTTGACCCATTGGTTCATGTCGCCGGGGAAGGCGAACGGGTCCGCGATGTTCAGGTAGGGCACGTTGGGGAAGCCGGTGACCAGCCGCAGTTCGATGTTCTTGATCGGTGCGAGGTCGTTGAGGATGGTGGCCTTGCCGACGAGGCGGAGCTTCTTGTCGTCGAGCAGTTCGACGGCGTAGTTCGGCGCCCACGTCATGCCCCGCTCGAGCGAGAGGAGGACCACCTTGCCATCCTTCGGACCTTGGAGGTTCATGCGGATGACCCGCTTGCGATGGGTGACCTTGCGTTGCCAGACGAGGTCGGCTTGCGCTTCGACTTGCTTGATCGCGCCCTTCTGGAGCGCGCGGATGGTGGTCCCCGCCGAGGTGCCGATTCTGACCACGGCGACCTGACCCGCTGCGGAGACGAGTTCGCCGGTTTCGACTTTGTCGTTGGTGAAGGTGAACGTGAGGACCTTGCCCACGTTGGCTTGAAGGATGTCGTCGAGCGAGCCGAGCGGCTGTTCGGTGGTCTCTTCGACGTGGGTGGAGACGACCTCGGTGAACTTGATGCCTGCCGTTCCGGTCACCCAGAACGTCCCTAGCACCGATTGGGGCAATTGGTCCACAACGTACTCGCCGGGCCCTTCGATGGTGGCTTGGCGGGTGACGACGGCGTACCCGTTCTTGAACAGCGATGCGGCCGAGATTTCGAGGGCGAGCGGTTTGGGCGCGGCGACGACGCCGGCAAGCAAGAGTGTGATCATCGTTCGGTTCCTTTGCGACCTGCAACAGGAAGGACGAACTTTGGGCGCGGATGGTACGGTGGGTCCCACCGAAACGGTTCCCGCCAGTCCCGTTTGGTGTTTGCCAAGGGACGAATCATCGAAGTCAGAATGAGATGCTCCGATTCGGCGAACATGCCCTATAATGGCTGTGGGCCATGGGGTTCGACTGCGCAAACCAAAGAGACCGGAGCCAGATCGGCATCGCCGCCACGGGCGTCTCGCCGGTGACGATGGTCCGCGGCAGAAGACCACCGCATGACCTGGCACCGCGAAAGCAACGACGGCGACGGGCTGAAGCGCTCCGAGACCAACGGGTCGGGTCGCACGACTCTGATCTGGGACGGAGCGGACTACCTGCAGGGGAGGAGCTGAGCCCATGCCTGTGACCAACTACAACACGCTGAACGGAGAACTGCTGGGCGAGACGGGGCCGGGAGGACGCAGGTTCTACGGCAAAGACGCCCTCGGCTCGGTCGTCGCCACCTACGACCAGAACGGAACGCTTGAGAACACCTACCGCTACAAGCCCTACGGAGGCCTCCTCTCCAAGACCGGCTCCGCCCCCGATCCCAGATTCATGTGGACGGGCAGCACCGGCAGCCGAACCACCGGAGCAAGCTACGCGGAGCAGTACAACCGAGCGAGGCACTACGGGAGCAGGCAAGCAGGTTGGACGAGCGTCGACCCGCTCTGGCCGCATAGCCACAGTTACGTCTACTGCGGAGGGTCACCGGTGTGTTTCACCGATTCGTCTGGCCTCTCCATCACCTACGGAGAATGTGCATGTGAAAGATGCCGAGGCACTATTCCAAGGCCAGTTCCGCCACCCTTCCCAATCGGCCCAGTCGTCACCGACATCTGCGACGACATCAAGAAGTGTGCTGCGGATAAGCGCTGCAAGAACAGGGCTACTCAATGCATTCGGGACTGCGGCTGGGCGAACGCGTCAGACATGTTCAGTTGCTACCAAAAATATTGTCTGGCAAATAGCGAGAATCTGGATTTCATGGAGATCCTGTGTGGCAACACTTGGCAGTGCCACGTGTTCGACGCCTGCGCGATTGCCCAGCCGGGCAAGCCCTGCAGAGTCCATATATGCACACGAACAGAGGTTAAACCTTGCGATTGCTTGCCCTCAGGAAAGCGCTGGACGGACAGGTGTACGGTGCCCAAATGTGCAGCTGACGACATCTTCTCGCTGAGCCTGACGATCCTTCACGAAATCTCCCATTGTTGTGGTGTCGGACCAGACGGCGGGCCGAGGGGCAATCAAGATCTGCCAAACTGCATAGCTGGATGCATGGAGAACAACGTGCGATGAGATTTTTGCATTGTTCCATGTTCGGGAGACAACTCGGTTGTTGGTTCCTTGTTCTTACTGCGTCCGCTCTTTCACTCAAAGTCATGGCAGTTGACATTCCAATAGCTTTGGGTCGAACCATCGTTTGCGTTGGATCGGATAGCCACAGACTTAGTCACTTCACCGTGGGACCATTCGCCCTTGCACTCGAGATTGTTGTGATCGTCCTCAGTACCATTTGCTTACTTAGACTTAGGAAGCGGTGAAAGTCTCACATGCCTGTCATCGCACGAAGAGCCCTAACTGAGTTCAAAGCCTTTCCGACTCCCATAATGAGTATCCTGGAGCGCAAGAAGACAAGAAGTGGAGGCTCAGATCCGCTCCATCGACAACTCGCCATGAAGCTGATTAGATGTAACCAAGGAGTTCAAACGCCCCGAGACCACCGGGTCGGGTCGCACGACGCTGATCTGGGACGGCGGGGACTACCTGCAGGGGAGGAGCTGAGCCCATGCCCGTGACGAACTACCACACGCTGAACGGAGAACTCCTGGGCGAGACGGGGCCGGGAGGACGCAGGTTCTACGGCAAAGACGCCCTCGGCTCGGTCGTCGCCACCTACGACCAGAACGGAACGCTCGAGAACACCTACCGCCACAAACCCTACGGAGGCCTCCTCTGATCATGGTAGATTCGTTGAAAAGAAGGATGGGCGAGAGATTTGTGATGCGTTGCATCTCGCTCCTCATGTTAACCCAAGTCTTCTGGGGCTGCGCTCAGGATCGAACCGCATCTTCCGCGCAACCGCTGGCGCCCAAAGATGCGCTCATGGTACATGCTGATGAGGTCGCCACAGTTGCCCTAGAACATGTCAAACAATATGATGTTGCATTTACGTTCAACATCCCGCATTCAATAGGGGGCGCATATCTCGAGGATTACGACTTGCGATTTCCTCGCGCCTACGCTGACCTGAAGGGATTGACTCCGTGGATACTGCAATTGGTCTATGATATACGGGGCAGTTACTGCATCAATATTTTTGTTTCGAGAAAGGTAGATGGCTTACCTCCCCAGGCCAATGTGGACGCTTTGCGAAACAACGCAGGATTTGTCAAAAACAAGGAGCTGGTCAGCCTTCACACATCCACTCCAAAGGATGCCGCTATAGCTCGCGTTGGTGACATGGATGTGATGGTTATCGTTAGCAAGGAGTCGGGTGTGACAGTAGAGGATGCGTTCTTGGCAATGGGCCATCCTCTCGACAAGTAACTTATGGACCAACTGCTTGGCACCGAGATTACAGAATGAAGCCAAACCTACGACCATCACCACTGATGAGCGGATTACTTTGGGGCGAACATCTGATGCAGACTGCAGACGGGTTCAAGCGCTCCGAGATCGGCTCGACGAGCACCACGTTGATCTGGGACGGCGGGGACTACCTGCAGGGGAGGAGCTGAGCCCATGCCTGTGACGAACTACCACACGCTGAACGCAAAGCAATCACCGGCGATACCTCCCGCGAGAGTGCGAGGGGCCGCACTGCCAACACTCTTGGCCACCCTGGCCTTTGCTCTGCTCATAGGATGCTCGACTCCGAGTGAGACCGCACAGACCGAACGTCGCCGCGCCAATTCGGCTGAGGCCTCCTACCCTCTTCCCCCGGGTTACGTTGGACGCATTTCGCTTGACCCAGAGGGGGCGGCGCCATACTCGGATCACTGGAAACTGAAGTGGGCAGATTCTCTTCTTTTCGAGTTCGCGCCCTGTGAGTGGAGCATGCTATCTTCTGACCTCTCGCCGTTCGAAGCGTTCGCAACCCGTGAAACCGGCGAGTTGTTGCTTGATGCCGCGCTGGGCGTTTCGTGCACTCCGCCGACAGAGCGTATGCGGTACGACCGTGGCGTAGCCGAGACGGTCGCCGAGGTCTCGCTGGCTTATCCCGATATCCTGGAAAGATTCGCCGAGTCCTCGCGCGATTCGATGATGGTCTTGTGGGCGGTCGCCGAGGTAAGCGACCAGCGAGACGATCTCGCCGGGTCAAATCTGCTGAAACGTTGTCTGGGCTACGCAGGGCAGTCCGATCTCCACGACCAGTGGGTCGCTCGAATCCTCTATCGAGTGTACCGCGACAAGGTTCCCGCGGAAATCTATCGGACGACTTCGGACGGTGTGCGCAAGTATTACGAAGCGGGGAGGTATCATTGAGGAACACTTGCGCGGGTTGGAATGTGGAAAGATCATCCTCGTGGTTCGGAGTCGGGACCGCATCTTTGCTCTTGCTGGGCGCCGGGTTCATGCTGGGTTGCCAACCCGCACAGAAACGAATGGCTCCGGAGGCCACGCAAACGCCGAACAACCAAGCCGCTTCCACGCCGGCTGGACCCTACCCGGTGGACGCACCCATCGGGCCGCGAGGGTCGAAGCCTTATCAAGATCAGTGGAAGATCCGATGGGCCGAGGCGCTGCTCACCGAGTATTCGAGCAATCACCCTGAGCGCGGGGCGCCGTTCGTCGCATTCAAAGACTTCGAAACCCGCGAGACCGCACAACTTGTGCTCGATGCGGTCTTAGGGATTTCCTGCACTCCACCGGACAAGCGAAAGCGGGACGGCAGAGCCGCCGCCGAGGCGCTTGGGCTCGTGAGCTTTTCGAACCCCGGTATGCTCGATCGGTTCGTTCGCTTCTCCCAAGATTCCATGATGGTCCTCTGGGCCGTTGCCGTTGTCGCCGATGGAGGGCGGCCGAGTGGCGCGACGCTGGAACGCGTGTTTTCTCTTGCCGGCGAGTCCGAAGAGCACGATGCGGTCATTGTCAAGATCCTCCAAAGCCTGTGGCGGGGCGGCTCGAGTCCCGAAGTCTGGCCCACACCCTCGGAGCGCATGCAAGAGCTCTACAAGGAGGCCGGATTCCAATGAACGTCGGAGGCCAACGCCCATGCCCACCACCTACTACCACACCCTGAACGGAGAACTGCTGGGCGAGACGGGGCCGGGAGGACGCAGGTTCTACGGCAAAGACGCCCTCGGCTCGGTCGTCGCCACCTACGACCAGAACGGAACGCTCGAGAACACCTACCGCTACTTGCCCTACGGGGGCCTCCTCTCCAAGACCGGCTCCGCCCCCGATTGGGAGGTCGCTGACGGATGAGACGGCAATTAGTGTGCTGTTGGCTGGTTGCCCTCTTGCTGCTCTTGTTTGGAGTTGGCGGATTGGTCGGCCTTGCGGCTGCGGTTTACAGTGCGAGCATGGCGAAGCCGCGGTTAAGCATTATGGATATGGTTCCACTGCTGGTGCCTCATTTGCTGCTGCTGCCGTCTTTAGTTGCGGGCTTAGCTCTCTGCAAGAAGTGCCTTTGTGTTCAGCGAGGTGACCTGAGCACGTGATGATCATGTTTCAGGGAGGGCCCTGAGCCCATGCCTGTGACGAACCACCACACCCTGAACGGAGGACTGCTGGGCGAGACGGGGCCGGGTGGACGCAGGTTGAACAAGCTTGGGCTAGAACCGGGATGGCTTGGGTGATGCCTGGCCGAGGATCGGAGCGGTCGGGTGGGTCCTGCGATCCGAGCGCCCCCGGATTCGCGGTTCTGTTTTGGTAGTATCTGAGACGATGTACGAGGTCCGGTATCTCGAGCCCGAGGGCATCCGCATCTACCGCGTCTCCGGCGCGGCGCACCCGCGCGTCGAGATCGAGGGCGACCGGACGATCCTGCAGGCCAAGTTCAAGCGCGTGTTCCCTTACTCGCGACCCGACCGGTTCTTTTCGGTGCAGGATGGGGCGAACAAGGAGGTCGGCGTGCTGCGGGATCTGGCGGGCCTCGACCCCGAGGAGCGCGAGATCGTGGGCCAGGAACTCGAGCGTCGGTACTACACGCCCCGGGTGAGCCGCATCCGCGACATCCGGCGCGACAGCGGGATGTTCCGGTTCGAACTCGACACCGACAGGGGCCCGGCGACGTACTTCGTGCGGAACTGGCGCGACAGCGCGCACGAGGTGATGCCCGGCCGCTGGCAGATCCTGAGCGTGGACGGGCAGCGGTTCCAGATCGAGGACCTGAACGCTCTCGACAAGCACAGCCAGAACCTGCTGTATCAGGAACTGTTCTGAGCGATGGATTGGTCGGGTGGTACGATCTCTGTGGATCCTATGCAGTCCGACGATGCGAGCCGTCGCAGGCTAGACACCCAAGCTCTGGTGGTCGGCTACACGATGAGCCGCCTTGATGCCGTGTACCTTGCCAGGCGCGGCCTAAAGAGCTGGCGAGCGGCATTTCTCGAAGCAGAGAACGCGCTCGGTGTGCCATGGGCCAACTTCAAAAACCTTCGCGACGAGTTTGATCCTCTGCACCCCAACGCGAGAGTGGGTTGGCACGACAGACCGATTCGGGACAGCCGACAGAGAGTTGTGGATGAACTGGCCGACCTAGGGGAAGACGCCCTTCTTGAGATGGTCGAGAGGATACTGGTGAGGCAGACTCAAGAACTTGAGGAGGCGATTGACTCACTGTCGTTGCCGAGCAAGATCGCTCACAACGTTGCAGAGCGGCTGTTGACGGGCCGGCGAGCCGAGGAGTTCTTTCAGCAGTACTCCAGCGAGATCGTCGGGATACCCACGCAGTCGCTCTTGGACAGAAGAAATGCGGCCATCGGCTATGACTTCGGCGTGATCGACCGAGACGACCTCGCGATCGAGGTGAAGGGCCTCAAGGCACCAGCGGGAGTCGTTCTGTTCACCGATCGCGAGTGGAGCGAAGCGAAGTTCCGAGCGGACAGTTACTGGCTTGTGGTGATCGGCAACATGGCCGTTCATCCGACGGCGAGCGTCTTCAGGGACCCATGCTTGAGTCTCGGTGGCAGATGTCGTTATGAAGCCCGACTGACGGCTCAGTGGCAGTCGAAGGTATCGGTCGCGGATGGCATCCAACTGGGCGGGTGAAGTTCGACGTCCTCGATGCCCCGTGCAGGGGTAAGCAACTTTAGGATCGTGTCGATCGAAAGATCGGTGAACAGGAATGTCAACTCCAAACTAGTGTAGTGTCTCATTAATAGCCCTGCACCTCGCAATCTTCTCGATGATGG
>ERZ761607.3164-NODE-3164-length-16368-cov-5.432784_pt1 | contig 16368 bp, 8 predicted proteins | sample MGYA00511164_ERZ761607 | MGnify/ENA primary metagenome ERZ761607 (study PRJEB28899, sample SAMN02445080) | bioreactor sludge metagenome | biome: EBPR sludge | place: Australia: Brisbane, Thorneside Wastewater Treatment Plant | collected 2011-06-22 ...
GTGTAATTCTAATGATTTTCGGGTTCTTTTTAATTATTCAAGGCTTTTTTCCTGAAGAGAAAAAAATGATTAAGGATAAGTTTGAGCGGTTGAAGGATTGATTGATTTTTTTATTAAAATTCAACTTTACAAGAGAATCACCAACATTGCATCGCCAAATAAACTTCAATTAAAAAACAATTTCATATTATTGCATAGAAATCTATGAACTTAAGAATCTGTTGGTTTAACGTCCCTTTTTTAGAATAAAAACACACGTTTACTCAAAAGATAAAATCAAGAAAATGCAACTTTAATGAAGAAAATTTTAGGAATTTCTGCTTTCTATCACGATTCTGCTGCGGCAATAACCATCAACGGTAAAATTATTTCTGCCGCTCAAGAAGAACGTTTTACAAGAATTAAACATACTCCCGATTTTCCTACTAATGCCGTAAAATTCTGCTTGGAAGAAGCCGGTTTAGAAATTGATGATCTTGATGCTATCGTTTTTTATGACAAGCCGTTACTAAAATTTGAACGTCTCTTGCAAACTTATTATGCTTTTGCACCCAAGGGATTACTTTCTTTTTTAAAAGCAATTCCAATTTGGTTAAACGAAAAAATGTTTCTTAAGAAATTAATTTTTGATGGTTTAAAAGAAGTCGGTCCATATGATAAAAAAAAGGTAAAATTACTGTTTCCAGAACATCATTTATCGCATGCAGCAAGTGCTTTTTTTCCTTCACCGTATGAAAAAGCGGCAATTTTAACCATTGATGGTGTGGGCGAATGGTGTACAGCTTCCATCGGAATGGGAGACAATAAACAAATTTCATTGTTAAAAGAAATGGAATTTCCGCATTCTGTTGGATTGTTATACAGTGCGTTTACTTATTATTTAGGATTTACCGTAAATTCGGGTGAATATAAATTAATGGGATTGGCTCCTTACGGAAATCCGGAATCGGAAGAAACCGATCGCTTTATTTCAATCATTAAAAAAGAATTGGTCGATATAAAAACAGATGGTTCAATCTGGCTAAACCAAAAGTATTTTAATTACGCTACCGGACTCAGAATGGTGCATGATGATAAATGGGAAAAATTATTTGGTTTCAAACGACGTGATGATGAAGATGAATTGGAACAAAAACACTGTAATCTTGCTTTAGCAATTCAAATTGTTACCGAAGAAATTGTCATCAAAATGGCAAAAGAAGCAAAAAGAATAACCGGTGCAGATTATCTTTGTATGGCAGGTGGTGTAGCATTAAACTGTGTTGCCAACGGAAAACTACTCAAGGAAAATATTTTCAAAGAAATTTATATTCAACCCGCTGCAGGTGATGCCGGTGGTGCTTTGGGAGCTGCTCTGGCCGCAAGTCACATGTATTTTGATGAAGAAAGAGAATTCAACAATACAACCGATTTAATGCAAGGTTCCTACCTTGGTCCGGCCTATTCGGATAAAGAAATTATGTTGATGAACAAAAAAGTGAAAGCAAACTTTAAACACTATGAATCATTTTCAGAGCTTTCCACTTTCATCGCATCTAAATTAGCAGAAGGAAATGTAGTGGGATGGTTTCAAGGTAAAATGGAATTTGGTCCAAGAGCTTTAGGAAACAGAAGTATTTTGGGCGATGCCAGAAATCCGGAAATGCAGAAAAAATTAAACCTTAAAATCAAATACAGAGAAGGATTCAGACCATTTGCACCTTCTGTTTTGGCAGAAAGAGTTTCTGATTATTTTGATTTAGAAACAAGTTCACCTTATATGTTGATGGTAGCTCCGGTAAAAGAAAACAGACGAAAAACTTTACCGGAAAATTATCATTCGCTACCGCTGTGGGAACGATTATATTTTGAAAGAAGTGATGTTCAATCGATCACGCATTTAGATTTTTCTGCCAGAATTCAAACCGTTCATAAAGAAACAAATCAACGTTATTGGGAATTGATTCATGCTTTTGAAAAACAAACCAATTACGGCTTAGTTGTCAACACTAGTTTTAACGTTCGTGGCGAACCGATTGTTTGTACTCCTTTTGATGCTTTTCGTTGTTTTATGAGTACCGAAATGGATTTTCTAGTCATCAATGATTTTGTTTACACTAAAACGGAACAAATTGATTTTGAGAACAGAGAAAAATGGTTAGTAAAATTTAAAAAGGATTAATACCGATGAAAAGTTTAAAACCTATTCTTATTTCCGTTTTTATTACCCTTGCTTTATTGGAAATTGGTACACGATTTATTTTAACCGAATCAAACGGACATGAATATGTTTTAGGAAAAAAAACAAAGTACATTTTACCAATTCAATACCAAGATTCCAAAAAACCAACCACTCAAACGGATGGTTATAGAATTTATGATTCGCTGTTAGGATGGTCGCATGGAAAATGGAAACAAGACGGTATTTACTTTTCCGATAGTAATGGTTTTCGTTGTTCGGAAGAAGATTTTAAAGCTAAAATTAAGACCCAAAATCATTATGATATTATTTGTATAGGTGATTCGTTTACACATGGTGATGCTGTAGTTTATGAAGATACTTGGCCGGCAATTTTATCCAAAAAAACAAATCGTTCTGTCTTAAATATGGGAAGTGGTGGTTATGGAATTGATCAAGCTCTACTTCGATTTATGAACAATGAAATTACATGTGATACCATCATTTTTGGTTTAGTTTCAGGTGATCTTGAACGTTCTTTATCAACTGTTTACAGTTATTATGGAGGTGGAGTTAAAACCAAACCAAGGTTTAAGTTTGAAGAAAACAGCAATAAATATTCGTTGATAAATGTTCCTTGTGTTAAACCAATCGAATTTGTTTCCAGACCGGTTTCCGAAAGAGCAAGAGTCGTATATGAAAATATTGAAGGATATAACAATTACTTGGAATTGGAAGATAAGATTTGGACAAAGTCTGCTTTCTTACGATTACTATACAGCACAAAAGAACAAGTAAAACACCGTAAACCGCCGGTTTATATGAATGATAATGAAGATTTTAAATACTGTTTAAAAATTTTCAGTACTTTTAAAGCGTTTTGTGAAGCCAAAAACATTGTTCCAATTGTTGTTTTAATTGACAATAACAATAGTTTCGGCGATAGATCAACGGCAAATACAAATACGTGGAATTTATTAAAAACCAATCTTGAATCGATGAATTTAAAAACGGTAGAGTTTCAAGATGATTTTTATAAAGCCTACAATCAAAAAAAATCAAATGTAATTCATGCCACCGAAGGTGTACATTTTTCGCCGGAAGGAAATGAATTATTAGCAACTAAACTTTATAATTATTTTAAATAATATGCTTACATTTTTACAAGACATGCTTGGTTTCATGAAAGAGCGAAAAAAATTCTGGCTAATTCCGGTTATTGTTGTTTTATTGCTCTTGGGTGTACTCATCGTTATTGGTGGTGGTAGTGCAATTGCACCGTTTATTTACACATTATTTTAATAGTATGAATCCAAAACAAATAAAATCGAATCCAACCAAAACGGTATTAGTTATCGCTGTCGGATTTTTAATCATTCATTTCTTTTCCGGATGGAAATGGGCTCTGAATGTTTCATTAATTGTTGGCGTTTTAGGCTTACTTTCAGATTATTTAGCCGAAAAAATTGATTATCTCTGGATGAAACTCACTTGGGTACTCAGCATGATTGTGCCTAACATTCTTCTTTCGTTGATATTTTATATTTTCCTCACCCCAATTGCTTTGTTATCAAAAGTATTTGGCGAAAAGAATCAACTATCACTCAAAAACACGCAAGATTCTTTATTCAAAGAAAACACCAAACCGTTTGATAAAACCTCTTTTGAAAAGACGTGGTAGAGGATTTTTGAAATGAGTTTAACATAATCTTTTTATTTATTCAAGTTTTTTTATGAAGAAAAAGAAATGATTAAGAAGAAAATTGAAAGGTAAAAGGATTATAATAATGAAAAAATTTCGACTTATACTTTGTTTGTTTTTTTGTCAATTTTTATTGGCACAAAATGATTCTGCGTCAGTTTCAAAACCAAAGTTGGGAGTAATTTCTGTTGATAAATTGAATGTAGTTTATAGAGGAATTCAAAATCCAATTTCAATTGCTGTACCAAACGCAAAATCATTTACCGCTTCTGGATTAGGTGTAACTTTTAGTAATGGACATTATTCCATTTCTCCCGGACAAGGAAATGAAGTGGTTGTTACATTAGAAATAATTTTGGAAGATGATACAAAAGTGGTTGAAGAACAAGTTTTCAGGATAAAAAACATTCCTCGACCTTTAGGAAAAATAAATAATAGAAATTGTGATAATAGCTATGTTACTATGGATTTAACAGAGCTTAAAAATGCAAAAATTTCAGTTCATATGGAAGATTTTCTATTTGACTGGAATTTTGAAGTAACAAATTTTGTGATTAAAAGGGAAAAAAAGCCCGCTATTATAGTAGATGGAAACACTATCAATGAGTATACTTTTAATGAATTAAATAGAATAAAAAAAGGAGATATAATTACAATAGCAGCTATTAAATACAAAGTGTATCCAAATATTAATGCTCTTTGGCCTAATATTCCACCAATTCTGATAATAATTACTGATTAACCACTTAAGGTACACTTAAAATTCTAATTTAAACCTCCAATTTTCCTTGAAGCTTTCAGGGGCTTCACCCTACCGAAAGCGATCGGGAGAACCGAAGCAGTCGGTTTTGCATTATCTTTAATTAATTTTTTCTAAAAATTTACAATAAAAAAAACCTGCAAGTTTCCTTGAAGGTTTCAGAGGCATCGACCTCCCGATAGCAATCGGGAGAACCGGAGTAGACGGTTTTTGCGTTATCTTTAATTAATTTTTTCTAAAAATTTTAAACAAAAAAAAGAGCTACTTTTCAGTAACTCTTCTTGAGGCATCGCCCGGATTCGAACCGGGGTAGACGGTTTTGCAGACCGGTGCCTAGCCGCTCGGCCACGACGCCTTATAATCGGATGGCAAATGTAAATAAAAAGTTTAAAGTTAAAAAGCTAAACTTCAAAAAACTTTTTCTAAAAGTAAACTTAATCCTAAATTTATGAGATTCCTTATTCTTCGGAATGACAATTTTACGCAGAAAACCCGTAACCCGCAACTTTTCAACTCGCAACCTTCTAACTCCTGTACTCTTCCATCACCACCGTAACTGCTTCTACATCACCACCAATAGGCGGATTCAGTTTAGAAACCGAGACGATTACTCGTGAAACAGCCGGAATTTCATCAAAAATGCGTTTGATGATACGATGAGCGACGTGTTCTAATAACTTAGAGCGAATGGCCATTTCTTCCACCACTACTTTGTTTAAGTGAACATAATCTACAGTGTCGTGCAATTCATCTGAAGTGGCCGACTTTCGCATATCGGTTTTAATTTCCAAATCAATTGAATAATCTGAGCCGATTTTGCTCTCCTCCATCAAACACCCATGAAACGAAAACGTTCGGATGTTTTGTAATTTAATTGTTCCCATTTGTTGTTTTTAATAAGTACACGGACAGTTGCTGATGCCTTGGAAAATATCTATACCAAGCGTAACCATGTGCGTACCCGAATTGTAATTCACCAATTTATTGAGCGTGATTTGATAGGAATAAGCGAAATAAAAATTACTTCTTTTTAATCCCAACATCGGACCGATATTTAATGGCTCCAACAATTGATCATTTAAAAACCGATAGGAAATACCTGCCCAGTAATAATCATCAAAGTTATAAAAACGAAGCTTCAAATTCAAATCGGTGGTCGATCTTTGATCACTTTCAAAATATTGAAAAAATCCGGATGGTTCCACTTCAAAATCACTGTTGGATGAACTTCGCCATTTATAACCGGAAAACACTTGATAATTACGAAGTTCAAGAGGCTCAATGTCATTAAAAATATCTACATTTTTGTTTAATAAATTGGCAACGGTAAAACTGCCGTAGAAACCGTTTTTACGATACAAAAAACCAACATCTACATTGTGATTGGTTAATCTTCTGTCGTCGGTAACTGCCATATCTTGACCGGTGAAATTTTCAATTTCAATTCGAAACTGATTTAAAGCATACGAAATACCAAACGAAACAAATTGTTCAGCATATTTATCAATTACAATGTGATGGGCAAAACTCACTTTTGCTCCCGATTGACGGGTGTTTCCGTTTTTATCGTTGTACAAATACAAACCAATTCCTGATTGATCGTGAATTCGCATATCGGCAGCAAGCGACATATTTTCGGGTGCATCTTTGATTCCAACCCATTGTGTAAATCCGTTGGCTCTGATTTTTACATTGTCTCCAATTCCGGCATATACCGGTGAAATTATAAATGGATTATCGGCTAAATATTGCGTAAAGGATGGTAGGTTTAATTCCTGGGCTTTTCCGTTTAGAAAAGCTAGCAAAATGAAAAACGGGGCTATTTTTTTCATGGTTGTAGGTTTTTGGGTTAAACCAACTCCAAACTTGTGGCAATTTGAAGTTGGCATTTTTTTATTTTTTTTATCTGTAAAGGGTAACGTTTCCAACAAATTGTCTTCCGCCGTCTAGCGTGATGGTGTACCAATAATCACCGGTAGGTAACAGTGATCCGTTGTAGGTTCCATCCCACTCGCCTTTGTGTCCAAATTGCGTAATAATTCTTCCGTAGCGGTCAAAAACCTCTACGCGTGCTTTTGGGAATCCTTCTAAATTTTCAGGAACCCAAGTATCGTTATCACCATCATCATTCGGAGTAAAGAAGTTCGGAATATCAATGTCGATAAACTCAATATAAATCTGAGCTTCGGCAGTACAACCATTTTCATCTCTCACAACCACCGTGTAGGTTCCGGTAGCTAAGATTTGGAAAACACTATTGTATCCATAGTCTACTCCGTTTAGATAGTAGGTGTAATTTCCACTTCCTCCGGTTGTTGTTGCCGTAAACTGATTTTGATACGTTTCAGTTAAAGTCAACGTAATCGGAATGTAATTTGAAATGGTAAATCCGATAGTTTCCGAACAACCATCCTCATGAAGAACAGTTATCGAATGATTTCCGTTTGATAAATTAGTAAATACATTTCCGTTTTGATAGGCTCCGCCGTCTAACGAATACGTTACTTGAGATTCAACATTTTGCATCACTTTGATGGTTACGGTATTAAAGGCTGAATCGCCTAAACAACCATACACAACATCAGCTCCGGGAGAAATTGATATTCCACCATCAACTGCAACTTGCAATGTTGTTACACATCCGTTGGCATCTCTCACATAGATGGTATAAGTTTGCCCACCGGCTAAATTTTCAAACAAAACACGGTTGGGTGTATAATTGTTTTCATTATTCAAACTGGTTGAATATGGAGCAGTTCCGCCATTTATATCAATTTCAATTGCACCTACATTGTCACCTGCACACAAATCCGGGAACATGGTTACTAAGGAAGCATCTAATGAAGTTGGTTCGTTAATGGTGATGTTTAACTGGGTAGTACAACCAATTTCATCCCTAACAATAACCGTATAATTTCCGGCAGGTAAGTTGGTAAATGTTTGGTTTGCACCAAAATCTGTCAAGTTTGGAGAAACTGCAAATTCTAATTGTCCGCTTCCACCAAAGGCTGAAACTTGGAATGAACCGGTTGATTCACCATGACAAGTTACATCTACTTTAGTAAATACAGCTTGAACAGGAGTTGAAGGTGTGATTGTAAATTGAACTTGTTGTTCACAACCATTTGAATGTCTCACTCTGATGTTATGATTTCCAACTGCAACATTGTTGAAAGTTGCTGATGTTTGGAAAGCTCCACCATCCAATGAGTAAGTTACATCATTTTCAACAGCTGAATTTATACTAACTGTTACGGCATTTCCAACCACATTTCCTGTACAAACATACGTTACAGCAACCGTTGGATTAATAGTAACCGGAGCATCTAACGTTACCGGGATGGATGAAATACAACCATTCGCATCTCGAATGAATATTGTATAGGTTTGTCCACCTGTTAAGTTAGAATAGTTAAATTGATTCGCAACAAAATTATTTTGGTTATTTAAACTTGTTGAATAAGGAGCAACTCCGCCATTTACAGCAATTGTGATGCTTGCATTTCCGTCACCGGTACATAATTCTTGCACTAAAGCGGAAACACTTGAAGTCACAACTGTCGGTTCGGTGATGATAACTTGTTCTGTTAAACTACAACCAATTCCATCTCTAACGATAATGTCATACGTTCCCGCAGCTAAATTTGTAAACACATTGTTTGTGGTAAATGTGGTTAAGTTAGGCGAAATTGCATATTCAATTGTTCCGCTTCCTCCTGTTCCGTTTATCGTTACACTTCCTGTTGAGTCACCGTTACAAAGTGCATTTTGAACATTTGAAATTGTAACACTTATCGGTTGAATGTCATCGATAATGAAATTAACAGTTTGAATACAACCATTGGTGTGTTGAACTGAGATCGTATGATTTCCAACCGGAACATTTGTAAAAGTTGGTGATGTTTGGTAAGTTCCTCCGTCTAATGAATAAGTCACATCATTTACTACTTCTGAATTTACACTAACAGTTACGGTGTTTCCAACGACATTTCCTGTACAGAAATACGTTATATCAACCGTTGGTATAATTGTTACGGGAGCATCTAACGTTACAGGAATGGATGAAATACAACCATTCGCATCTTGAATGAAAATGATATAAGTTTGTCCGCCTGTTAAATTACCATAAGTAAATTGATTGGCTACAAAATTAGTTTGGTCATTTAAACTGGTTGAATAAGGAGCAACGCCACCATTTACAGCAATTGTGATGCTTGCGTTTCCGTCATTGGTACATAATTCTTGCACTAAAGCTGAAACACTTGAAGTCACAACTGTCGGTTCGGTGATGATAACTTGTTCTGTTAAACTACAACCAATTCCATCTCTAACGATAATATCATACGTTCCGGCCGCTAAGTTTGTAAACACATTGTTAGTTGTAAATGTGGTTAAGTTTGGCGAAATCGCATATTCAATTGTTCCGGTTCCTCCGGTTACGTCGATGGTTACACTTCCTGTTGAATCTCCGTTACAAAGTACGTTTTGAACACTTGATAAAGTCGCACTCAACGGTTGATTATCATCGATATTCACATCAACTGTTTTGGTACAACCGTTGGTGTGTTGAACTGAAATAGTATGATTTCCGGCTGGAACATTCACAAACACATTTGAAGCTTGATATGTTCCACCATCTAAAGCATATTGAACATTTCCAACTGCTGATGCATTGACAGAAACGGTTACGATGTTACCCGGTACATTTCCTGTACAATTATAAACAACTGATTCAATGGCAGGAATTACTTCTACCGGAGCATCTAAGAAGATATACGCAATTGTTTCACAACCATTGGCATCTTTTACGAAGATGAAATAATCAGTTCCGCCTTCTAATCCTGAGAACGATAATTGTCCTTCAACAAAAGCACCCGGATCTTGGTTATTTAAACTGGTTGAGTACGGAGCTGTTCCTCCGGTGATTAGAACGGTAAACGAACCATCATTATCACCTAAACACAAGTTTTGAACCACTGTGGTTAAATCAACATCCGCGACTAATGGAGCAGGTTCTGTGATTTCGATATCCAATAAAATAAAACATCCGTTTTGATCTTGAACGATAATATCATAATTACCGGGAGCTAAATTGTTGAATGTTCCGTTATTGAAAAATTGATTTAAGTTAGGCGAAATCGCATATTGAACAGTTCCTGTTCCTCCTGTAGTTTGGATGGAAACACTTCCGTTTTCACCACCGTTACATAAAACATTATTGACAGTTAAGTTTGAAATCATCAATTCTTGCGGATCAGTGATTTGGATTAGTGATGAAACTGCATTACAATCCACACTATCCACCTCAACAATGTAATTTCCGGATGGAAGATTGGTAAACATTCCACTGCTTTGTGGACCGGCAATTATGTTATTCGCACCATCTAAAAGCGTATAGCTGTAATTTCCTAATCCTCCGGTTGTGTTAGCAATAATGGTTGCAGTACTTTCTCCAAAACAGTTGATGTTGGCACTGTTTAAATTCAAATTCAATTCTAAATCAGGAATAGTTTCGATTGTAATTTGATTGGTTTGAACTACGGCACAATTGTTAGCATCTCTTACAAAAAACTGATACGTTCCTGGGCCAACATTGTAAACCGTTGTGTTAGTAAAAGTGATTCCGTCTGTGCTGTATTGATACGGAGCCGTTCCACCCGAAGCAGAAACAGTGATGACCGCATCATTTTCACACGTTAATGAACTAGTCAATGTTAATGAAGCAATAACACTTGTTGGTTCAGTTATGGTGATGATGTTGGATGTGAAGTCACAATTCCATCCGTCTGTGATGGTGATACTGTAAATTCCGGCACCTAATCCGTCAAAAGTTGGACTCGTTTGTCCGCCTGAACTAGTTACAATCGTTGTTCCGGTTGAATCATACGTATTCAAAATGTATTGATACGTTCCTTGTCCTCCGATTACATTTGCAGCCGTTACAGAAGCATCTGTATCACCATTACAAAGTAAATTAGTATTGGTAGAAGTAAGATTAGCCGAAATTAAACTCGGTTGAACTAGAATAACAGTTGAACTTACTAAACATCCGCCTGCATCTTGTACTGAAACTGTATAATTTCCGGCAGTTAATCCTGTAAATAAGGAATTGGCTCCAAAAGGTTGAACGGTTGTAGCAGTCGTGTTATTTACCAATTCATATTGATACGTTCCCCACCCTCCGGTTGCATTGGCAAAAATTTCACCTAAATTATTTGTACAAGTCACATTTGCTGTTTCATTCGCTGTTAAAACCAATGGCTCACTTGGCGAAGAAACTACTGCAAAGTTGGATATAGCTGTACAGAAAGGTGTTTCAGTAGCTGTTACAACCACTTGATAATTTCCACCCGATAATCCTGAAACAATGAATGGATTTATGGCTGTATTTCCGCTTCCGGAAGCAACCGTATTTCCTTGAATGTCAATTACATCATAGGTTACATTTCCTATATAACCTAAAACATTTACAGTTATAGTTCCATCTGTATCGCCAAAACAAGTTACTGCAGATGAGTTGATTATAGTTGCTTCGATGGTATCAAAAGGAGCAATTTCGTAAGGAGCTGTTATAAAATAACAATCTGTTTCATTATCGGTTACTTGGAAAGTATAAGTTCCTGGCTCAGTCAAAGTAAAAATGGCACTAAATACACCACTTCCCGGTGTGATAGCAGGCTGACTTCCTAGTGGTAATAATTCAAAAGTGAAATCACCAGAACCACCGGTTACACTAATTTGAACGGTTCCGTCATTTGTACACGTTAAATTCGTTACCGTTGTTGCAGTAACTGCAGTAATGGTTGGTAACGGATTAATGTTCACAACAGTTGTCGCCAAACAATTATTAGCATCGCGAACAGTCACAGTAATGTTTTGAACACTTCCATTATCTACAATTGTAAATGTGTTGGATGCGAAGAAATTCGTTCCGTTAATGCTGTAAACATAAGGAGCTGTTCCAAAATTAGCAGTGGCTGTAATGGTTGATGTTTGAACCACATTAGAAGGATCACAAGCAAAATCGGTAGCTATTGCAGCAACTGTTAATAAAGCCGGTTCATCAATTACAATGATTTCTTGTAATGAACAATCTCTGGCAGAAGTCACAGTAATCGTATAAGTTCCAGCCGCTAATCCTGTGAAAACGCCATTGTTTTGAGAAATTGGAGCATTTACACCATCTGTTAAAACATACGTATAAATCGGATTATCGTTGGATGATGGTAAAGTCACGGTGATACTTCCGTCATTTCCGCCATTACAACTTACATCATTATGAACAGTGGTAAAAGTTACAGGAGTTGCAGGCTCTAATTCAATTGGAGCTTGAGCTGAACAGCCTGTGGTTGTATCATTTATTACCACCACATAATTCCCTGAAGCCAATCCGTTGAATATTGGAGAAGCTTGAGCCGCTACAATTACACCGCCTACATTGTTTTGTAATTCGTATGTAAAAGTTCCGCTTCCGCCGAAAGGTGTTACGGTAATAATTCCATCGTTATTAGCACAAGAAGTTTGAGCCGTAATTGCCGGAGTTAAATTCAAAGGAGCAGGAATAGTAAGGTTTACAGTATGAATACATCCGTTAAAATCTCTCACTCTAATTGAATAATTTCCTGAGTTTAAATTGGTATAAGTGAATGTTGGAACCGTTTGTGCTTGGAAAGTTCCGCCGTTTAAACTAAATGTATAAGGAGCAATTCCGGCAGTTGTTAACGTTACTTCAATGGTGAAATCGCCTTGAACAGCTGTACATAAATTGGTTACAGTAGCTGAAATTTGCGGAGAAGGATCCGTCGGTACAAAAACAGGTGCTGATTGAATACATCCGTTGGCATCTCGAATATAAACTACATAATTTCCGCCTTCAACATTGAAAACATTGGTTGCACTTCCCGCCCAAGTTAGTACTGTTGGAGCAGGATCACCGGCAATTACCAATTGATATTGATAAGGAGCTGTTCCAAATTGGCCTGTTGCAGTAATTCGTCCTCTGTTGTTCTGACAATTATCGTTTCTGGTAACATTCGCAGTTACTTGTAATAAATTAGTTGATTGAGAGATGGTAAATGGTACTGATGCACTACTACATCCGGTTAATGTTCCTCCATTTTCAGTAAATAAAATGTAATAAATTCCGGGAGCTAAAGGGCCAAGATTTGTTACAGAAATTGGTCCGCCTAATGGTGAAGAAGTTCCTGTAATTCCGGTAGAAATATTCGATTGAGAATTAAATACTTCGTAGGATACACTCGTCGCCGTAGCATCATAATTATCAAATGTAAAATTCACAAAACCATCATTACTTCCGGTACAACTCACATTTCCAACCACATCTAACACAGAAGTTAAATTGGATGGGGTGTTGATTGGCGTATCAGCAGTTTTAAAATAATAACAATCGGTTACTAAATCGTGCACTACAAACGTGTACGTTACACCCGGAACTAATCCTGTAAAAGTAGAAGTTTCCGGAGTTCCAACATCTGACGGTTGATAGTTTGTTGAATATGGTAAAACATTCGTTTCTAAAATCGCAAACTCATACGAACCACTACTTACTGCAGAAGTTACTGTAATGACAGCTGTTCCACCGTTCACACAATCAGAAGTTGAAGTAGAAACATCAATAATCAAATCACTTGGAGGTGAAGCGATGATGATATTATCAACTAGTAAAACACATCCGTTGGCATCAATAACTTCAACATTATAAATTCCGAAATTAAGAATCTGGAAAGAATGATTTTCATTGGTTACCGGAGTATAAGAAGCAATAAATCCGAAATTATTATTTAAAATATAAGTATATGGAGCTGTTCCACCGGCTACACCTTGCACGATTATTTCACCATAAGAAGTACCACCCGGATTGTTACACGTAATATCTACAGTAGCAATTGTGAAAACAATCGGATTAGGTTCAGTTAATGTAATAGATGCTGTATCGGTACACGAATTAGCATCAGTTAATGTAATTTGATAATTTCCGGCTGTTAATCCTGAAGTTTGAGTTCCGTAATTTACACCTGTTGTAGTATTGATTACTTCTAAGACGAAAGGAGCTAATCCAACCGCATTATTGGTATTGATTTGAATTTCTCCTTCATTTCCTCCGTGACATAAAATTCCTTGTAATTCTATAACAGAAGTGATTTCAGGTAATGTCAACGGTTCAACAGTAATAGTTTGACTTGTAAAAGTACAGCCTTGTGCGTCGGTTATCAAAAATTGATAATTTCCGGCATTGGCAGTAGAATACACAAAGTTAGTTCCAACCACATTCGTGGATGATCCAAAAGCTCCCCCGTTGAAAGAAACTTGATAGGTAAACGGAGCTAATCCGCCAGCGATTGCAGCTGAGATTTGAGCATTTGGTGATGCCGTACAATCCAAACCTTTCGTTAACGATAAATCGCCTGTTAATTCAGGTTGAATGGTTTGTGAAACAGATGAGGTACATCCATTGGCATCCGTAACAATTACCGTATAACTTCCCGGAGTTAAATTGGCAAATGTGTTTGAATTTTGTGATGGATTTCCATTGATACTGTACGTATAAGGAACTACACCACCCGTCACTGCAATTACTAATGTAGCCCCATTAGCGTCAAAACATAAATCGGATGACGATGCAATTACAGCAACAGGATTTGTTGGCGTAGTTAGGTTGAATGTGTTGCTCACAACACAACCATTTATATCAGTTACCGAAATTGTATAAGTTCCGGCTTGTGTTAAATTTGTAAACGTGGCATTCGATTGAGGCCCTACCACTACCCCATTTGGTTGAGTAAGTTGGTATTGATAACTTCCCCATCCGCCGGCAGCAGTAATGATTACACTTCCGTTGGAATTACAACTGATTTGATTGGCAACAAATGTGAAAGCCAACGCACTACTTGGTGCTTCAACAATAGCAGTTGTTGTGTCAGTACAATTGGTAACAGTATCTGTTATCGTTATCGTATAAGTTGAAGCTGTTAAACCTGTTAACGAAATAGTTGATAAATTTGAATTGTTTGCTGATGCAACAACCGCATTTGAACTATTTACGATTTGATAATTGTATGGATTTGAGTTGGTTACTGTAAAAGTAACAGCTCCATTTGAAGCTCCAAAACAAACCACATTGCTAATCGTTTGACCAATTACATCAATAATTGGTAATGGATTAATAGTGTAAGTTTCTTGATATGTACAACCATTACTATCAGTTACTTCAAACGTGTATGTTCCGGCAGTTAATCCAGTAAACACAGGATTAGTTCCGTTGTTCACGGTTTGTCCTGCAGGAGCGATTATTTCATACGTAAACGGAGCTGTTCCGCCAACTGTTGTTACTGTTACCGTTGCATTTTGTGCCGGACACGTTAACGCTGTTGCATTAAAAGTTAAATCGGTTAATTGATTAGGTGCAACTAAGGAAATGGTATTGGTTGTAAAAATACATCCATTCGCATCTTGAATATAGATGGTGTAATTTCCTGATGTTAAACCTGCAAATTCCGAAGAAGAAACAAAATTCACACCATCAATACTAAATTGATACGGAGCAGTTCCACCAGTGATACTACCCGGAACAATATTAATCGTTCCCGCATTAGTAATACAAGTATAATTTTCAGTGATCTCAGCAACACCAGTCATTGGCGTTGGTTCGGTAATTGTGAAATCTGTTGGGAATTCACAGACTCTGTTTCCTTGTGATTGAACTAAAACAACAGTGTAGTCTCCAGCAGGTAAATTGTTGAAAATACCTGAATTGTTAGTACTGATGATGTTTCCGTTTTCATCTAATAATTGATAAGAAACCTGAAAACCATTTGATGAAGTTAAATTGTAGATAATTGATCCGTCATTCTGACCAAAACAATTTATATTTTGAACAGTTGTCGTGAACTGAACATTTGGAACTAATTCAATTGTTACAGGATTTGATAAAGCTGTACAATTATTTGCATCTACAACAATGAAAACATAAGTTCCTTGTTGACCAAATTCAATGTCAAAAATAACGCTAGTTTGGTAGTCTGCTCCTGTTGGATTTAACAATGTTCCATTATAGCTATAGATTGCAAAAGAATAAGGTGGTTGTCCTCCTGAAGGATTGACTAAAATATTTCCTTGATTACAAGTAATATTTTGAGAAATGGAAGCAACTAAAGCCAAATTATTTTCATCTTCAATAGTCACTGTTCCGGTAAATGAACAACCATCTTCTGTAACAACTGTAACCGTATAAGTTCCCGGATTTAAGTTATTGAAGGTATAATCGTTGTCAACAACCCATCCGCTTGTTGCAGAAATTGGATTGGTGATACTAAATTGATATTGCGGCTGTGCTCCTGTTGCTTGTACACGAATACTTCCAAAACCATTACAATTGGTGTTTTGTGGAATCAAATTTACTTGGAAATTGTTCTCTTGAATTCCGATGTTTGGTAGTTCAAATACACAACCATCTGTCACACCAATTTGTGTAACTTGAACCGTATAAACTCCCGCATCTGAAATTGTAAACACAGGATTATTTTGGTAAGGAACTAAAATGTTTCCGGTCATCTGATCAACTAATTGAAATTGATAGTCCGACGGAAGATTAGTAATCGTGATGCTTCCCGGCGTATTACAAAGTATGTTAGTTGTTACATATTGAATGTCTAATAAATTCGTATATACATTAAAATAAAAACGAGTAAAACATCAATATTGGTAATTCATTGTCAAGCGATATTGTCC